>JAEEGH010014036.1_pt1 | contig 17661 bp, 4 predicted proteins | sample 9134181 | NCBI WGS metagenome assembly JAEEGH01 (sample SAMN16246544, study PRJNA631951) | gut metagenome | biome: gut microbiome; feature: rumen; material: DP-attached | host: Bos | place: Iran: Karaj | collected 2018-10
CCGGCACCTACGTCGTCAAGGTGGGTGCATCGTCTGCCGACATTCGTATGGAGGAGCGTGTCACGCTGAAGGGCGATGTCGTCACGAAGCCGCTGCGCGAACACTACTTCGCAGACATCAAAATCAAGAATTAGAAGTTAACTACACGTTGACGGTCACATCGTCCTGCTTGTCGCAAATGGTAAGCAGGACGATGCGTCTTTCGTGCCCGGCAATGATGGCATTGGCCTGCAGAGATAAGTGTTATTTCCGTTATTTCCAAACTTTTCTGTCTTTTTCTTTGCAATTTCACATTTTCTTCGTATTTTTGTGCCAATATTTATAACTTAAATCATTCAATTATGAAGAATAATTACCTTTCCTGTCTGCTCATCGTGCTGTTAAGCATGATTGTAGCAAATGCTTCAGCTTGGAGCATCAAGGTCGAGAATGCAGATGGCGTAACCATCTTTTACAACTTCACCACCAGCGAAAGAAACGCTTTGATGGTTACTTATCCGGGTTCCGGGTATTCCAATTATAAAGGAGTTGTGGTAATTCCCGATGAAGTAACGTTTGACGATTTCGGAGAGACGAGAACGCTAAAAGTGGTGGGTATAGGAGAGAATGCGTTCCAAAATTGCACTGGCCTGACCTCTGTCACCATCGGCAATTATGTGACGAGCATAGGAGAGAATGCATTCAAAGGTTGCACAGGTCTGACCTCCGTCACCTTCGGCAATAGTGTGACGAGCATAGAAGCTAGTGCATTCGATGGTTGCGTTGGTCTGACTTCTTTCACTATCCCCAGTAGTGTGACGAGCATAGGGCATTATGCGTTCAATGATTGCACTGGCCTGAAGTCCATCACCATCCCCAGTACTGTGACGAGCTTAGGAAATGGTGTGTTCTCTGGATGCTCTGGTCTGACTTCTGTCACTTATCCCGGTAATACGACGAGCATAGGAAATGGTGTGTTCTATTGGTGTAACAACTTGACCTCTGTCACCATCCCCTTTGGTGTGACGAGCATAGCACCAGGTACGTTCGAACATTGCTCTCGCTTGGCCTCCGTCACCATTCCCAGTACTGTGACGAGCATAGGAAATAGTGCGTTCATGGAATGCTCTGGCCTGACCTCTATTACCATCCCCAACAGTGTGACGAGCATAGAATCTAGTGCGTTCGAGTCATGTGGCCTGACCTCCGTCGCTATCCCCGGCAGCGTGGAGACCATCGGAGATGCTGCTTTCTATAACTGCAGCAGCTTAACTACCGTATCAGTAGAATGGCCTACTCCTATTGCTATTTATTATAATAATACATTTTCCGACCCTCAAAACTTAATACTCTCTGTGCCAGCTGGATACAAGGAAGTATACGAGGCTGCGGACTATTGGAAACAGTTCAATATTGTCGAAGTTGGTAAGGATATGAGCAGCGATGATATTTCTGTCACTATCGCTGCCGTCACATACAACGGCTCTGCTCAGACACCTGACGTTACGGTGAAAGACGGGACAATTACGCTGACAAACGGTACACACTATACCGTTTCCTACAGCAACAACACAAATGCAGGTACGGGTACCGTGACGGTGACAGGTAAGGGCAACTATACAGGCACGAAGACCGTTGACTTCACCATCGACAAGGCTCCGCTGACAGTCACTGCAAAAAGCTACACCATCAAGGAGGGCGATGCCCTGCCGACGTTTGAGGCTGAGTACAGCGGTTTCGTTAACGACGAGACCGCCAGCGTTCTGACCACATTGCCAACATTCACTTGCAGCGCAACTTCAACGAGCGCCCCCGGTAATTATGAAATTGGCATCAGCGGTGCTGAAGCAGCCAACTATTCCATGACCTTTGTTGCTGGTACACTAACGATTACCGCTACCAAGGCCGTCATCACCATCGGCTCGACTGGCGAAGGCACCTATTACGGCGACTGTGACCTCGACTTCTCAGAAGTGAAGGGACTGAAGGCATATATCGTCAGCGGCTACGATGTGGAGACGAAATCCGTCCTCCTGACCCGTGTCAACAAAGTGCCTGCCGGCACAGGACTTGTCGTGGTGGGCAAGCCTGCGTCATATAATGTGCCGATTTCGAACACCGACTATATCTATTTCAACATGTTGAAGGGTGTCGTTTCGCAGCAGACCGTGGCCCAGGCCAGCGAGGGCTATACTCATTTCGTCATGAGGGACGGCGAGCAAGGCTCTGCGTTCTATCAGCTTACCACGGCTACTGAGATTCCCGCAAACAGTGCCTATCTGGCCATTCCCACTTCTTCGCTTCCCCAGTCGGGAGTGGTGAAGATGGTGGTCAGCGGCGGCCTGAAGGGTGATGTAAATGAAGATGGTGCCGTTACTATTACTGACGCAGTGACGGTGGTAAACATCATTCTGAACCAATAGTACATCCTGAAGTCTATCATCGGCGAGCTGACCAGCAAGTCAAGGGCTACTGGCGACGCGAAAGCTGTTGAGACTACCACGTTCCGTCCCAACTTCTAATTGAAGCTTCCCGTCGGCAAACGCTGACATAGCGAATAAACAGATCCTCACGAATGAAACCTGGTGTTTCGTCCGTGAGGATTTTTCGTGGTGTCCGGTGAGGAGTAACAACAACGGATGCGGATGAAAGGGATTATAACATCTGCAACGTGAATGTCCATTCCGTGAGTGGCCTACTCAGCTCCGTGAGTGGGCTTCTCAGCTCCGTGAGTGGGCCACTCAATTTCAAAAGTAGGCTATTCACGTTACAGACCCCACCCCTTGAGGGGGAGAGGAGTGCCATGTGGCTTGTTTCTCAGGTGGTAGCCGCTCTCCTCCTATGGGAATGGTCGGAGGTGGGCCTCTCACGCGCGCGTTAGAAGGGAAAAGTCAAAAAGACCCCACACTTCCCACACTTCCCACACCTAAACTTTGTCTCATGTAACATGAGTTAGGTGTGGGAAGTGTGGGAAGTGTGGGGTAAAAAGCGGATATGACAACTCTACGCGCGCGCGTATAAGGCTATCGTCATCATGCTCACCGACGGTAGTCGGGTCATTACAGATGCCGAGGTGGCTGCTTTCATCGGCAGCGAGTGCCGAGGTGCAGCCTTTGCCGACGAAGGCCTCTACTACCTGCTTGTGGCAGGTGAGGGCAGCGGGCAGCCATGTGAACGGTCTCTATGCTTCTGGTGGTGGCGACATTCCCGAGAGTGGTCTGGAAGCCCTCGAGGCTGCATTCAAGAAGAGCGACTGGAGTGTTGAAACCCAATGCATTTCCAGAAAAACTCTGAAAAAGTTTGGAATGTTCACATTTTCTTTATATCTTTGCGGAGCAAAAGCAAACATTTTCAAACGACATTAACAACTTAAAACAAAACGATAATGAAGAAAAACTACTTTCGCATGCTGGCCATGATGCTTCTGAGCATGATGGGATTAAATGCTTCGGCACATGACATTGAGGTCGCCAATGCCGACGGCGTTACTATTTATTACATCTACTCCAGTGACTATAGAGAGCTGGTGGTTACTTATCGAGGAGATTATTCTACTGCATACAATGAATACAGCGGAAATGTAGTCATTCCCGATGAAGTGACATATATGAACAGAACACGGAAAGTGACGAGCATAGGAGAAGCTGCGTTCCTGCGTTGCTCTGGCCTGACCTCCGTCACCATCCCCAACAGTGTGACGAGCATAGGATATTATGCGTTCTATGATTGCTCTGGCCTGACCTCCATCACCATCCCCAACAGTGTGACGAGCATAGGAGATGGTGCGTTCTATGGCTGCTCTGGCCTGACCTCCGTTGTATCATTGATTAAGAATCCTTTTGAGATAGCAGGAAAGGGTTCAAGTTATCCCACTTTTTCCGATAACACTTTTATAAATGCCACGCTGTATGTACCCGTAGGTACCATTGACAAATATAAATCGACGGCAGGCTGGAAAGACTTTCAGTTTATTGAAGAAGGTACAGGTGAAGGAGGCACTACGCCAGGGGCGAAGAAGTGCGCCACGCCGACAATCAGTTTTGCGGACGGCAAGTTGACGTTCAGCTGCGAGACGGAAGGAGTTTCGTACACATACGAAATCACGAATGATGATGTCAAACGTGGCAATGCTTCTGAAGTGCAACTGGCAGTAGTCTATAAAGTCAGCGTCTATGCCACCAAATATGGTTATGAGGACTCTGACGTGGCTACTGCTGAGTTTACCTTTGGCGGTAACGTAGACACTGGTGTAAGGGGTGACATGAACGGTGACAATATTGTTAATGCCCTGGACATTCAGACCATTATCATGATTGCAGCAATGTTTTGAGTGACTGCAACAGCTTCAGGTGCAGGTTTAGGTGCAACTTTAGGTGCAGGTTTAGGTACAGGAAAAACCGTGTAACCTGTTGACATTCAGGTTAGGTGCAGGAAATGCAGTTTTTTTTGTTTGTTAGTCATCTATCTATCTCTTTCAGGAAGCGGGGATGTACCCCGTCTCCTCGTTGTAATTGATATTATTTCTTCAGTTTAATTACGACCTTGAGCTTTGCTCGAGCTCACTCACGCTCGGAAGTGAGAGATTTTTCTCTCTCACTTCACTCGCTTAATCGTGACCTTTTTTCCGTGGTGGATATACACTCCGGGCTGGGTAGGCTTGCGGCCTATCTTGAAGCCCTGCAACGTCCACCAGTCTGAGTCGTTGTCGGCATCGTCAGCAGCGATGGTGCTGATACCTGTCCGCATTTCGCTCAAGTCGATGACGTAGGGATTCCACGGTGTGCCGATGTTCACGTCGCTGATATAGGTCTGTGTGTTGTCGATGACCACCATCTCACCATTGATGCAGGTGAGCAACTCTAACGGCTGTCCGCTGCCCTCACCGGCGATGATGAGATAGTAGAGTCCACCGTTGGCACGAGTGGCGCCGCGGCACTCGCCACCGATGTAGGCAGCCACCTCGCAGGTGTCCACGCTCTGCTCACCGTCCTTCAAGGCAATCACCATCGACATGTTGTCGGGATAGTTGCCTACAGTGGGAGCGAAGAGTCTTGTCTTCTGACTTTCGGACTGAGACTCAGCATTGAGGAGCGTCCTTCTTGCCGCCGCACGGTTCGTGCCTGTAGCGTCAGGATAGACAAACGACTTCTCCTTGTCGGCCGTGCTGTTGTACATATAGCCGTGTCCGCTCTCTAAGGCTTTCAGGCTACCCTCCCAGCCGTTCTGACTGTAGAAGGCTATGCTGTGCTGCGACTTGACACAGTCACCCACCTGCGGGTTGGCGGCAGCCAGCGCCATGTCGACGGTCATCGTCGTCAGCGGCGTGTAGCCTATCCAGTTCCATCCTGGTGTCAGCGTGACGGGTGTTTTCGACAGCTTCAGCTGCTCACCCGTTACAGGCACCTGTTCCGGCAACTGCTGACCCTCCTGGGCGGGGGTAATCTTCACCTTGTACATCGTAGCGGCCTGTATCCGGGCATCCTCCGGCATCCAGTTGTTGCCGTTGCAGAAGATCATCGACGAGGTCTTGTCCTTGATGAAGACATCCCACGGTGTCAGCAGCGGGAAGACGGCAGCCGGGTGCTGGTTGGCAGGTTTCACGCCCAGTGCCACCCAGTTCCAGTTTGTGGTCAGTTTCAGGTTCTGCTCCACGTTGTTGCCCTTTGTCCAGATGACGGGCTGGTCGAACGAACCTCTGACGGCATTTAGCTGGAAGGTGTTGTCAATGGCAGCACCGTTGAACGCAGTGATGTTGACATCCGTATAGGCAATGCCTGCCGAGGCATCCCAGATGTGGAAGCTGACGTTCTTGCCGGCATCGGTGTCGCCGTTGCCATAGACGGTCATCGTCACGTAGGCTGCACCGCGCACCCGCTCAGGTGACGCCACGCCACGGCACTCATCGCCGATGAAGGCGGCCACCATGCTCTCCGAGTTCTCTATCAAGATGCCGCCGATGCGCACCTGTCCGATGTAGTTCATTTGGTGCTCATACAGCGTCGGATCAACGGTCCAATTAGGTTTCTCGCCACGTACCTTCATCACCACGCGCAGCGGCTCCAGTATCTGGTTGTTGCCCTGCAGTCCGATGTTCACGTCGTAGTTTCCTACCGTCACCAATGGGCTTACCTGGAAGCGCAGCACCTTTGTGGAGAGTGGTGCCACCTCGTCGCTTTGCTCGCTGTCAACCAGCGAGAGCCACTGCGGCATATTATATAAGGTGTAGTACTCGGTATTGCCACTCTTGTTCTCGATGACGACATCAAAGGTATGGCTGTCGCCGTACTTCTTGATGATGTTCACCGAGTCCTTCGTCCACTTCAGCGTGTTCTGCTGCACGTATGCCGTCCAGCGGATGGGCAGCGACGTGTTGCCGTGCAGGTCGTGGATGCGGTCTACGGTGACGTTGAGCGTCGTGCCCTCGATGTCGCGCGGCTTGATGGCGGTACCGGTGAGGTTGATGACCACCTTGCGCTCCGAGGCCACGGGCGAAGCGATGAGCTTCGTCTCACGCGGGGCGTGCTTAATGGGGGGCGCACCAAACGTGCCGAAATGAACCTGTTGTTTGTCGAAGGTCAGGCTGTCGGTGGCACCGGGTGCCATATTGTCTGCCGTATAGATGACCATGGGGACACCTACCACCACGCTGTCCTTCTCGAAGGGATAATAGGCGGCAAGACCCTTGCTGTATACCGATGCGGTGTCGAGCGTGTTGTACATATTGTTCAGCAGACGGCTCTCCGAGAGCGATGCCTTCCAGACGCGCACCTCGTCGATGTCGGCAGCGTCTCCCTTGCCTAAGATCAGCGTCGAGCCCTCTATGTTGGGAACTGCCGTCTCGGCGATGACGGCCGTCCGCTTGCCGTCTATGTAGAACGAGGCCGCCTGTCCGCGTACCACGTTCAGCGCGTAGTGGTGCCATGCGTCGGCTGTCGGCAACTCCTTCTGTACGGCCACCGTCACCGAGTCCGCGCCGTAGCGCAGCACGAGGTTCCGCTTGTCGTCGTAGCGCAGCCGCAGCTTCGATGTCGGGGCCAGCTTGTCGCCGTCGACGGTCGGTGTTGCCGTCTCCCACACCACCTCGTCTTTTTTGGCGCTTGACCTGTACCACAGTTCGATGGCATAGCTGTCGCCCGCGCCGGTGACGATGCGGCTGATGTCTGCCTTGGCGCCTTCGTTGCCAGTGACGGTCATCATTTGGTTCGTCCGGTCTATGTTCCATGCCTCGGGCACGATGAAGTCATGGGTGTGGCGGGCATCGGCGGCTATGGTGCCGTGGCCCTCGTTCATCGCCCAGTAGTTGGCCAGTCCGTAGACGTAGCCGTCCTTGGCCTGGTTCTTGGTGCTCGCCATATCGTGTACGTCGCGCCAGATGTTATAGAGTGCCAGTCCGTGGATGTCGCCCAAGAAGCCGCCAAGATACAGGTGGTTGTCACTGGCGTAGTTGATGGCCTGCACGTCGCCGAGAGTCACCTGCTCGTCCTCGAAGAGGGCTATATTCGAGGTGTCAGTCAGTGCCAGCATGTTGAACTTCATGTCGCTGGCGCGGTAGTTCATGCAAAGGAACATCCACTGGTTGGTGGGCACCGTCTTCTCGCTCGTAAACTTCTTGCCGGCGATGGTCACCGTGGCGTGGTCTGTCTCGTCGAAGCCCAAGGCGAAGTTGTCCGTGCCGGCACCCTGGTGCAGGACGGTACCGTTGGAGAGCAGGCCGGAGAGTATGCTGACGTTCACCCACATCTCCATCGAGAAGTCGCCGTTGAGGAATACGGGGTTCACCGTCTTCGCCTCAAAGAGCGGCGTTATCGTCAGCGATACGTTGTGGTCTACGGGCTGCTGGTTCAGTTTGGCGGTGACGATGATGTTGTCCGCGTTGACATAGCCCGGCACGATGTCCTCGTTGAACTCAATAGCCAACTGGTCGCCATAGCCCAGGATGCCGTTGGCGGGCGCCGGCGTGTAGAGGTTGCGCGGTCGCGTCATGTCCTTGATGACGGTAATGATGTCGCTATACACCTGAATATTCTCGTTGCCGTAGGGAGTAGTGGTGAAGGCGCGGAACTCATACGAGCCCTCAGGATAGGCGAGGTCGCTCAACATCTTCACAGCATATGGAATGTCGCCCGTGGCAGGCATCAAGCTGAAGGCAGTGCTAGTCGAATCGGCCTTATCTGTCACCCAAGTGTGAAGGTCAACCCACTGCGTGTTACCCTGGAAGCGGTATTGCACGCCTACGTTCTTCAGGTTCTTGAACTGGCGGTTGAAGCCTTTCACCTTCATCTCCAACTTGGCACTGTCCGTGCTGCAGTTCAGCACCGGTTCACTGATAGCCAGTTCGACGGCCGACGAAGAGGGTTTGAAATGTACGCTCAGCTTGGCGATGTCGTGAATCTTGATGGACTGGTAGGCCGACGAGAACCAGAGTTCAATGTTCTCGTAGTCGAGCACACTCTGGTCGGTCTGACGCACAGTAATCACCTTCTTCACTGTCTCGCCGGCAGGGATGTAGATGCCGCGACCGCTGGCTGGCACGCCGTCCATCAGTATCTCCAGTCCCTGCTGGTTGGAACCTTCCACTATCGATAGTTGATAGGTAAAGTCGAAGCCCTGCGTGGTGGTGCTGGCGTTCGACAGGTGCAGCGTAAACTGTCCTGCCTGTCCGGCAGGCACGTCGGTCAGCACGGCACTCTTGGCGGCAATGGTACCGTCGGTACTGATTTGAATGTCGGGATGCTCCATCTGCTCCGTTCCGTTCGATAGTGTGTGCTGTCCCGGTTCGTAGTATTTCGTCTTCTCCTCGGCCTCGTATGGGTTGTAACTCTGTCCGCCGAAGAGGAAGAAGATATCGCTCCAGCCTGCTTGAGACTTGTAGATATCGACCGAGAAATCAGTACCCTTGTTGCCGTCGTCAAATACATAGTCGAACTCGGCATAACTGCTTTCCTTGTCGCTTTCCGTCTCTGTACGCGAATAGCCGTTCTCCGTATCCACAGAGAATACGGCCTTGAACTGAACGCCCGAAGCCTCGTCCTTGTTCGTAGCTCCCAATTTGATGATGCCTCCCAAGGTGTGCGAATGGGTGAACTTGTCAACGGTGGTCACATCATTCTTGTTGGTGTAGGTATAGCTGCTGCCACCATCAAACGACACGTTGCGCAGCCAGTTCTTGACATTGGCCATCGACTTCACCTTGTCGCGCTCGTTGTTGGCAATGGTCTGCTTCCAGCTGTCTATTTGGTTGTTACACCACTGTACCTTGTCCTCTGCCACAAACCCTTCCTTGATCTTCCATTCCTCCGGTATCACCATAACGTAGGTACCTTCTGCTCCGTAGTTATCATCGTCCTTATTGAGCCAGGTGGCAAAGAGCACGTCGCTGGTGTTGTTGACAAAGGCGCGTGCCTCTGCCTCGGTAGCAAAGTGCTGTGTCAGATAGCTGTTGCGTGTCTCTTCCCACTTGGGAATCATCACATTTTCTATTTCATTGGCCGAATACATGAAGTTCGTCGTCACGCTGTCGCCCAGGCTCACCGCTACGTCGTCCTTCAAGGTGAATGGTGCACTTTCGTTTTCGCGGAAGAAGCCCACCTTACGGCATTGTCCCATCAGCAGGTTCGTAGAATAGCCGATATAGACGTCGCCTTTCGAGCCTACGAAGGTGCTGCCGGTGCTGGTCGATACATCCTGTGTGGCGGTGGTTGTCCACGATCTCTCGGTCGATGACGTTGCCGTCCATTTGTAGTGCAGTCCCAAGCCGTAGTCGAAGGTGTGGTCCATGTCTGTCGATTGCATGACGAGACCGATACCCGCCATTGTCTTGATGTGGGCACCCAAATTCACCGTGTTGGTAATCTTCTCGTCGCCATAGCCGCCATCGGCCACCGACGTTACGTGCGATGTCACGGAGCCACGCTTCCACACGGTCTTCGACTTGGCGCCAGGCGGGTCGCGCAGCACCATCAACACATTGTCGGGACCATTCGTCACGAAGTTGTTGCCCAGCGGCAGACTGCCCACCACGATGGCGTCGAGTGACACAGGAGAGTACGTGCGGTTTTGGCGAACCAGCGTCACGCTGACATGACGTGTGTAGGGACTGACCACGTTGGGGGCTCCAGCATCGAACTGTATGGTGGAACGACCCAACGAGTCGAGCACCAGCTGGTTCTTCTTCAGGTCGTACACCTGGCCGGGCTGCAAGCCGCTGTTTTCATTCTCCACCACGCAGATCACCGACTGGTCGCTGCTCATCTCGTTGCCGATGGTGAGCACCTGTCCGATGAGCGGGATGGTGTCTGTCACAGCCTCACTGCCGTCGTTGTTCGTGTAGGTTTCATAGCCATAGAACGACAGTTTGTAGGAATCGCCCATCTTGTAGATGGGGTATCCGTACTTGTAGGTCACCGAGCCGTTGTCTGCTTGCGTCCAAAGGTCGCTGACGGTGAACTTGCCTAATGCGTCCTCATCCTCGTAGGTCTGCACACCGAAGATGCCCTTGTCCATACCCGGCTGCGTAATCTCTACCTGCGGTTGGGCATAATAGGTCTTCACCATCTTCGTGTGGTACTTATAATAGTTATACACCGAGTCGCCGTTTTCACTGATCTGTTGCAGCGAGTCGCTCTCTGTCTTCAACACGTTTGTCAAGTCTATCTGCGGCAGCGTGGTGAACTCGATGCCGGGGTTCTTTGGTATCTCAATGCTCTTCACGATGTATTTCAGCGGCGGCAACTTAGCCGAGAACTCGCCCGTCTTTGGGTCTGTGTCTATATAGATGTACTTGGCGTCGCTGCCCTTGCCTGCCCATGCGGTGCTCTGGATGGCGGTGGTGTCGCTCTGGAAGGGGCGTTCCTCGGTGCCCACCTGGTCGTTATAGTAGTTGAAGAGCAGGCTCTCGTTGTTCATCATCAGCGTGATGCGGGCCTTGCCGATGTTGTTGTTCGACGCGCCGAAGCCCACGGCCAAGGTGTCGTTCTTCTCACCGCCACTGACACGGCCCACGAAGTTCACCAGCGTAGAGTCCTGGAAGTCGTAGGTTACAGGGGCGCTGAAGTCGCATTTACCGGTAATCGGGAAACGTCCGCCAGCCACCATCGTGTGCCCGCCAAGCTTGGCCTCAACATAGTGTCTGCCGATGGGGACGCTGATCCGGTACTCTCCATTGGCATCGGTCTGCTGCACCTCGCCGTCGTTGGTCTGCAACTGACCGTCCACGTAGAACTGTATGCCCTCGACGGGGATGTTGGTACCAGCGTAGGTGATGCGTCCCTCCATAGGGAACGACGAGACGTCCTCAAAGTCGGCGGTATGTACGAGTGAGTTATAGCCCACATAGAGCAGCGTCTTGTTGGGGTTGAACTCGTGAACACCGTAGAGTGGAATGACTGAATAGGTGGTGCCTGCGCCGGTGAAGGGGACGCCCTGAATGATGTAGTTGCCTTCGGCGTCGGTCTTCGCCCTCAGTCTTAGCGCGCCGGGCGTAAGCGTCGATGACTGGGCATTGCTGCCTATCAGTCCGTGGTGCTTATGATAGTTGCTGCCGTCGCGCGAGTAGTCGAAGAACTGGGTGCGCAGGCCCTCGTCGAAGGTCCAGTAGGTCTCTAACTGCTGTTCGTCGCCCACGAGCAGATGGTCGTAGTTGCCCACGATGTCAGCCTCGCTGAGGCACTTCGCCCACAGACGCAGCTCGTCGGCGGCGCCCTTGAAGTGGCCCAGCTCAAACTGGCTGGCATTCGTTAGCGGCCACTGGCTGCCGGCAATGGTCAGCGTGGCTTTCTGGACGGTCGGATCGCCGCTGCCGCCATCTTTGGTCAGCACGTAGCAGGTCAGCGTCGTACCGCTGCGGGTCAGCACCACGTGGCTGTAGCTCTCCTGCTGAAGGGTGATGCCGTTGAAGGTGTAGGTGGTGGAGCCGTTGCTGAAGGTCAGCTGTCCGGCAGCCGTCATGCCCAGGCCGGCATTGCCTCCCAGGTGGGCTATCAGGCCCTTGCTGAACGTTTCAGGATAGAGCCACAGCTGAATGGAGAAGTCGCCGGCAAACAGGTTGGCAGCGTAGTCGCTGGAGGGGTATGGCCACGTCACGACTCCGGTTGCATCTGAGAAATAGATGGAGTGGTACTGCTCGGCCTCTTTGCCCTCGCTGTTGGTCATCGTCATCGCCACATCGACACCCTGCACGGCGGTGCCCGAAGAACCGTAGGCTATGCGGCCCGTCACCGTTCCGGTGCTCTTGGCGAAGCCGATGTTGGTCATGTCGCTATTGACGATGGTGCCGTCGTCGCATTTGTCCTCGACGGTGACGCGGTAGTCGTAGTAGATGCCTGGCTGTGACGTCGCGTCGGTATAGAACAGATACTCTTCGCTGCTCGACAGGCGTGTCAGCGTCTCCCATGCCTCACTTTCCTGCTCGGCGCGCCGACGCTCAATGATGTAGGTCTTGGCGTTGGTGTTACCCTGCAGGTTGACGTGCCACGACAGTTTCACCGAGCCTTCATAGACACCCTTCGAGGCATCGAGCGCGTAGAACCTGGTAGCCGCGCCAACTGCCTTCTTACTGACGGTGTTGGTGTTGAGCACGGCGTCGCCAATGACACCCTCTATGCGATAATTTCGGGGACTGCAGGCGCTCAGAGGCTCCTCGGTATAGGGCACGCCCGTCGCGGCGTCCACCTTGTTCTGCCGATTGGTGTGCTGGTCGGTGGTGCGGTGCTCCCAGCGCATGGCAGTCTGGTTGTCGGCTGGCGTGAGGGTGTAGATGGGGTCTTTCTCGTCGTCTACATAGATGCGGAACTTATGGCCGAAACTCTTGGGATAGGCGTCGGAATTCCAGGTGAAGACGATGCGGTCCGACAACTGCTCCGCCTTGAGGTTCTTGACGGGCATCGTGCGGGTGGTGTTCACGGTGACGCTGGCCTTCGTGTCGTTGCGACGGGTCGTCACGTCCCAGAAGTTCGACACATAATATACGTCATAGACCGGCTTTGCCTCATTGCTGAAGCCAGTGTCGGCGTATGAACGCACGTTTTGAGCGAGCTCGGCTATCTTTTTCCCGTCGCGATAGACCACCCACTTGTAGTTGGAATAGTTGCCGGGGATGGTGCCTACGCTCCACGAGAGGTTCACCTTCTTGTCGCGTTGGTTGAACACGCCCTTCAGGTTGGTAGCCTTGACAATGGGCGGGTTGATGGTCACCGTCTTGCTGATGACATCACTGTTGTCGGAAATGTAGAGGCCGCTGTATTTGCCCTCAAGACGAGACTCAACCTTATAGTTGCCTACGTTCGTGGCCGTAGGCACGGCATACGACCAGCTGCCGCCATCCACTCTGTATTGCGGGGTGCCGTAGTTGGACGTCGTTGGATTAAAGGTTATCAGGTCCTGACTTTTGCCGTTGTAGGTAAGGTCCGAGGCGTAGGTGGGTTCTTTTTTCCACTTCGCCGTCTGCGTGGTGAAGTGCTGATGGATGAAAATATAGGTGGATATTCCAGCTCCTTTGTTCGTGTCGACGTAGCCACTGTACGAGCTGTTGCGCCAAGAGATGGCGAGCGAGGAATTGTCGCCGTCATCCGTATTGCCGTTCTCGTTGATTGTTGTCGACAGGCGGGTCATCACGCGCTTCTCTCCGCCATAATCACTAAGGTTCTTGCGGTCGCAGGTGTAATAAATATATATATCATTCCCGTTAGAACCTCTGTTGAGGTCGCCGTCGAAGTCGCTTCTGTTGGTCGGTGCCTTGTAGTAGGTACGCCCATCAGAGGTAAATTTATCCACTTTTTTATTCGACGCGCAGATGTCGGTAATGTAGCCCGAATAGGGGTTGGCAGTGCTGCTGGTCTTGTAGGCTATGAAGACGTACCAGCCACCGTTACCTTGGTTGAGGTCTTGCTCGAGGACGGTCCACCCCTTGTTGGTGTACTCGTTCCTCATATTTTTCGCGTCAAGTCCGCTGATACCACAACCGAGGACCATCACGTCGGTAATATACTCTTGCGCCCACGCCGTGCTTCCCCCTCCAACGAGCATCACGAGCATGAGCAATAGCACTTGCAGTCCGAAGCCTCCGTGCCTGTTCTTAGTCTTTTTTCTCATATTTATTGTCGTTTAGTTTGTTATTGTTATTGTTATTATTATCATCATCAGTAGTGGTGATCACAACTATGTATTGGCAAAAAGCAATATTCGGTGCAAAGATACGAAAAAAATTCCAATTATTCTCCCATTCGGAAGAAAATCTTCTTGAAAGGACGCATTTTGATGTACTTATGCCTCATCAGTCTGTCCCTCTGATTGTGACTTTCAGTACCATAATTTGTAATAATTTTTAGTTAAACATAGGATTTTGTTCTCGTGTCGCCTCTCGGACTTCATTTTTGCGGCCTGCCTAGAGAAATTTTCCTGCTTGGCCAGAGCGCTGATTTTTCCTGCCTGCCGCGCATCTTTCGTCTCTCAATTTGACAATGCAAATGTAATAATATTTCATTGCGGTTCACGAGTAATTCCATGATTTTTTTACGCGAATTTTTAATTGTTGCGCGTTGCAGTGTTGCAGTTCTCAAAACGCTATGCTCTGCGCCAAAATATATATCTATATTTATATATATTATATATAATATATAAAATATAGAGTTACTTCTCACCTTTCGCATCCCCTATTTTTGAACTGCAACACTGCAGCAGGTGCAACAGATGTCTCAAGGCTATACGAAACATGGAGCCTGCATGGGTGAAAGTACAAGGGTCCAAATTTGGACTCTCGTCCAGAATCTACAATCTCCCGAATGGTGGAACGAAGGAAGTCCCCTGTTATGTTCTCACCAAAACCGAGTGCCTCTACATCGCCACGAAGTTCAACGACGAGGCGCGTGCACGACTGGTGCTGGCGCTCGGCAGAGCTCAAGCGAGCTTGGCTCTTTTTCATCAGAAAGATGGAAATTGCATGGGAGAAAATATGTGGGCGCAATTTTGCGCTGACATCCCGAACCATCGTTCAGATTGTGGGCTCAAACTATTTATTAGATGCCGGGCGACTAAAGGGGTGGGGGCGAAATTGCATCGGGCTTTCTCGACGACTATCAAAAAAGGCTTTCAATAACCCACCAAGTGGAAGCTCTAACTTGGAATCTCCTATTTTTATATGGGGGGTGACAATAGGCTCGGTAGTCCACTTGCCATTCATGGGGTTGACATATCGTCGAACGCCCAAATTGGTGCCAAACGTTTTGCTAAAACGAATATCTGCATAACCGCCATAGGTGCTATTGTTGACGTACGGACTCATGGCCGGACCTACTTGCATCTGGTTGGCATAATAATAGCCGAAGGCATGTAGTGAGACGACACTACTTATATCATAGCCCACGGTACCGCCCATACCATACTGGGTAAAAAGACTTCGCTGCCAAGGCATCCAATATTTATGGGCACTCCCAGAAACGGAGAAATGCCAGCGGCCTATGTCCTGATTCAGCGACAGCATTCCAGAAGATGTATCCATTAAGCCGGGTAAGTGGTAATTGGAGCCAACAATACCCACCGATGCGCCCTTCCAAAGTTGGAAACCTACGCCGCCCTGTTTCGTAGTCTCCACGAGACTATTATGATAGCCATAACTAGGCCCGCTCATTTTGGGTGGCGTGGTGAATTGGGGAGCAATATGTAACGTCATCGAATCACTAAGCAGATGATTTGCAGAGGCATAGGTATTAGTACCAGAAAGGTCTGTGCCTTTGCCCTCTGTCTGTGCCAACGTCTTCGCTTGCATCAACAACAGAATGAATGCTATTCCGATGATTCGATTCATATATGATTTGCAAAGTTATTAATTAATTATGAAAAATGTTCTTCTGATTAGCTTTTTTAACTTAATCCCATGAGATGTCTATTTATTAACTGAAATGTTTGGTGATATGATTTTTTATTGCTATTTTTGCAGCAATAAATATTATTATTGCCTATGAAGTCATTGAATGATCGTGTTTTCAAGGATGGACGCTGTCTGGACGGCGGCATTCTTAAGGTTGACCGTTTTCTCAACAGATATTACTACCACTTGATACTTTTCCTTGTCGTACTGATGGCGGGACTGTCAGTGCAAGCACAAGAACCGCAGGTCACTGGAGACTCGTCGACAGTGGCAAAAGATACGCTGGTGCAGTCATTGCGTAACAAAGTACAGGAGCTGGAGATGCAGCGTATCTTGATGCAAGAACAGTTGGAGAAGAGTGGAGAGGCGGTGCGAAACGACTCCCTGCGTCTGGCACGTCGTAAGTCGCGTATTGACTCGTTGCGTAGCTATACACTCGGTGCCCCACTGATTATTGAGGGCGATACATTGTTTGTGCTCTATTACCGTCGTGGCGGTATACTTCCCGAGGCTCGTGTGGAGGATATTCGTGAGAAGATTATGGATATCGGTACGAGTATGACGCTCTTTACCGATTCCATCTATATCTTTGAAGGAGAGTTTACCACCGATATCATGGCTGGTGATGAAATGCTGATGAGCATTACCGACTATGATGGTCTTTGGCAGAATAAGACGCGCCAGGAGTTGGCAGTCGAGTATCGTGCCATTATTGAGAAAAAGATACAGCAGTTGCACGCTGAATATGGTTTGAAACAAAAGCTGATAGGCGTGTTGTATGTCGTTGGCTCGATGGTCGTTTTGTGGCTGCTTATATGGGCCACCAACTATTGCTATCGCCGTTGGCGCTACCGTCTGCTGCGCAAGCTGTTGCGCCGTACGCGTCCGCTGGCCATCAAGGACTACGAGGTGCTGAACCTGCATCGTCAGGGCATCCTCTTCCTCACAGGCTTCAACGTGTTGCGATACATGGTCATTCTGTTCCTGCTGTTCATCTTCGTACCGATGTTCTTTGCAGCCTTCCCAGAAACGAAGTCGTTCACCTATACCATCTTTGGCTATGTGTGGAATCCTTTTGTTTCCATACTGAAGTCAATCGTAGGTTTCCTGCCGAAGTTCTTCCAGATTATCGTTATCATTATCTGTTTCCGCTATCTGGTGAAAGGATTGCATTACCTGATGAACGAGATAGGCTCAGGACGCTTGAAGGTCAACGGATTCTATGCTGACTGGGCGCAACCAACCTACTTGATTCTTCGTGTGCTGTGCTACTCGTTTATGATTGTGATGATCTGGCCGCTGTTGCCCAGTAGCGACTCTCAGGTGTTCCAGGGCGTGTCTGTCTTCATCGGTGTCATCGTGTCACTGGGTTCATCATCCATTATTGGTAATGTGATGGCAGGCATGGTGATGACCTATATGCGACCATTCCATGTAGGCGACTTCATCAAGTATGGTGATACAGAAGGCTTTGTCATTGAGAAGACGGTGCTGGTGACGCGTATCCGTACCCGTAAGAATGACGTCATTACCATTCCGAATGCTAATCTGATGGCATCGCAGACAACCAACTACACCTTCTCGGCACATAACTACGGCGTCATTGTGCATACGAAGGTGACTATCGGTTACGACATGCAGTGGCAGCTGATTAGAGACCTTCTGTTGGCTGCTGCCGCCAAGACGTCACACCTGCAGAAGAAGCCGGAGCCCTTTGTACGCATTACGGCGCTGGATGATTTCTATGTGGAATACGAGATCAATGCCTATACCCGCAAGTCGGAAATGCTGGGTGACATCTATTCAGAGCTGCACCAGAA
>JAEEGH010014037.1_pt1 | contig 17660 bp, 20 predicted proteins | sample 9134181 | NCBI WGS metagenome assembly JAEEGH01 (sample SAMN16246544, study PRJNA631951) | gut metagenome | biome: gut microbiome; feature: rumen; material: DP-attached | host: Bos | place: Iran: Karaj | collected 2018-10
CATGAACTTCGCCACAAGGCCGCTACGGTCGGTCTCGACAGTATGTCCCTTCTTCAGCACGCCCAGGTCCTTGTAGATACGACCGATGATACGGGCGACGGTGGTCTTACCTGTACCAGGGGATCCGTAGAACACCAGGTGGTATGACACCTTCGCCGTCTTCAGTCCCTTGGCCTCACGTTGCTTCTGGACCTTGACGAAGTTTGCCAGCGAACGCACCTCCTTCTTCACGCTCTCCAGACCGATGAGTTCGTCGAGTTCCTTGTAGGGATCGCCTTCAAGGGGTTCGTTCACGATGACGGAGTCTTTCTTCTCTTCCTTCTCCACCTGTTCTGTATTCTCCTTCTGGTCGCTGTTGTCGGTCTCGCTCTTCGACTCATCATCGTCGGCGAATAATCCCACCACTAACAATAACCCGCAAAAGGCGATGGACATACAGCCACATCCCTTGAACACCTTGTTGAGCATCTGCTTCAAATCGTCTAGATCCATAAATCTCTTACTTGTTATTTCGTTTGTACCTATTTATTCAAAAACAGCTTCATCCAGTCGATATAATTGCCTTCGGGAAAGGCCTCCGGGTCTATCCAGTTATGGATCTTCCACTGACCATTCTCCAACAGCATTACAAGATGCTGGTGAGCCTTGAAACCACGTTTGTCTGTCAGTCTGAACTTTGCCTCTGCCCTATCCTGCCCGATGAGTTCTACACTCACGGAATCCACGGTCTGAGCCGCACTGATGTCAGGAAACCAGCGCCAGCCTTCATCACTGAAGGCTTCTTCGCAAGAGGTGGCATTCTCTGACTTCTTATAGACTTCCTTCTGCAGTCTCAGGAACTCCTCGGAACAGAACTGCTGGTCGAGTTCATTAATGTTGATACCGTTGCCTGAGGCGTCCATCTCGTGCAGTTTGGCATACACAGTCTGTAGTTGCATCTCAATAGCCTTCTGGAGATCGGCCTCTGTCTCCTCTGTAGAAAGAGCGGTCTCTGTCGTGAGGACAGAGTCCTTTACTGTCGAGTCTGCGCCATTGGCATTGTTGCCCGTCTTACTGCCACAGGCAGCCATCATCAGGACGGCAGCGAAAAATAGGAACTTCTTCATACGCATCTATCTGGGTGGTTAGAATTCTCGGTTCATCAGTTTGTCGAAGGCATCTTTCAGGTCATGAGCCAGACGGGAAGCGAACACCCAGTCCATATTCCGCTCACCTTTCACGACTTCATGTAGGAAACCGTTTGGTCCCCAATAGTAGCGTGTCTCGTTGGCCTCTTGCTTGCTGAAATAGAACACGAGACTGCCTTCGTTGAAGAGGAACTCTTCGTAGTATTCACGGGCGCCTACATTATACTTACGGGTGATGAAATACAACTTGTGGTAATCCGCTCCCAATGTCTCATCGAAGTCACCACTATAGAAATAGTGGATGACATCCTTGATGGGACCTGCTCCAGCGGCCATATAATTGCTGGTGACCACCGTCTCGTCTGGTGGCAGTTCTGCTTTCTTCTTCGATGCCATTTTCTCCTTGGCTTCGGCATAGAGTTTGCGGATCTGTGCCACCTGATCTTGCTGTGCTGGTGCTGAGACCATCGTCAACAGCAAGGCTGCTATCATCGCGATTCTTTTCATGTTCTGTTGTTGATAAGGGTTAGCTTCAGTGGTATCACTTCTTCGGACCTGCGCCACGCGACTTGATGTTGACATCCAGCGGATTCGGTGAGAACTTGTTCTTGGCTCCCGACTGGTCAGCCATATCGATGGTGCCCAGATTCTCCGTCGGATGATAGATCTCACAACCTGCCAAGTAGAACGTGTTGTCGAGTCCGAAGAGCGGTGAATCACCTGAGTTGGCATAGAAACGGCAATCCTGGAACGAAACGCCCTCGCAACCCCTTGCCTCAATCAGCGTAAACTCACGGTTGCTGAAAAAGTCGTTCCTGTCGAACCTGATGGCCTGACAACTGCGCATCTCCATGATGCCATAGGTACAGTCGTGGACCTTCGAGCCAATCAGACTGAAGTCGGTGGTCTCGATCAGATCAAGACCATAGGTACCACAACCGTAGAGGTCGCAGTCTTTCACCATGTTACGCTGACCACCATTGACGCCGATCACGCCTCCAGAACAAGAGCCGCCCTCGGTATGTCCGATAATCAAGTTGATCACCTCACAGTGGTCGCAGTTGATGAAGTTCAGACAGAAGCTATAACGCGGATCCACCTCGATGCTGGCGTTCTTGCCGCCCTTAATGGTGAGGTTGCTGAAGTTGACAAGCGTCAGCTGGCGCCCGTCGAACACCTCCTCACTGACCACCAACGGCTCTTTCGAGATGATGGCCGTAGCATCAGCTGCCCAGCGTCTGCCAGGACGGTTCTTGAAGTGGGTACCATTGTCGAGGATACGCGACAGGTTCAGATGAACGTTGTCGGGGATATAGACGATTCGGCCAGGACGGAGGTTGGCGATGAACTGCTCTTCATTTTCCACCACATACACCTCCTCGCCGTCGATCTCGTCGGGCCCGCGTCCGTCGTCAGCGAGTCCTCCTGGGAAGTCCTCAGCTGTCATCTGTCGGGCTGGCAGGCCCTGATACTTATCGCTGTTGATGCGATCGTTCTGCGGCATGGCCTCCTCACTCTTGATGAGCTGTATATTGGTCTGTTCAATGATATTCAGCGTCACCTGATTGTTGTTTGCCACAGGCTTATACCAGGGCTGCAGGGCGAAATAGTCCTTCAGGTCCTGCGACTGGAACTTCCATCCGTGACGTGCCAGTATCTCGTTGCGCATCAGTCGCAGCTGTCCCTTGGAGAAACGACCGAGATAGGTCGGATTGAGCAGCATGCTGGTGATGATGTCACTCACGGGCTGCTGCTCTGCCCACTTCTCCTGTGACGTGCAGTTCTCCACATTGTCAGGCGTCAACACGAGCGTATGACAGACATCGCCGTTGGGCTTACGGATAGCCAGGAAGTTCATGCCGTCCTGACGGATATAGTCCACATTCCACCCTAACTCACCGCGCACTGGCAGGATAGCGTCTGGCGCATCGGCAGCAAGACAGTACTGATGACTGCTGCCCTTGAGGGGTGAAAGAATAAACTTGAAACTGCCCGGATGTGCCCAAATGCCATTCATATGGGCAGCGCCGAACTCATCGATGGTAGCGGTGTAGAGCACGGTGCCGTCCCACCACTTCGAGCCGTTCTTGATCGTCTGTGCCTCTGCGCACACGACGCTCATCAGGCATACTATTGCAAATAATACTGTTCTTCTCATAACTCACTCTATTTCCTAATCCAGTCCTCCCCAAGTGCCACGTATCTGGCGACAACCGGTATAGAGCGACGGACAGTTGAACACCTGGTACTGCTCATGACCTGGCTCCAGCACCAGCTCCACCTGACGCTGAGTGGTATCCCATCCGCCACCTATTATATAGATATACATCACGGTACCCTCACCCACGATCTGCAGCTCCTGGTGCTTGTTCACACTGGCTTCCATCGTCACCGTATAGGGTCTGTTGGGCTTGTAGCCGTTGGCTGCGGTAGCACCTTCCAGTACGGCTGCTGGCAGGTAACGCTGTCCGTAGCTCTCGTCTGAGCCGAACTTATCCTTCAGACGCGAGATGATGGAGTTCACATTACTCGGATAGCTGAGCAGCTCGATGCACTTCTTACCCATCTCACGGTCGCGTGCATACATCTCCATCGCCATCGGAATCATGGCTGCCGTACCATGAGGCGTACGCCCCAGGAACTCCGAATAGAGGGCCTCAAACTCGTTGTAGTCCGAAGGGATATTGGTGAAGGTCACCTCTCCGAAGGCATCCTTCCTGTACTTGTCGGCTGTCAGGTTGCCCTTCATCGTATAGGTGTGATCGCCGTAGGTCCAGGTCTGAGCCTCGGCCTTGTCTTTCTTAGACTTCTTAGCTTTCTTCTTGGCAGAGTCAAGCGCACTCCTGCCTGCTTTCTCTGCTGCATCGACAGCAGCACCTTCCAGTTTCGACTTGGCCGAATACTCAAGACGGTTGAGGATATTGCCAAACTGTGCGCTGGCCTGCTGAACACTCAGGGCCAGCACACAAATCATGATATACTTCATTGTTTTCATCTCACAAACAGTTTATTTAAATTCTTATCACCTTTCACTTACCACTTTGGGCTGATTATACTTCGAGGCCAGGTCCTTCAGCTTGTCCTTGCCCTTGAAGGCGAACACCCATACCAGGAAGCCGGCAATGGCCAACAGACTGATGGCGAGTACCGGACGATAGAACAGCCAGGCAATGGCAATGATAATCAACGACCAGGCCACACCGATCACCGTGCAGACGACACCGACACCCCAGCCGACAATATTGGCCACGAAAGGCACTACCTTCAAGATGGTCACGACGAAGTCGAAGATACCCTTCAGACCACTGATCACCATCACCACACCGATGATGCGGAAGAACCAGAGCCACATGTTGTTGGCTTCCTTCTCGGCATCGATGATCTCGTCGCCCGACTTCTTACCCATCACGAGGGTCTGGAAACGCTTGCCGTTCTTCGCCTTGTAGGGCTTGAAGCTGTCACCATCGACCACAGCCATCACGGTCACCTTGGCAGGCACGATCTTCTCGAAGGTCACACGCACGTCACCCACCTCCGGACTTCCAGGCACACGGCCGAAGTACAGCAGGTTGGCACCCTGATGTACAAACTCCAGTTCCTTCTTGTTCTCTGCATTGGCAATCAGGCTTTGGTTGGCAGCCTGGATAGAGTCGGTCACGGCCTTGATAGAGTCCACGATGGCCTTAGCCGAGTCAGAGAGCAGGGCTCTGATGGAGTCGGGGATGACTGCTGACTGCTGCGGTGCTGGCTGCTGCTGGGCTGGTTGTTTCTTCACCACACCGTAGAAGCGCTCGTAGGCGGTCTGTGTGGTCTTGTCAAACTGCTTCAGCAGGTCTTCGCTGATAGCCAGTTCCATAGGCTCTGTCGAAGAGATATGGCGAATCAGGCTCTCGCTGAGCTTGTAGGCACCGAAGGATACGTTCTCAGCATACTGCTCAGCATCCTCGACGGTGGTCAGCACCATGTTCTTATTCTGATAGGCAGGGTCCTTGAACTGCGACGACTGGATGGGTGAGCTCACCCACTCCTTCGAATAGGTGTAGGTCGTGGTGGTCACCTGCTTGCCGCCGAGTTTATCCTCGGTGGTCTCGTGGGCATGCTCCACCCACTGGTAGTACTCCACCTTACGACTGATGGCAATTGCTTTGGCACCGATGCCGAACTGGGCGTCGGTCAGCGAGTCCTCGGTAGTAGCCATCGCTGTGCCACATACCAATTCGCCTTCGAGCGATGCGTCTTTCTTGTTGGGGTTTTCCATTTCTACATAGGCTCCTGCGGCCTCTTCGAGCATCTTCTCGGTCTTCACCGCACGACCTTCATTCCACCACAGCAGGGCTGTTCCTGCCAGGAAAAGCATGATACCGGCTCCAATACCTCTAAAGGAGCTTCCTACTCGTGAGCCATAGCCCACCGTTCTCGTCTCTTGATAAGCCATAATTTATAATTTTAACGGTTTTGATTAAAGTTCTAAATGATTATTGGTAATATGTTTTCGGTGCAAAGATACAATTTTTATTTTAATAATCCTTGCATTTTGTGTAGTTTTTTTCGGTTCATTTCATTTCCATGGCTCCATAGTTGATTCTCAAGGCATAGGAGTCCTGTAGTTCGCGCTTCACAGCGTTGATGAGTTTCATGGGTGTACGACGGTCTGCTCGCAGGCTGATGGTGAGCTTCTCGGCATTCTCTGCCGACATGCCGCTGCGCAGTTCTTCAATGCGTGACGCGATCTGTTCTGGCGATACGACATCACCATTCAACTGCACGCCCCAATTCCCTGGCCGCCCCGCCTGGTCGGTGAGCCGACCGATATAGATGTTCACCACAGCGGCCTTGTTGCTCAGCTTCTGCACCTCCGTACCCTGTGGCACCTCCAACTTCACCTTCAGTTCGTCGCTGCGCATGTGGGTGACGATCATGAAGAAGAAGAGCACGGTGAAGATCAGGTCGGGCATCGACGCCATGTTCAGCGTCGGCACGTTGTGACGACTGCGCCTGTAGAGGCTCCGCATCGGTCTCATCGGTCACCTCCTTTCAGGTCTTCGCTGATACGCTGGGGATAGTATTCGTTGAGGAGGGCACGCTGTTCGGCATCGCAGTCGGCATAGCGCTTGCCGAAATGTTTCAGCGCATAGTCCTGGCGCAACGACGCATAGGCACCGGCAATGGCGTTCTGCATGCCGAAATAGGCCTCATAGCTGGTCTCCGGATCGGTCTTGATGGTGATGATATGTCCTTCACGGTTGATGGTTGCCATTGTGCGCACCTCCTCGGCCAGTGCCCTGTAATCGACGGTCTTGCCGTTGCAGGTCAGCTGGTCGTGACCGTCGAGCTCCACCTGCAGCACGTGGTCTTTGTTCACGTCCTTCGGTTCTGTCTGTTCTTGTGGCGGTGGTGCCATCTGGCGCAACAGTCCCTTCTCCGTGTCCATCGACGAGGTCACGAGGAAGAAGATCAACAACATAAACGAGATGTCTGCCGTTGAAGTGGTATTCAGCTCCGGAATCTGCTGACGATAGCGCTTACGAAACATCCGATGATCAAAAGGATTGAAGTATAGATAAACATATCTGTCGTCTTCAGCCAGAACGTGTCGGCAAAGCGCACACCATTCGTCATGACAGGCTTTGAAGAACCTAAAAGGAAGGTAACCACCAGACACACCATCAGTCCAATGGCTACACACCAGCCGATACGCCCGGCTGGTACGCCGTTGACAATATCATCACCTTTCCGTCTGCTACGGAGCGTATGCCATACCGACCAGGCTGTCACAGCAAGTGCAACAACCACCATCAGGTACATCAGTCCCAACATCAGATCGGCGAAGAAAGGCGATACAATATTCATGCTTGCTTGTTTTTATAGACTGCAATCATATCCAACAAAGAGATCGCCGACTCCTCCATCTGTGCGGTCAGACGTTCGATCTTTGAGAGGATATAACTATAGAACAACTGCAGAATCAGTGCCACCACAATACCGAAGATGGTAGTGATCAGTGCCACCTTCATACCCTGGGCCACGATCGTCGGACCGATATCACCGGCCTGCTGGATCTGGTCAAATGCCATCACCATACCGATCACGGTACCGAGGAATCCTAATGACGGTGCCATGGCAATGAACAACTTAATCCATGAACAGCCTTTTTCAAGGTTTGCTGCCTGCAGACCACCGAAGTTCGTGATACTGCGTTCAATGGCAGCCATCGGCTGGTTGATATGCAACAGACCCTGATAGCAGACACTGGCCACAGGACCTCGTGTGTTACGACAAAGTGTCTTGGCACCCTCCACATCATCTTCCTGCAGACGATGTTCGATATCCTCCATCAACTGACGCGCCTTGATCTCCGACAGCGTCAGATAGATGATGCGTTCGATACAGAAAGCCAGACCTAATACCAAAGCCAAGGCCACCAGCGACATAAAGCCGACATTACCATCGATAAACTTTGTTTTCAACTGCTTATGGAAACCACTCTCCTCTACATCTGCATCCATATCGTCAGTCAGCAGCATCTCGTCGCTCACGGCCACAGAGTCAACCGTTGCCGTCGTATCAGCAACAAGCACAGTATCTTGCTTTGACTTATCTTGAGCGATGACAGTTTGCGAAGTCCAAAGCAAACCAATCAGTGAAAACAGAATAATCAGTCTTTTCATATATTTGCTTTTATTGAAAACCAAATCTCCAAAGCGTTTTTCTTAAAATCGCTTTGAACCTATTCTGCGGAGAGAACAGGATTCGAACCTGCGAGCCGGTTTTGCCGGCTACACGCTTTCCAGGCGTGCCTCTTCAACCACTCGAGCACCTCTCCTTTTACATGAAGCGGATGCAAAGGTAGTGTTTTTACCCCATATTCCGCTGATTACACACATATATTTAATATTTTTTCGCAGTTCGTGTTCGTCTGGTTCGCCACCGTCTCCGCATCCACCCCATATGCCTCGGCCAAACGTTGCAGTACATGCGCCACAAAGGCTGGTTCATTTCGTTGTCCACGCATCGGAACAGGTGCCATGTAAGGTGCATCCGTCTCCAGCACGATCCTGTCAAGCGGGACACAGGCAGGCAACACCTCTGGCAGATGCGATTTCTTGAAAGTCAGCACCCCCCCGATACCCAGCACAAAACGTTCAAACTGAAGCAGTTCCTTGGCCTCCTGCTCATTGCCTGTAAAACAATGAAACACGCCACCTGGCAGATCATTCTGATAACGTTTCAGGATGGCCACCAACTCGTGCTGTGCTTTCCTGCAGTGGATCATCAGAGGAAGCCGATATTCCACAGACCACTTTACCTGTTCCTCGAAGGCAGCCAACTGAGCCTGTTCAAACTCACGGCTCCAATAGAAATCCAGTCCGACCTCTCCGATGGCCACCACCTGCGGTTCACTGAGTCTGGGTTTGATCTGTGCCAGCACGGTCTGCCAGTCAGCCTTCACCTCCTCAGGATGAAGGCCTAACATGGGATAGCAGTAACCAGGATACCGCCTGCACATCGCCATGACGGTGTCACACGACGCCAGGTCGATGCCCGGAATACCGATGGCACCTACACCTGCCTCACGGGCACGGGCGACAACGGCTTCAAGATCGTCTCTGAACTCCTCGCCGTCAAGATGGCAGTGGGTATCAACGAATCTCATCAACTCTGACGGGTCATCATCTCTGCGGCGTAGGCCTTCAACTCTTGCTTACGCTCCTCTGACACTTTAACCTTTGCCAGGTACTCCAGCGCACGGTTATAGCACTCATCCATCTTACGCTCACAGAGTTCACGGATGCCGATCTCATCATAGAGCTTCGTGACAGCCTTCACTTTCTCGTTACGATCGAAATCCTTGGCAGCGATCCAGTACTGGAGTTCCTTCCGCTGGGCCTCGTTAGCCAGATTCAACGCATTGATAAGCATATAGGTCTTCTTATTCGAAGTGATGTCACCGCCGATGTTCTTTCCGAACACCTTCGGGTCTCCATACACATCCAACAAGTCATCCTGAAGCTGGAAAGCCAGACCGATCTGTTCACCGAACTTATAGAGATTCTCCTGATCCTTTTGAGAAGCACCTGCCAAGATGGCACCGATCTTGACAGCACAGGCGATCAACACACTGGTCTTCAGACGAATCATCTCAATATAATCTTCCTCCTGTACGTCATCACGAGTCTCGAACTCCACATCAAGCTGCTGCCCCTCACCGACCTCATAGGTCGTTACGAGGAAGGTAGCGAAGACGTCTTTCACCTTATCCACCTCACAATCCTCGATACGCTCAAAGGCCTGAAGCAACATCGTATCACCTGAGAGGATGGCCTGATTGGGATTCCAACGCTTATGCACGGTCTCATGACCACGACGCATATCGGCATTGTCCATCAGATCATCATGCAACAACGTAAAGTTGTGATAGGTTTCCAAGCCGACGGCCTGAGTGATGATCCGCTCAGGGTCGTCCTTGTAGAGATTGTAGGCCAGGAGCATTAACACCGGACGCACACGCTTGCCGCCGATAGCGAGCACATACTTGATGGGCTCATACAAGGAATAAGGCTGACGGTCATAAGCCAAACCATCCAGCGCCTCATTTACCTTCTTCAGTAGTTCTTCTGATTGATACATATTTATTTTTTATAGATTAAACACAATAGGTATACAGACCTTCGTACGACAGGGTTTGGCATTCATCACACCAGCCTGCCAGTTGGGCATCATCCGCAAGACGCGCAACACCTCACGGTCACAGGCGGCCTCCAGATGTTCCGTCAGTTCCAGATCGCTCACACTACCATCAGTATTCACGATAAACTGGGCCACTACCCTTCCTCTGACCTGTTTCTTCTGGGCAGAAGCCGGATACTTCAGGTTCTTCGTCAACCATTTCATAAACTCCGAGGCGCCTCCTGGGAACTGCGGCAGGTCTTCCACCACACGGAAATCCACAGGTTCGTTATACATATCCACAACCTCCGGTTTATCTTCATCGACCGCTTTCTGATCTTTCTGTTCCTCTGGACGTTCTACTGGTTCAGGTTCAAAGGTCAGTTCCACATCGTCATCTACCAGACGCAACTGCTCTGATTTCGGTTGTTCCACCTGCTGTTCCTGAGGAAGCATCATCGGAATCTCATCCTTATCGCGCTTCAGCGGAGAGAGTTCCATCTCTGCCTCCAGATCGTCATCCGCCTCGAAGAAGGCCCAGCCACTGTCGCTGCTGTTCCATTCCAAGGCCACGAACAAGGTTGCGAGCACAACGACCAATCCCAACAGGAACCCTTGCACCCGCAGGTTCTCCAGATCTGCCCCACGACTTTTCTTGACTTCCATAATAAATCCGGCATTCTGCCGTTATATTCTTAAATCGGGTGCAAAGATATAAAAAAGAAGTGAAAAGTGAAAAGTGAGAAGTGAAAAGGTTAAGAAATTAAGATTTATTTCGTAATTTTGCGCACAACTTAAGGAAAAAGGAATGAGAAATGATAGAAATGAGGAGATGAGAACTTTTTGGAACAGAGTCCACAAGACTTTGTCCCATCGCCTGTCCGCTGCTCTTTTCTCAATATTCCATTTCCTCATTTTCTCATTATCCGCTTTCTCGCAGGAAAGCACCACTTCCTACAACTTTCTCCGACTGCCCGTCAGTGCCCATGTGGCAGCAGTTGGCGGCGATAATATCACACTGACCGACGACGATCCCGCCCTGATCTTCCACAACCCTGCCCTGATCAATGGCGTCAGCGACAAGAGCATCAACCTGAATTTCATGACTTACATGGAAGGGGCCAAGACCGCCAGTGCCGCCTTTATGAAAGGGGCTGGCGACAGAGGCACCTGGGGCGTCACCGCACAGTATATGGACTATGGCGAGATGAAACAGACCACACCCGAAGGAGAGGATCTCGGCACCTTCTCCGCCCGTGACATAGCCGTGGGGGGCACCTTTGCCTATGCCCTGACAAACGAACTGAGCGGTGGTATCACCGCCAAGTTCATCACGTCTTACATCTCAGGCTATAATGCGTTGGCGGTAGCCGTGGACTTAGGTCTCAACTACTTCAACGAGGATATTGACCTCAGTCTCTCGGCTGTGGCACGTAATCTGGGCGGACAGGTCAAGGCCTACGACGACCATTTCGAGCGAATCCCTCTGGACCTGCAGATAGGAGCGACCAAACGGATCGGACAGTCCCCTTTCCGACTCTCTGCCACACTCAGTCGGCTGAACGACTGGAGCGAAGGCTTCGGCCATCATTTCGCCCTGGGAGCCGATGTCCTGTTAGGACGTAACATCTATATTGCCGCGGGTTATAACTTCCGTCGGGCTGATCAGATGAAAATCAACGACAATGAAGGTTCCTCCTCCCACGGGGCAGGATTCTCTGCCGGCGCAGGTCTTCAACTGGAGCGTTTCAAACTCCATGTGGCATATGGCAAATACCATGTCAGTGCCTCGTCTATTTTGATTAATTTATCTTACGCATTATGAAAAAAATAACTATTGCTATCGACGGCCACAGCTCATGCGGAAAGAGCACGATGGCCAAGGATCTGGCCCGCGAAGTGGGCTACATCTACGTAGATACGGGCGCTATGTACCGTTCTGTCACCCTCTATGCACTTCAGCACCATCTCTTCAATGCCGATGGCAGCGTGAAGACAGCGGAGTTGGAACAGGAGATGCCTAACATCCGGATCAGTTTCAAGTTCAATCCAGAGACAGGACGTCCCGACACCTATTTGAATAATGTACGCGTGGAGGACGACATCCGTTCCTTGGAAGTCAGCAACCATGTCAGTCCCATTGCGGCTGTCGGCTTCGTACGCACGGCGATGGTAGCCCAACAGCAGCAGATGGGCAAGGACAAGGGCGTTGTGATGGACGGTCGCGACATCGGCACCACCGTCTTCCCCGATGCAGAACTGAAGATCTTCGTCACTGCCAGCGCTGAGGTACGTGCCCAGCGCCGTTTCGACGAACTGAAAGCCAAGGGGATGCCTGCCGACTACGACGACATCCTGAAGAACGTGCAGGAGCGCGACTATATCGACTCCCATCGTGAGGTGAGTCCCTTGCGCAAGGCCGATGATGCCATCGAACTCGACAACTCCCATATGACCATTGCCGAGCAGAAACAGTGGCTGCTTGATCGCTTCAACGAACGGACAGCGTAAACGATTTTGTTCATTTTACGTAATTTTCTCTTCATTTTGTCGGTTTTTAACGGTTTTTTTGCTACCTTTGCACCCTGAAACCATTAGAACAAGTATAAAATGATGAGAAAATTACTGTTTTCTGCTTTGCTGGCACTCGCCACAGCAAGCACCGTCCATGCAGGTGGACTGATGACCAACACAAACTATCACATTGCTTTCGACCGTATGTTCGCACGTGCTGCCACGACGGAGATCGACGCTGCCTACAGTAATCCCGCAGGTCTCGCCTGGGGTCATGAGGGCTGGCAACTCTCACTCAACTTCCAGAAGCCCTGGCAGAACCGTGACATCGATTGCAGTGTTCCCGGTTTTCTGGGTTCTAATTTCGACAAAAAGTACAACGGTGTAGCCTCTGCGCCCATCGTGCCGGCGCTCTTCGCTGCCTACAAGAAGCAGAACTGGGCTTTCTCCGCCATGATCGGTATCGTGGGTAGCGGTGGTTTCGTGAAATACGACGAGGGCATCCCCATGTTCGAAGTACCCATCCGGGCGCTGTTGGCACAAGCCGGTATGATGCCCGACAAATACAACTACAGTTCCAACATGAAGGGTAAGCAGTATATCTACGGTGCCCAGTTTAACATCACGCGTAAGATCAACGACAACTTCTCTGCTGCCATTGGCATCAGGGCCAACTACTACGATGGTTACAATCGCGGATTCGTGAATGCGAATATGACGGCCGTTCCCAATAACATCGACCTCATCGACCTGCAGCTCGACTGCATCCAGCGTGGTTGGGGCTTTGCTCCCATTGTGAGTTTCGACTACCATAACGACAACCTGACCGTCAGTGCCCGCTATGAGTTCCGTACCAAGATTGCCACAGAGAACGACACCCGTACCCTCTCAGCCCGCATCAAGAACACGGATCCGCAAACGGCCGCACAGGTGCCCTACATCGAAGGTGCGACCGCCCTTCAGATGTTTGGCGACAAGGTAGCCGCTTACCAGGACGGTGCCGAGACCCGCTACGACATGCCCTCACTGCTGGCTGTGGCCGTTGGCTACAACTTCACCCCGCAACTTCGTGCCGCACTTGAATACCACTTCTTCGATGATAGGCACGCCAAGATGGCCGGTGACCGTCAGAAGACCTTGGAACATGGCACAAACGAATTCCTTGCAGGTATAGAATACGACATCAATAAGAAGTTCACCATCAGTTGCGGTGGTCAGCGTACTGACTACGGTCTCTCCGACGAGTACCAGCAGAACACCTCGTTCGCCTGCGACAGTTGGTCGCTTGGCTTAGGCGGTGCCTGGAACATCAATGAGAAAGCTCGTCTGAACGTCAGTTACTTCTGCTCGCTCTACAGCAACTACAACAAGACACAGGCCAACTATCAGGGTACACCCTATACCGGCACAGAGATCTACAGCCGCACGAACCATGTGATCGGCGTAGGTATCGACTATAAGTTCTAAAGTGATTGGGGGTCTCTGATCTCGTTCAGGGGCCTCATCACGAACTCACGCTGATGCATCAGCGGATGAGGAATCTTCAGATCAGGTTCATCAACTATCAGGTCGTCAAAAAGTAAGATATCAATATCGATAGGACGGTCCTGATAGTTGATTGTTTTCTGGCGCTTCGTGGCATGGCACTTGCGCTTACCTAAGTCCCGTTCTATCTGCTGCGTCGCCTGCAGCACCTGGCGCGGCGTGAGTGCAGTCTCACAGCAGACGGCCGCATTGAGGAATCGGTGTTCAGACTCAAAACCCCAGGGCTCTGTCTCGATAAACGAAGAGCGGCGGAGCACCTGCCCCACCCGCTCATCGATCAGTTTGATGGCCTGCAGGAGCACCGCTTCGCGATCGCCGAGGTTGCTCCCCAGTCCCAGATATACATGATGTTTAGTCATCCAGTATCAGCATGGCGTCGCCGTAGCAGCCAAACATATAGCCGTTCTTCAACGCCTTCTTATAACCCTCATACACCAGGTCATAGCCACCGAAAGAGCACTGGATCATCATCATCGTTGACTCAGGATGATAGAAGTTTGCAATCAGGGCGTTGGCCAGACCGAACTCATAGGGTGGGAAGATAAACTTGTTAGTCCAGCCTTCGAACTCCTTCAGGTAACCATCAGTACCGACAGCCGTCTCCGTGGCACGGGCGGTGCTCACACCGACAGCACACACACGGTGACCGTTCATCTTCGTCTTATTCACGATCTCACAGGCCTCTTTGCTCACAAACATCTGTTCTGACGACATCTTATGCTTCGTCAGGTCCTCCACCTCGATGGGATCGAAACAACCTAATCCGCAGTGCAGGGTGATATAGGAGAAATTGATGCCACGGATCTCCATGCGCTTCAACAACTCACGGCTGAAGTGCAGACCGCTGGCAGGTGCCGTCACAGCACCCTCCTTCTGGGCATAGATGGTCTGGAAACGCTCCATATCCTCAGGAGTAGCCTCACGATTATCCACGATATAACGAGGCAGCGGTGCTTCACCCAAGGCGAAGAGTTCCCGTTTGAACTCGTCGTGCGGACAGTCATAGAGGAAACGCAGCGTACGTCCACGACTGGTCGTATTGTCGATAACCTCAGCCACCATCGGACCGTCATCCTCAAAGAAGAGTTTATTGCCGATACGGATCTTACGGGCAGGCTCAACCAGCACATCCCACAGACGCAGGTCAGGATTCAGTTCACGCAGCAGGAACACCTCGATCTTGGCGTCGGTCTTCTCCTTCGTGCCGTAAAGACGGGCCGGGAACACCTTCGTATCGTTGAAGATAAACGTGTCATCCTCATCGAAATAGTCCAGGATATTCCTGAAGTCAAGATAGACGGGGTTACCATTCTCATCGGTCAGGTCGTTACCCTCATCGTCTTTCTTGGTCATTTCGATTCTTCCACTCTTACGGTGTACCACCATCAGCCGGCACTCGTCACGATGAAAAGTCGGATGGAGTGCCACCTGCTCCTCTGGGAGCTTAAACTTAAACTGTGATAACTTCATATCTATTTTTTTACCTTTTTACTTTTTTACCTTTTTACCTTTTCAAGGTTCTCTTCCAGCCATGCTGGGAACTCATCAAACGTCAGACAGTCCTCAATCCTCACATCGCCCACACGGGTCCGGCAGAGAGCCGTCAGATGGGCGCCACTGTCCAAGGCCTCACCAATGTCACGGGCCAGCGAACGGATATAGGTGCCCTTGCCACAGACCACCCGGATCTTCATCTGCATCTGCTCCGGGTCGAAGTCGAGCAGTTCAATCTCGTCAATGCGCACGGGCTTGGCAGCCAACTGATGATCGCTCCCCTGACGAGCCAGTTCATACGCCCGGTCGCCTCCCACCTTACAGGCAGAGAACAGCGGCGGACGCTGCATGATGTCACCCACAAACTGCGACAGCGTCTGCTCAATCAGTTCCCGGGTGATATGCGCCGTCGGATAGGTCTGATCCACCGCGTGCTCCAGATCGAAACTGGGGGTGGTAGCCCCTAACTGCAACGTCGCCGTATATTCCTTCGTGTGCTGCTGCAACCGTTCGATCTGCTTGGTGGCCTTACCCGTACAAAGTATCAGCACACCCGTCGCCAGCGGATCCAGCGTACCGGCATGCCCCATCTTCACGCGCTTCACCTTCAGTCGCTTCGACAACACGTAGCGGATATGCGCCAATGCACCGAAACTCGACATCCGGTAGGGTTTGTTGATATAGATATAGGCTCCTCCTAAGAAGTCCATTATGCCAATTGATAAACCAATACGGCCACGCCCACTACCGCACAGTAATAACCGAAGTAGATCAGCTTACCCTTCTTCACGATGCTGATCATCAGCTTGCAGGCGAAACAGCCAGAGAGAAATGCAGCCAGGAAGCCGACAGCCAGAGGGAATGTGCCGATGCTGTCGGCAATCACATCCTCGCCATTGGCGGCTTTCAGGATATCAAGCAGCGCCTCACCTAAAATTGGGGGAATAACCATGAGGAACGAGAACTGGGCCAGTTTCTCCTTCTTGTTACCCAGCATCAGACCTGTGGCGATGGTTGAACCGGAACGCGACAGACCGGGGAGTACGGCACATGCCTGGGCTACACCGATGACAAAGGCATCCCAGAGCGACAGATGCTCCTTCACACGAGGCTTGGCAAGGTAGGAGAACGTCAGCAGCACAGCCGTCACGATCAGCATCACACCGACGATCAGCAGACCTGAGCCGAAAGCCTCCTCTACCCTGTCCTTGAAGAACAGGCCGACGATCCCCACGGGAATCATCGATACCAGAATATTTAGGGCGTATTTGGTTTCCTCGTTCATCTCAAACTTGAAGAGTCCCTTCAGTATCCAGTCAATCTCTTTCCAGAGGATCACGAGGGTAGAGAGCACTGTTGCCACATGTACAGCCACCGTAAACTGCAGGTTATCGGCACCATCGATCCCGAAGAACGATGAGATAATCGTCAGGTGACCACTAGAACTGACAGGCAGATATTCCGTCAGGCCCTGTACCACGCCTAATATCAAAGCTTGAATCCAATCCATATCTCTTTGTTACCTTTTTACTTTTTTACTTTTTTACCTTTTTACTTTTTTACTTTTTTACCTTTTTACCTTTTTACTTTTCCTTCGGCTTCCTGACGACCGCATAGATCATCGACACAAAGCCGAACAGACATACCACCGGTGCCACTTTGACGCGGCGCGCGCTGAAGATATCCGGCTCAAAGGCCGTCTCCGTCGATGCAGGACCAGTCATCAGCAGGAAACCGATGACGACGATGATCATCCCCACTGCCAGCAGCAGGTAGTTCATCTTATCAAATGCAAAATCTCTTTTATCCATCATTAGATCTTATAAAGTTCTCCCGGAGTCATCCTCAGGAACTTGTTCACTGAAATATACGCACTCACACTCGTGATGATGATACCAAACAGCAGTACGGCCACCGCTGTAATCACCAGTTCGCGCCAGGTAATGACCACCATCATGTTCGGCTCATAGTAGTAGAGGCCATACACACAGGCACCCAACACCACAATGGCGAGCACGGCTGCGATGATGCCTACCACCAGTCCCTGCTTCATAAAGGGCCTGCGGATGAATCCCCAGGAGGCACCCACCAGTTTCATCGTGTGGATCAGGAAGCGGCGGGAATACACACTCAGTCTCACAAAGTTACTGATCAGGGCGAACGACACGAAGGTCAACAGTCCCGCTATCACCAGCAGCAACAGGTTCATCTTCGTCAGGTTCCGGTTCACGCTGTCCATCAGATCCACCTGATAGGCCACGTCGGCCACCTTCGGGTTTTTCTTCAGTTCTGCCGCGATCCACTTCAGCGAGT
>JAEEGH010014038.1_pt1 | contig 17659 bp, 19 predicted proteins | sample 9134181 | NCBI WGS metagenome assembly JAEEGH01 (sample SAMN16246544, study PRJNA631951) | gut metagenome | biome: gut microbiome; feature: rumen; material: DP-attached | host: Bos | place: Iran: Karaj | collected 2018-10
GAGCGAATTCGCCGAGCTTGTGGCCCACCATGTTCTCCGTCACGTAAACCGGAATGAACTTGTTGCCGTTGTGGACGGCGATCGTATGGCCGACAAAGTCAGGGGAAATCATGCTGGCACGGGACCAGGTCTTGACAACCTCTTTCTTCTTGCTACCTTCGTTCATAGCAAGAATTCTGTTCTCCAGGGCTTCCTGGATGTACGGTCCTTTTTTAAGTGAACGACTCATAATCTGTTAGTTTATTCCGATTTTACTTCTTACGTCTTTCGATGATGAACTTGTTGGAAGTGGCCTTCGGGTTGCGGGTCTTGTAGCCCTTTGCAGGCAGACCCTTGCGGGAACGCGGGTGACCACCGGAGGCGCGGCCTTCACCACCACCCATCGGGTGGTCGTGCGGGTTCATCACGACACCTCTGTTGTGCGGACGACGGCCCAGCCAGCGGTTGCGGCCGGCCTTGCCGAAGGATTCCAGATTATGATCGGGGTTGGAGACGGTACCGACGGTAGCGCGGCAGGTGGCGGGAACCATGCGGGTTTCGCCCGAAGGGAGGCGGAGGATCGCATAGTTGCCTTCACGGGCGGCGAGCTGGGCGAAGGTGCCGGCGGAACGGGCCATCGCGGCGCCCTGGCCGGGACGGAGCTCGATGGCGTGCACGAGCGTACCCACGGGGATGTTGGCGAGCGGGAGGCAGTTGCCGAGTTCAGGAGCGGCTTTTTCGCCGGACTCGACCACCTGACCGACCTTCAGGCCGTTCGGGGCGAGGATGTAGCTCTTCAGGCCGTCCTCATACTGGATGAGGGCGATGCGGGCGGAGCGGTTCGGATCGTACTCGATGGTGAGCACGGTGGCCTTGAATTCGTCGCGGTTGCGGACGAAGTCGATGATGCGGTACATTCTCTTGTGTCCGCCGCCACGGTAACGCACGGTCATCTGACCGGTATTGTTACGTCCGCCGGAGGACTTGAGGGGCTCGAGGAGCTTCTTGTACGGCTTCTTCGCGGTGATCTCCTCGAAAGAGCTGATCGCCTTGTTACGCTGGCCGGGAGTTACCGGCTTGTACTTCTTGATTGCCATAATTCTTCCTCCTCTTAGATGTTAGCGTAGAAATCGATCTTGTCCTCACCTGCAAGCGTGACATATGCCTTCTTGAAGTGATTCGTGCGGCCCTTCAGCAGGCCGGCCTTGGTGTAGCGCTGCTTGCGCTTGCCGTGGTAGTTGATGGTGTTCACGTCGGCGACGGAGACATTGTACATCTGCTCGACGGCGGCCTTGATCTGAAGCTTGTTCGCCTTGCGGTCGACGATGAAACCGTAACGGTTCAGCTTTTCGCCCTGAGCCGTCATCTTTTCGGTTACGATTGGCTTAATTAAGATACCCATGTCGTTTTCTCCTTTACTTTACTCTCGCTGCGAGGATATCCTGAACGCCGTCGACCATCACGAGGGAGTGAGCATCCATGATGGCATAGGTGTTGATCTCGTCAACGGTGATGACCTTCACGTCCGGAAGGTTGCGGGATGAAAGAAAAATGTTGTTGGAGTTCTCCGGAAGGACGACGAGGACCTTGCGGTCGCCGGCCTTGATGTTGGAGAGGATGCTCAGCAGCTCCTTGGTCTTGGGGGCCTCCATGGTGAAGGGCTCGACCAGGGTGATCTTGCCTTCGGCGGCCTTGTAGGAGAGGGCGGAGCAACGGGCGAGGCTCTTCACCTTCTTGTTCAGCTTGCTGTCATAGGTGCGCGGCTTGGGACCGAACACGCGACCGCCACCGACGAAGATGTTGGCCTTCAGGGAACCGTGACGGGCACCGCCGCCGCCTTTCTGGCGGCCGAGCTTCTTGGTGGAATAAGCCACCTCGCTGCGGTCCTTGGTCTTGGAGGTACCCTGGCGCTGGTTGCGCATATACTGGAGGACGTCCAGATAGATGACGTGGTCGTTGGGCTCGATGCCGAAGACGTTCTCGTCAAGGACGACTTTCTTTCCGGATTCAGTTCCGTCAATCTTGTAAACAGACAATTCCATAATTACGCCTCCACAATTAAATAAGAACCCTTGGCTCCGGGGACGGAACCCTTGACGACGATGAGATTGTTCTCAGGGATGACTTTGAGGACCTCGAGGTTGAAAACCTTCACACGCTCGTTGCCCATGTGACCCGCCATGCGCATTCCCGGGAAAACGCGGGACGGCCAGGAGGATGCACCCATGGAACCGGGGTGACGGAGTCGGTTGTGCTGGCCGTGGGTCTGGCCACCGACACCGGCGAATCCGTGGCGCTTGACGACGCCCTGGAAACCCTTACCCTTGGAGGTACCGACAACGTCCACGAACTTGACATCTTCCGTGAAGACGTCGGCGACCGTGAGGACGTCACCGAGCTTGAGATCACCGGCGAAGTCGGCCTCGAATTCGATGACCTTCTTCTTGGGGGTGGTCCCTGCCTTTTCGAAATGGCCCTTCAGAGCCTTGCTGGTCTGCTTCTCTTTTTTCTCGTCATAGGCAAGCTGAATGGCGGAGTAACCATCGGTTTCCACCGTGCGAACCTGCGTGACAACACAAGGACCAGCCTCAACGACGGTGCATGGAACATTCTTTCCATCAGCACCGAAGACGGAAATCATTCCGACTTTTTTTCCAATTAAACCAGGCATTGGTGTTTGTTAATTAATTGTTTATTAATGCTTTAGCGCCGACAAATCGACGCCCCGCCTTTTTTGCGGACCGCAAAGGTACGAAGAAAACCGCTGATTTCCAAACGGATTCAGCGGTTTTCAACAACTTTTTCAACAATTCGCAGAGGACCTCAGAGCCGGTCCACGTCCGCCCAGCCGAACTTGGCGGGATAGAGCCAGGCGCGGTCGGTGCGTTCCATCACGCCGTAGTCGAGGGAAATCTTCGGGCATTCGGCGTAGGCGCGCTCGACGAAGGCGGGGTCGCCGATCCCCGTCTCCCAGCCGGCGAACAGTTCGGTGACATCGGGGATGTAACGTTCCATCTCCTCGCGGATGACGGAGGCCTTCCAGAGGAAGATACCGGAGTTCCAGAAGAATTCGCCGGTGCGGATGAACACTTCGGCCAGCTCCAGCGGCGGTTTCTCGGTGAAGGTCTTCACCTGCAGGGGGCGCTCCAGTTCCCAGGCGCCGCGGCCTTCCTTGACCTGGATGTAACCGAAGTTCACGTCCGGGCTGCGGGGGACGATGCCGAGGGTCATCAGCACGTCGTTCCCGGAAACGAAGCCGAACATCTCGTCGATGGTGGCGGCGAACAGATCCTCATCCCGGATCACGAGGTCACAGGGGGAGGCGACGATGAGGGCGTCGGGGTCGCGCGTAAGAATGGTATAGGTGGCAAAAGCCATGCAGGGGGCCGTCTTGCGGCCGAACGGTTCCAGCAGGAGATTCTTCTCCGGAATCTCGGGAAGCAGGATGCGCGCCGTCGCGGCATACTTGGCGAGGGTGACGACCAGGATGTTCTCCCGGGGCATGAACCGCGAGAAGCGGTCGTAGGTCATCCGCAGATAGGCGGCAGGCGAAGAGCCTCCGGCCATAATCACACAGTAGCGGTGTGTATCCATAAAAGGTTTATGTGGTTATAAGTACATCGGGATCCAGGCCTGGGGGAAATAGTTCACCGTCGATTCGTCGCCGGACAGGGTCACGGAGACCACGTCGAAGAACACTTCCCGGTCGGAACCGGTCTCGTTCAAATATTTCAGGGCGGCGGCGCTGATGCGGCGCTGTTTGAGCGCGTCCACCTTCTCTTCGGGTGCCGCATCGGCATCGAGCCGCGTCTTTACCTCTACAAAATGCAAGCCATCGCGCGCTTCGGAAATGATATCCACCTCCAAATGGCTGCCCCGCCAGTTCCGCGCCACGATCCGGTGCCCCTGCGCCTGCAGGAACGCGCAGGCCTTGTCCTCCCCCAACTGCCCGAAGGCGCGCTTTCCCCGCACCTGCATGGGCCTATCCGAATTTGACCACGGTGACGCCGGAGCCGCCGAACTGGATGTGTTCGTCGGCCGCCGAAACGACCCCGGGGACGGTGCGGACATACTTCTGGATCTCCTCCCGGAGGGCGCCCGTACCCTTGCCGTGGAGGATGCGCACGGTGCCGACGTCCAGCATGATGGCGTCGTCGATGTAGCGCATCACTTGTTCGATGGCCTCGTTCACCCGCATGCCGCGGACGTCCAGCTCCAGGCGGAAGTTCGCCTTCCGCTCGGCGATGCCGGCGTCGTAGACCTGACGGGGTTTGGGCGTTTCGCGGACCGCGGCGCGGTACTCGTTGGAGGTGACGCGCTCCACGCGGTCCAGCGGCAGTTTCGTGGAGAGATTCCCCACGATGACGGTCACGGCCTTGGTGGACACCTTGGACACTTCGCCCACCATGCCGCCGTCCTTGATCCGGACCTTCTCGCCCACCTTCAACGGGGCGGTGCGGAAGGCCGTCAGTTTCTCTTCCTCGGAGGCGCCGCCATCGGCCGCTTCCTGACCGTCCTTGGCGGCGCGGCGGGCCTTGCGGGCCTTCTCCCGTTCCTTGCGCTCCTGGAGGGACTTGAGTTTCTTGTCCAGGTACTCCTCCCGGTTGCGCTTGTCTTCCAGTTTCTTGCCGGCCAGGGCGCCCAGGAAGTCGGACAGTTGCCCGCGGGCATCCTTGGTGGCCTCCTTCTCCGCCTGGGATTCCTTGATGGTACGGATGGTGCTCTCCACCTGCCTGTTGGCTCCCTTGACAATATCTTCGGCCTCCTTCTTCGCTTCGTCCAGGATCTTCTGGCGGAGCTGCTTGATATCCTCGAGCTCCTTCTGGTAGCGGTCCGTAACGGCCTCCAGGGTCTTGTCCGTCGCACGGATCTTCGTCAGTTTCTCGTCCAGGACCCGGCGGTTCCGGGCGATCTTCCGCAGGTTCCGCTCGATACCCACGAACTCCTCGCCGGCGCGGAGTTCCGCGTCCTTGACGATCGGTTCGGGAAGGCCCATCTTCCGGGCAAGCTCGAAAGCGAAAGAGTTACCAGGAAGGCCCATTTCCAGCGCGAAGAGCGGAGCGATGTTTTTCGCATCGAACTGCATGGCGCCGTTCACGACGCCCGTCTCGCCCGACGCGGCATAGAGTTTCAGGTTCGTGTAGTGCGTGGTGATGACGCCGTATACGCCGCGGCGGTCCAGGTCCGCGAGGATGGCCTCGGCGATGGCGCCGCCCGCGGCGGGCTCCGTACCCGAGCCGAACTCGTCGATCAGCACGAGCGTCTTCCCGTCGGCCTCCTTCAGCATCGCGTTCATGTCGGCGAGGAAGGAGCTGTAGGTGGAGAGGTCGTTGTCGATGGACTGGTCGTCGCCGATGGAGACCATGATCCGGTCGAACACCGGGAGTTCGGAAGTTTCGGAGGTGGGGATGAGCATGCCCCACTGGAACATGTACTGCAACAGGCCCACGGTCTTGAGGCACACCGACTTGCCGCCGGCGTTGGGACCGGAGATCAGGAGGATGTGCTTCTCGGGGGTGAGGGTGGCGGTGAGGGGGACGATGGGCCGGCCTTCCTTGCGCAGGGCCTTCTCCAGCAGCGGGTGGCGGGCCTTGCGGAGCTGCAGTTCGCCGCTCTCCGACAGGATGGGCATGCCCGCGATGAAGTCCAGGGCCACATTGGCCTTCGCCATCAGGAAGTCGATCTCCCCGAGGAAGATGGCCGCGGCCGAAAGGTCGGGAATCCAGGGACGCAGGAACTCGGAGAACTCGTGCAGGATGCGCGCGATCTCGCGGGTCTCGGCGAACCGGAGTTCAGCGATTTCGTTGGTAAGGGCGACGATTTCGGCCGGCTCGACGAAGGTGGTCTTGCCGGTGGCGGACTCATCGTAGATAAAGCCCGGGAACTGGCGTTTTTTCGCCGAGGCCACCGGGATGAGCATCTTGCCGTCGCGGATGGAGACGCTCGCGTCGGCCTCCACGAGGCCTTCCTGCTGCGCCTTCCGGAGGATGGCGTTCATCCGCTTGGAGACGTTGATCTCCCGTTCGCGGATGGTGGTCCGAATCTCATAGAGCTTGTCCGAAGCCGTATCCTTGATCTCGCCGTATTTGTCCAGGATGCCGTCGATGCGGCGCTGCACCTCCGGGAAGCCCGGGAAGCCCGACGACAGCTGCTTGAGGGCCGGATAGATGCCGTCCTTGATGCCCCGGAAGAAGTTCGTGACCTTACGGAGGGTATCCAGCATCGTCCGGAGCCGTCCCAGGGACAGCAGGTCGATGGAGGCGTTCTTGCCGATGGGCTCCAGGAAATGGAGGCAGTCGATGTAGCCGCTGGTGGGGAAGTTCTCCTCGAACATGAGGATGAGGCGCATCTCGTCGGTAAGCTGGAGACGTTTCCGGATAACGGACGGGTCCGTGCTCAGCTCCTCGTTCTCGACACGCTCGGCCGCGTAATCCGTCGAACAGCGGTCCGCAATGAGGGAGCGGACCCGGTCGAAACCGAGCTTGCCTTCCAGTCTTCTCTCCGCCTCGTCCATGGTCTATTCCTCTTTGTCCTTTTCCTTGTCTTTTTCCGCCGACATCGCCGAGCCCAGGAGCTCGCGGAGTTCCTGGATCGTTTCCACTTCCTTCGCCTCGCCGTTGCGGACGAAGCGTACGCCGCCGCTTTCCTCGGACACCACGATCACGTCCGCGTCCGTGTCCTCCGACAGGCCGATGGCCGCGCGGTGGCGCATGCCGTAATGGGCCGGGATGTCCGTGCGGTTGGTCATGGGCAGCTGGCAGCGCGCCGCGGCGATCCGGTTGCCGACGATGATCATCGCGCCGTCGTGCAGCGGGGAATTCTTGAAGAAGATGTTCATGATCAGCCGGCGGTTGATCTCCGCGTCGAAGCGGTCGCCCGTGTCCATGAACTCGTCCATCGAGGACTTGTGCTGGATGACGATGAGGGCGCCGGTCTTCTCCGCCGACATGGCCCGCACGGCTTCCACCAGTTCCTCCACGCTCCGGCTCCCGAGCCGCTCCTCCTTGATGCCGAGGAGGCGGTTGAACAGGTCGCCCGTGCGGCGGGAAATGCCCGTCTGCATGGCCACGCGGTTCAGCAGGTGGCGGATTTCCGGCTGGAAGATGATGATGATCGCCAGGACACCCACGTCCAGCAGGGCGCTCAGCAGGACCGTCATCATCCGCATGTTCAGGGCCGACGCAATGGCCTGCCCCACCAGGAGCAGGGACAGCACCAGCACGATGTTGAGCACCGTGGAGTCGCCCCGGATGCTCCGCAGCAGCAAATAGATCAGCAGCGCGACCATCCCGATGTCCAGGATGTCCGCCCAGCCGAACTGCAGGAATCCGAATATGCCCAGCACCTTCGTCATACGGGGCAAAGTTACGAAAAGATTTCGTACCTTTGAAAACTTTAATTCAACGAGATGGGTTTTCGCGTTTTGAAATTTGGCGGGTCTTCCGTGGCGGATGCCACGGCGATGTCCCGGGTGCTCGACATCGTCGACGGCGCCCTTGACGGCGGCCGGGTGGTCCTCGTGAGTTCGGCCATCAGCGGCTGCACGGACGGACTGCTCGCCTGCGCTGACGGGAACACGGAGGGGGAGGCCGCGCTGATGGAGCGGCACCTGGCCATCGTGCGCCGCCTGTTCACGGGCCTCGAGCAGGCCGAGGCCTCCGCGGAGGTAATGCGCCTGTTCGCCGCGATGGAAGCCGCCCCGGCCGAGGAAAAAGTCACCTTCGGCGAGCTGCTTTCCACCCGCATCCTCGCCCGGAAACTCGAATGCGAAAGGATCCACGCCCATTGGGTCGATTCCCGCGAACTCGTCGTGAAGGACGACCTGCCGGAGACGTACCGGCGGATTCGGGCGGCCGTCGCGGCTACGGACGCCGCCGTCATCGTCGCGCCGGGCTTCATCTGCTGCGACTCATACGGCCGGATCTGCACCCTCGGCCGCGGCGGGTCGGACTACAGCGCCGCCCTGTATGCGGCCGCCCTCGAGGCCGATTCGCTCCAGATCTGGACCGACGTGCCGGGCATCATGACGGCGAACCCCAAGCAGGTTCCCGCCGCCCGCACCATCCCGGGCATGTCGTACCGCGCCGCCCTGGAAATGGCGGAGCACGGGGCCAAGGTGCTGTATGCGCCGACCGTCGCCCCGGCGATGGAAGCGGGCATCGACATCGAAATCCGAAACACGTTCGCCCCCGCCGGGCGGTTCACCCGCATTTCCGCGCAACCGGATGCCTCTCCCTGGATCGGTGTCGCCTCCAAAGGCGGCGAAATCTGCCTGGTAGGTACGTCGGAGGCCGATTTTACCAGCGCAACCGATACAGTCCAGGAAACACTCCGGACCGCAGGCATTGCCCCGCTGGCGATCACCAAGGACGGCCTGAACCTTCTCGTACGCGTCCGGGAAGCCATCGAGCTCCCGGCCCTGCAGGCCCTGCATCGCGCCTTCTTCGAGACGAGGCCGCTGCGGGAGGTGAACCTGTTCATCGCGGGATTCGGCGCCGTGGGCAAGGCGCTGGTCGACATGGTCGGCCGGACCGCCGATACGGTGGCGGAGCGCACCGGCAAGACGCTCCGCGTCGCCGGCCTCGGCGACAGCCGCCGCTGGCGCATCGACCTCGGAGGCGTCGCCTCCCTAGACGGCGCCGTCGCGGGCGACTTCGTGGGCGCAGTCATCGACCTGGCCCCCAAGGGCTCCGTTTTCGTGGACTGTACCGACAGCGAAACCCTGTACAAGCGCTACCCGGACCTGTTCCGGGCGGGCCTCCATATCGTCTCCTCCAACCGCCGCTCCTTCGCCGTCCCGTACGTCGAATACGCCGCCTTGCAGGCCGCGGCCCGCGAGAACGGCTGCTTCTTCCGCTATGAGACCACGGTCGGCGCGGCCCTCCCGATGCTGGAATCCCTCGCCATCGGCGCGAACAGCTGCGATGAGATCCTGTCCATCGAGGCGGTCGTTTCCTGCACCCTGAACCAGATCCTCAGCGCCTACGGGGAAGGGCCCACGTTCGCGTCGCTCGTGCGGGCGGCGCAGGAAGCCGGGCTCACCGAGCCCGATCCGCGCCTGGACCTCGGCGGCCGCGACGCGCTCCGCAAGCTCCTCATCCTCGCCCGCGAGGCCGGCGTGCAGCTGGAGGAGAAGGACGTAGTCATCGAGCCGATGATCCCCGCTTCCCTCTTCGGCGTGCCGCTGGACGCTTTCTACAAGGGCCTCGAGGAACTGGAACCCGTCTTTGCCAAGGCCCAGCGCGACGCCCTCGCCACCGGCCGGCGCCGCCGCTTCGTCGCCTTTCTGGAAAAAGATTCCGCCGCCCCGCTGGGGTACCGTGCCGGCATCCGCGTCCAGGAAGTGCATGCAACGCATCCCGCCTATTACCTCCGCGGAACGGAGAACGCCATCCTCATCCGCAGCGCGTTCCACCCCACGCCCATCGTCATCCAGGGTCCCGGCGAAGGCGCCCGCCAGGCGGCGGCCAGCCTGCTGAATGATATTTTGAGATAATTTTTAAGATAATTTATTATCTTTGCAACGGTTAGTTTACTGTAGAACGAATTTAATGACTCAGAACGTATGAAAGTAGCAGTCGTGGGAGCGACCGGCCTGGTCGGCTCCAAAATGTTACAAGTGCTGGAGGAACGTCATTTCCCCGTGACCGAACTCCTGCCCGTCGCCTCTTCCCGCTCCTGGGGGAAGAAAGTTACCTTCCAAGGCCGTGAATGGACGGTCATCGGTGCCGACGAGGCCATCGCCAAGCGGCCCACCGTCGCGATTTTCAGCGCCGGCGGCTCCGCTTCCGGTGAACTGGCCCCGAAATTCGCGGCCGTCGGCTGCCGCGTCGTGGACAATTCCTCCTACTGGCGCATGGACCCGACCAAGAAGCTTGTCATCCCGGAAATCAACGGTGACGTCCTCGGCCCCGACGACTACATCATCGCGAACCCGAACTGTTCCACCATCCAGATGCTCATGGCCCTGGCTCCCCTCCACAAGGCCTACGGCATCAAGCGCATCGTCGTGAGTACCTACCAGAGCGTCTCCGGCAGCGGCGCGAAGGGCGTGAACCAGCTCAAGGCCGAGCGCGCCGGCGGCACCGGCGACTTCTATCCCCACCCGATCGACCTGAATACCCTGCCGCATATCGACGTCTTCCTGGACAACGGCTACACCAAGGAAGAGATGAAGATGGTCAACGAAACCCACAAGATCCTCCGGGACGACTCCATCGCCGTCACCGCCACCACCGTCCGCGTGCCGGTCTGGGGCGGCCACAGCGAGAGTGTCAATGTGGAATTCCGCAAGCCGTTCGACCTGGACGAGGCCCGCGCCCTGATGGCCGCGATGCCCGGCGTCGTCATCCAGGACGACCCCGAGAACAAGGTCTATCCGATGCCCCGCTTCGCCGAGGGCAAGGACGAGGTCTTCGTCGGCCGCATCCGCCGCGACTTCTCCGTCGAGAACGGCCTCAACCTCTGGTGCGTCGCCGACAACCTCCGCAAGGGTGCCGCGACCAACGCCGTCCAGATCGCCCAGCTCCTCCTGGAGAAGGGCCTCCTGGCGGAATAATTGTCATTCCGAGCAAAGCGAAGGAATCTAAAACAGGTTAAATGGACTTTACCTTCTTCCAGGAGCTTTTGAGCATCGATTCCACTTCGGGAAAGGAGCGGAAGGTGGCCGAGTGGCTTGCGGAGTGCCTGCCGGGGATGTTCCCGGCGGCGAACCGACCGGAACTGCGCGCCGAGGAAGTCGGCGACGGCACCCTCAACCTCCTCCTCACCTGGGGCTCCCCCCGCATCGTCTTCTGCTCGCACCTCGATACGGTTCCGCCGTATATCCCTCCCACATTCCCGGAGGGGGTATTCCTCTCCGAACCGTCGCTACGCGACCCCTCCCAAGGCAAGCCTTGGGCCCCTCCCTCTTATGTGGCCGAGGGTGGCCACAGGTTCGGAGAGGAACACCCCCTCCGGTATGATGCCAACGCGCAAATCAAAGGGCGGGGGTCTTGCGACGCGAAGGGGCAGGTGTTTGCGATCTTGGAGGCGTGCAAGAAACTCGCGGAAGAAGGCAAGACCGACTTCGGGATGCTACTGCTCGCAGGCGAGGAGACCGGATCGTGGGGCGCGAAGGCGTTTGCGAAGACGGAGTTCCGGGCGGAGTACCTGGTCGTGGGCGAGCCCACGGACAATTGCATGGTATCGGCCTCCAAGGGTACGAAGTCGTTCGACCTCAAGTTCACGGGCGAGCCGTTCCATTCGGGGTATCCGCAGTACGGCGTGAGCGCCGTGGACCTGTTCATCGAGTTCGTGAACGCGTTGAAAGCGAAGGACTTCGGCATGGACCCGGTCCTGGGCGAGACCACCTGGAACATCGGCCTTGTCCATAGCGACAACCCGCAGAACATCCTCTCCCCGGAACTGACCTGCCGCCTCTACTTCCGCACGACCTTCGTCTCGGACGAGGCCGTTCAAAAGTGGATGAACGAAGCCCCGGCCCTGCTGAGAGATGGCCGGTCGGAGCCGGCCATGACGTCTTCCGTCATTCCCGGCCTGACCGGGAATCTCGCGGTCACCGCCCGCGGAGGCGACACGCCGGCGCGGTACTGGACCGTCGAGGGCCTGCCGTCCAAGAGCGTGGCCTTCGGCAGCGATGCGCCGCATCTGAAGAACTTTACCCACAAGGCCATCTGCGGCCCGGGCAGCATCACCGTCGCGCACCGCGACGACGAGCATGTCCTGGTCGCAGACCTCGCCACTGCCGTAGAACAATACCTGGCCCTCTACCGTTCCGTAACGGAATAGGGCTGCCAAAATAAACATTTATGGGAAAAGACAGATTTGACATCCTGGACCGGGAGAACCTGAGCCTGCTGACCGATGCGCGTGTTATCATCGACAAGGAAACCGGCGTGAACTACCTGTACGTCTGCTGCGGCTACGGCGGCGGCCTGACCCCGCTCCTGGACGAGAACGGGAAGCCCATCATCACGAAAGACCGGTATCAGAAGTAAACGATCGAGCCCTATGAAAGTCATCATCAGCGGATACGGCCGGATGGGCCATATGGTGGAAAAGGAACTGGCGCGCCGGGGAATCGAACTCGTCGCCGCGAGCGAGGACATCTGCAGCGTGGACCCGGAAGTGGCGAAGGAATGCGTGGTCATCGATTTCACCTGGCCGGATGCGTTCCGGGCCAATTTTCCCTTCATCGCGAAACACTTCAAGGCTGCGGTGGTGGGGACAACGGGCTGGAACGACATCGAGGCCGATGTATTCAAGGCCTTTGAGGAGGCCGGTACGCCGCTCATCTATGCATCGAACTTCTCCCTCGGCGTGAACGCCCTGTTCGCCGCCGTGGAGCGGGTGAGCAAGATGCTCAAGGGCAATGGTTACACGCCCGCCGTGGAGGAGACGCACCACATCCACAAGCTGGACGCCCCGTCGGGCACGGCCAAGAGCCTTGGGAAGCTGCTCGAGGAAGGCCTCGGCGTGGAGCCTGAGATTACGGCCCATCGCATCGGCGAAGTCCCCGGCATCCATACGGTCACGTACACATCGGAGGTCGACAAACTCACGCTCACCCACGAAGCCTTCGGACGCGAAGGCCTCGCCGCGGGCGCCGTCGCCGCCGCCTTGATGACCGAATGCCTCACCGGCGTGCACGAATTCAAGGAATTGCTGTAGCGGCAAATTATTCGTAACTTGCGAAGTTAAAACGAACTTAGTCATGAAACCATTGACACTGAAAGGATGCGGAACCGCGCTGTTCACCCCTTTCCGGGACGGGAAGGTGGACGAGGCCGCGTTCGCGGCGACGGTCCGCCGGCAGGTCGAAGCCGGGATCCATTTCCTGGTACCGCTCGGAACCAGCGGCGAGACGCCGTGCCTGTCCGTGGCGGAGCGCCAGCGGGTGCTTGCCCTCACGCGTGAGAACGCGCCGGGCAAGACGCTCCTCGTAGGCGGCGGCACGAACTCGCTGACTGCCACGCTGGAAAGCATGGCGCAGCTCCCCGATGCCGATGCCTACCTCATCGTCGTCCCCTACTACAACAAACCCAACCAGACGGGCCTGTACGAGTACTACAAGGCCGTAGCCGGCAGTACCGACAAGCCTATCGTCATCTATAACGTGCCCGGGCGCACGGGCACGAACATCACGGCCGAGACCACCCTCCGCCTCGCGGAGGAAATCCCGAACATCGTCGCCGTGAAGGAAGCCTCGGGCAACTACAAGCAGATCAGCGAAATCATCCGCTGCAAACCCGCAGGGTTCAGCGTATTGTCCGGCAATGACGACGAGACGCTGTCGCTGATGGCGACGGGCGCCGACGGTGTCGTCTCCGTCGCCTCCAACGTCGCCCCGCGTGAAATGGTAGCGCTCGTGGAGGCCCTGCAGGCGGACGACATGGTCAAGGCCCGCGCTTACCACCACCTCCTGTCGCCCCTTTTCAAGGCCTGCTTCGTGGAGCCCAACCCCATCCCCGGCAAGGCCGCCCTGGCCCGCCTGGGCCTGATCAGGAATGAGCTCCGCCTCCCGCTCGTCCCGGCCTCCCCCAAGACCGAAGAATTGATTGCCAAGACACTCGACGAATTATGGAAATAACCCTCGAACGTTTCAACGAAGTCATCGAAGGCCTGGAAAAAGGCGAAATCCGCGTCGCGGAAAAGAAGGACGGCCAGTGGGTCGTCAACAAGTGGGTGAAGGAAGTGATCCTCGCCGGTTTCAAACTCGGTGCCGTCACCGACATGTCGCAGGGCCAGTTCCCGTTCTTTGACAAGGCCACCTTCCCGGTGCGGAAGTTCAAGGCCGAAGACGGCGTGCGCATCGTCCCGGGCGGATCCAGCATCCGCCGCGGCGCCTACCTCGCTCCCGGATCCATCGTCATGCCCCCGGCCTATGTCAATGTGGGCGCCTATGTCGATACGGGCACCATGGTCGATTCCCACGTAACCATCGGTTCCTGCGCCCAGGTGGGCAAGCACATCCACATTTCCGCCTCGACCCAGATCGGCGGCGTGCTCGAGCCTGCCGGAGCCATGCCGACCATCATTGAGGACGGCGCCTTCATCGGCGGAAACTGCGGCATATACGAGGGCACCATCGTGCAGGAAGGGGCGGTCGTCGCCTCGGGTGTCATTATCACTTCCTCCACCGCCATTTTTGACGCCACGACGGGCGAGTTCATCCGCCGCAACGCGGACGGTCGCGTGGTCGTCCCCCGCGGTGCCGTCGTCGTCTCCGGCTCGAAACCCATCATCCGGGACGGCAAGCCCCTTGCCTCCGGCGTGCACCTCTACTGCCCCGTCATCGTCAAGTACCGTGACGAAAAGACTTCCGGCAGCGTCCAACTCGAAGACCTGCTACGCTAGCGCCCTGTCATTCTGAGCGAAGTCGAAGAATCTGAAGATTTCTTTTAACAACCGGCGGCATTCTGCGTCTTATGAGTGCAGCCGGTTGATTTTTTGATATGAAAAAGTTACTGATTACCCTCCTGATGCTCCTGAGCCTCGGCACCGCCGTCCGGGCCGGAGAGCAAAACCCGCAACTGAGAAGTCTGGTTTCCTCCTACAAGGGAACCGAAGGATTCGAAATCGTCGATATCGGCAGTATCGGCCTGGGCCTGCTGAAGGCAGCCGCCAAGACCGCCGCCGAGACCCCGGAGGACCGTGCCGCCCTGGAACTGTTCAACGGTCTCAAGCGCCTCACCATCGTGGACTTTTCCGACGCCGCCCCCGAAGCGCGGGAAAAATTCCTTCGCAAGGCGAACCGGATCCTGAAAGGCGGAGAGATGCTCATGGAAGCCAAGGACAGCGGTGAAACGGTCCGCATCTATGGTACTTCCTCGGCCGACGGCGCCCTGCTGGAAGACATCGCCCTCCTCGCCGAAGACGCGCTCATCTTCCTCCGCGGGACCATCCGGACCGACCAGGTCGAAGCCCTGATGAAGCAGGCCGACAAATGACCGACGCCCGGTTCCATACCGTCTGGATTCCGTTGCAGGACCGTTTCTACCGGGTCGCCTTCTACTTGCTGGAAGACCGGGCCGACGCCCTGGACGCCGTACAGGACCTGTACGTGAAGCTCTGGAAAATGCGCGACAGCCTGGACCTCGTCCGGAACCCGGGAGCCTACGGCGCCCTGCTCATGCGGAACCTCTGCATCGACCGGATCCGCCGGCTCTCTCCCGCCGAGGAACTGTCCGACGACCTCCCGGGACGTGAACCGCCCGACGAGGAACTCATCCGGAAAGAAAGCCTCGGGCAGCTTTTCCGGTCCATGGAAACCCTTCCCGAAAGCCAGCGCAAACTGCTGGGCCTCCACGTCCTCCAAGGAAAGTCCTACGAAGAAATCGCCGCCGAAACCGGCCTCTCCCCCTTAAACGTCCGTGTCCAGGTCAGCCTGGCCCGCAAAAAGTTGAAAAAACATGAAGAACATCGATGAAATCACCCGGCTCACCGCCGACGACCTGGAGCGGATCTCGCTCGACGAAAGCATTCCCGTACCGGAGGAACTCTCCGGGAAGGTACAGCAGGCAGTCCGGGGCAGGACCCTCCGCTGGGCAGTCCCGACGGGTGTCGCCGCCGCCATCGCCGTCCTTCTCGCCGTAGGCCTGACCCGGAATCCCGAGCCCAAGGACACCTTCGACGATCCCTATCTCGCCTATGCCGAGGTGGAGAAAGTCTTCTCCAAGATTTCCGGCACCGTCGCCTATGGTGCCGACAAAATATACGAATCAGAAGCAACCCTCGATAAATACAGCTATTGGAAATGAAAAGAATATATGCCCTCCTGGTGATGCTCGCCGTCAGTGTCGCCGCCTTCGCCCAGAACGGGCGCTCCCTGTACAATAAATATTCCGACTACGACAACGTCGAAGCCGTGTACATCTCCCCCGCGATGTTCCGCCTGATGGGCAAGATCCCCGATATGGAACTCCAGGAAGAAAACGTGAACCTGGGCCCGATCATCAAGTCTCTCACCGGCCTGTACATCCTGTCTACCACCCGCGAGGACATCGCCGCGGACCTGGCGGCCGACGTGAACCATTTCATCCAGCGGGGCAGTTATGAACTGCTGATGGAAGCCAAGGACAACGGAGAAGTGATGCGGCTGTACACCGTGGGAGACGAACAGATTGTCAACAGTCTCGTGATGCTGGCCCGTGACGCCGCCGAAACCAGTTTCATCTGCCTGGACGGCACCATGCCCCGCGACCAGCTCGAAGCCGTCATCGCTGAAGCGACGAAGGACTGATCGGATTCCCGCAGGCTCTGCCACAGCGTAAGTGACTGAACAATACGCTTTTACAGATTAGTCTATGTCCTGTTCGGGACATAGACTTTATTTTATCGCGTTGATTATCAGCGATTTGCGAAAAAACAACCGAGGATGGATCAACTTTTTTCACATTTTCTTTGGTAGTTTGTAAAATATCACTACCTTTGCAGTGTACTATTTGACTAACACACTAAACAATGAAACGGATCCATACATCTTTGATTTGTCTTATCTTTCTGACAGTCAGCGCTTTTGCGGCTCGTCAGAACGAAACGGTCCTGCGTGGGAGCGCGCTGGAAGCGAGCGGAGCACCGGCCGGATTCGCCACGATTTACCTGACGAACGCCGAGGGTGCCGTGGTCGTCGGCACTTCCGCCGATGCGGACGGCCGCTTCGAGCTCAAGGCCGCCCAAGGCACTTATACGCTTACCGTCTCCCTGGTCGGCTTCAAGGACGCCTCGCAGCCGGTCACGCTGGACCAGGTGCAGCAGGAACTCCCCCCTATCCGCCTGGAAGAAGACAAGCAGCTGCTCGGCGAAGCCGTCGTGCAAGCCGTGATGCCCAAGACCAAACTCACCGGCGAAGGCCTGGCTACCTCCGTGCACGGTTCCGTGTTGGAAAACGCAGGTACTGCCCGCGACGTCCTGGGCAAGGTCCCGGGCCTGATCAAGGGCCAGAACGGGCTCGAGGTCATCGGCAAGGGCGCGCCCCAGATCTATATCAACGGCCGGAAAATGACCGACGGCACCGAACTGGACCGCATTTTGAGCCATGAGATCCAGAGCGTCGAGGTCATCAACAACCCCGGTGCCCAGTATGACGCGACCGTGCGCGCCGTCGTGCGCATCCGCACCATCAAGCGGAAGGGCGAGGGCTTCGGCTTCAATGTGAACCTGGCCGACGAGCAGTCGCTCCGGGTCAAGAAGTTCAATGACCCGAACGCTGCAGTCAATGTCAACTACCGCACCGGTGGCGTGGACGTATTTGGCGGCGTGAACTACAACCGGTTCAGCCAGCGCCAGAACAGCGACCTCGTGCAGGAAACAACGGTGAATCCAATCGTCCGGCAAATCGAAACCCTCACCGCCGACTTCAGCAACCAATCGCTGACCGCCAACGGGGGCGTCAACTGGCAGATCGCGAACAATCATTCCGCCGGTTTCAAGGTGGAATGGGGCCGCAGCCTGGATTACAATGACTACGAGCTGATGGAAGGGGACATCTTCCGGGGTGGTGAACTCGTGGACCACCTGAAGACCGTCAATCGCGGGCAAAACGGGCCGAAAGCCCCCTATTCCCTGGGCGCCAACGCCTATTACAACGGCCTCGCGGGCAAAATGGGCATCGACCTGAACCTGGACTACTTCCAGGTTTCCGACAACAAGATCTCCAACATCCAGGAGGACAGCGACA
>JAEEGH010014039.1_pt1 | contig 17659 bp, 14 predicted proteins | sample 9134181 | NCBI WGS metagenome assembly JAEEGH01 (sample SAMN16246544, study PRJNA631951) | gut metagenome | biome: gut microbiome; feature: rumen; material: DP-attached | host: Bos | place: Iran: Karaj | collected 2018-10
AAAGGAATTTTCAGGGATCATGGGGGTCGGTTCTACTGATCATTTTTTACGTTGAAAATTTGGATGTTGGATCATGGGGAGTTAAGAACGATGTGTAATACAGAAACTTCAAAAAGTGATCAGTAGAACCGACCCCATGATCCTACGGAGTGACGACCCCATCAATAAGAATTAAAAGATTTTTGTGGAAAAGTTTTGATTTCATCGAATTTTTTTCGCGACTCAGTAGAGCTAAAGTAAACTTTGCTCTACATTCGCTGCTCGAAAATTTTGAGGTTTCGAAATTTATTAGTAATTTTGCGGCTTGAATTGAGATTCACACCGCGAGAACGGACGAAACAGCGAGTGCCAACATGCTTGCATGATTGGCCGAGTCGCGTCGGACGAAGGCAAAGCCAACGAGCTGCACCGTCCTTGCACCCGAAATAAAACTTAAACCATTATAAGGATAATGCAAACGAAACAAAAACGATTGTACGACCGGCCCCAGATGCAGGTCATCGAACTGAGAGAGCTGCCACAATTGCTGGCAGGAAGTGGCGAGAAACCCGATTACATCCCCGAAGGATGGTAAAAACGATGAAGACTATGAAAAAGGTAACGAACATTCTGGGTGCACTGGCGATAGCAGCAGCACTCACCGCAGGCTTCACCGCTTGTACCAACGAAGATACCCTCCTGGAGGAACAACAGACAGTTCAAGCTCCTACCTACAGCGTCTCTATCCCTGCAAATATCGGTGGCGCAGAAACACGTGCCGTAGAACTGGGTACAGGCGACAAGGCTGGATACCTCGTCAGCACGTTTGAAGTAGAGGATAAAATCTTTGCGACAGTCATCAGCAATGGCGATACCCAAGGCGCTTATAGTTCGCAGCTGAAACCTGACGCCGCCGGCAAGACAGCGAATATCGTCAGTGCAACAGGCTCCGGTGTTAGTTTTTATAATGAAAATGGAGCAGTCACACTCGCGGGCAATGAGACACTTCTGCTTGTTAACCGTTGTCGCTCTGGTAAAAGTAGCTTTGACTATACGGATCAGGACGGCACCATCAGCGGTGACAACGGACTGACGCGCCGCGACTACTCGTGCGCCACCGTTACCGTGCAGTCGCTCACAGGCGGTGTGCTGACAACCACCAAAGCCGATTTCCAGAATGCACAGTCGATGTATAAGTTCACCTTTACGGGACTGCCTACGGGAGTCGGTGTGAAGAGCGTCAAAATCTCATCGGGCAGCAATAAACTGGTGCGGGAATATTGGCCAGAAAAATCATTAATTCTACCAACTTGCGCTTCTGTGACCATCACCCTCGGCGATGCTGCCCGCACAGCCAACGGCGCAGGTGTGGTGTATGCCGCCCTGCGATTCCAGGAGCTGTCCGCCAATGCCACCGACAACATCACTTTCACCGTGACAGGTACGGACGACAAGACCTACACTGCCACGAAGACCTCACCCGTGGGCGGATTTAACAATGGCAAATACTACACTTCAACCATCGCGCTTTTGCCCCAAGAATTACTGGGAGGCAGGTTTACCATCAACGACAGCGGCACAAAAGTGTGTTTCGCCCCCGGTAACCTGCAGGCTACCTATAGTACAAATCACTCATGGACATGGCATTTCGCCGAGCATCAGTGGGACTTCATCGGTAATGCTGCCGGCAATACCTGCATCAACGGCAACGGTACGATGTCAGCCTCCGGAACTGTCGACCTTTTCGGCTGGGTAGGTTCGTCGAACACCACCTGGACAGGTGTCGCCCAGTATGGTATTACTAATTCAATGGAGACGGATGGCACCACCAGTTACGGCAACAGCACCAGTGATGCCCTGAAGTCCGACTGGGGTAACATCATATCCGACGGTTATACCTGGCGCACGTTAACCATGGCCGAGTGGAAGTATGTCTTCGAAAGACGCACCAGCGGCACCACCGTAGGTCAGATTGGCGTCACACAAAACTGCGCCACCAACGCCCGCTATACCCTCGCCAAAATCAATACCGATAATGGTTCTAACGGTGTAAAAGGTATCATCCTGTTCCCCGACAACGTGGAAATAGCAACAAGCGAGTTTTCAAATAGGGGGAATATCTACGGCAGCAAATCCACACAGAACAAAAATAACACTACCACGGAGTGTACCACTGCCCAATGGGCAGCCCTTGCCGCCAAGGGCTGTGTGTTCCTGCCCTGTGCAGGCTACCGTTCTGGGTCGACAGTTTATAAAGTTGGCACCACAAACCCAGCAGGCTACTACTGGTCGTCGTCGCCCCATACGTCAGTAGTATCTGAAGCTCTCTACGTGGTTTTCGGCACGGGCGCTCTGAATCTTGAGAGCGAAACGTTTCGTCGCACAGGGTGTTCTGTTCGTCTGGTTCGCGAGGTCGAGTAGATTTCCTGTCCACACACAAAAACTCAACCCTATAAACACCAAGAATCCGGGCAAATGCTCGGATTCTTTGATAGTCAGCCCTCACAAAGCTATAAAATAGTTTTAAAATATTTGGAAGTTTCAAAAATAATTTCTACCTTTGCAAATAAATTTGCGAGAACGGGCTGCACCTCGGCCATCTTAAGCGAGCTTAATGGCTCTCGGTTTGCGCCGTCCTTGCAGATAAATCTGCGATTCTGAAAAGAGTCGCCCGTGAAGGTGCACTTAGCTGTGCTTAATTGGGAACTGGGGTGTGAATCCCCGACTGTCCCGCAGCAGTGAACTCCATTATGGCTCCTAAGCAACAACGCCATTACCCCGTTTGGGTGAGAAGGCGCTTGGGAGTGGAGGAAAGTCTGAAGACCAGCCTTCGTCGGTAAGAAAGCCGCTGCATCACGATGTATGGTGTCGGCAGGCGCAAGTTAAATTTTTGTGGGATTATGAAACATGAATCAATTGTCGTCGTGTACGACAGCTGTCAGGCTATTGCAGACGAGATAGCCGACAAACTGGGTGCTGAGACTGTCAGTGTCCAGAGTCTGAACAACAGGCAGGTGGAAAACTGCAGCAGCTCTATGCCGGCACATCAGGATGGAATACCGACAACTGGATTTGCAGTGTGTCGCCAAACTTATAATCAACTTAAACCATTACTGTTATGAGCTATATCTTTATCGTCGCCCTGGAATTCCTGCTGTCATTCTGCGGTGTGGCATTGTTGATCAGATACTACAACCACAAGGCATAGCAACGGCAGGTGGGACAAGCCGTCGAACGCTGGCTGGCCATCCCTGCACACGGGTTGTGGCTATTCTTCCTCGTCGTAGTCCCAGTCGAAACGAGGGGCGTTCATGTTGCCCTGTCCGCTACCTGCCAGAATGAGGTGCATCTCTAACTGTACGGTCTCCATTTGAGGCTTTATATATTGCTTTTTCATGTTCTTTTCTTTTAACATATAATGATCATTAATTGACCATGAATTTGCCATTAATTCTATTTTACCACAGTTTTACGCCCGTTATGGATATACAGTCCCTTCTGCATAGGTTTACCGTCGAGCTTACGTCCGTCGAGCGTGAACCAGTCATCACTTTGAAGTTTGATGTTTGACGTTTGAAGTGTACCGATTTCCGTCGTGTTTCCACTGGCTCCGACAAGCACTACCTTCATGCTTTCAGGCAATATGGGGGCAGCATGATGCGCGGGTGCCGTATCGCCATAGTACATATAGGCGCGGAAGGCTGCCGTCGTACCGGAGTTGAAGCGTTGGAAAGAGCCAATCTCATACGTGCCGCCGCCTGTCGGTGTGAATGCGTTGCCTGCCAAGCCGTAGAGTACCGTCTGACCGTCATCCCACGTCAGATTCTCGTAGGTTCCCTTGAAGTGCCAACTGTCTTGGTCTACCATGCCGGCTGCCGTGAAGCCTCCTGCGGGTACGACATAGTCGGTATTCGCGAAGGTTATCTCAGCATCTGTGGCTGGCGTAAACAGGTAAGGTGTACCGGCTGTCAGCGTAGTACCCTCTGCTACAGCCGTCATGGTGACTTCCGTCATTTCCGAATTAACGCCCGTAAAGGTGGCGAATGTTCCTACGCTGGCCGCTGGTGCCGTCATATCGAACGGCAGACAGACGGTTGAAGCCTTTCCACTAGCGAAAGTACGTTTGAACGAGATGTTAACGGTCTCACCGCCATACTGGTTCAATGTCGTCCAACCGTCCGTTTCGTTCAGAACAATCAGCCCCTTCCACGTCGCCGCGACGGTGACGTCGCTGGCGGGCATGGTGAAGGAATAGACGCCGCTGGTCTCGGTGACGATGACATCATCATCGTCGGCATCCTTCACGCTATAGCCTGCAAAGGCGTAGCCGTCGGGGATAGTACCCGTGCCGCTCAGCGTCACCGTCTCGCCCTGTGCCACAATCGGCGCATAGCTCGTGGCGGTGATGCCCTCGTTGCAGGTGATGTTGTAGCCGCGCTGCAGTTTTAAGTTGTATGAATACCAGTGACCTGAATAAGTACTATACGCGGCAGTCGGCACGACGATGACAAGGTCGTCGCGCCACTCCGAAAACGCATCATTGCCTAATTGCGTGATCTCTGTGGAATTTGACCCACTACGCAGCACATACATCTTTTGCAGGGCAGAGTTGGCAAAAGCATAGTCTCCGATGCGCTCAACGCTGGCGGGGATGACAATGCTGGTGATTTTGCTGTCTCGGAAGCAGTATTCATATATCTGCGTGGTGGCGGCATCAAGGTTGACACTGGTGCCATCGCCAACGAACCGATAGGCCACATGGCCCACGCTGGTCAGTCCGTCGGGCAGGTTGTTTTCCCATGCGGTTTCATCGAAGGCGGAAGAATCAACGTATGTCACGCCGCTGGCGCCGCTGACGGTGGTCAGGTTGGTACATCCGAAGAAGACTGCGTTGCCAATGGTTGTCACGCTGCTGGCGATGGTGACGCTGGTCAGCGCAGTGAATTGATAGAAAGCATTACCACCAATGCGCGTCACGCCATCGCCGATGTTGGCGGTAGTGATAACATCCTTAAAGGCCGCCCACGGCTGGTTGCTACTGCCGTAATTCTTCATAGCCCCCGTGCCGCTGATGGTCAGCGTGTAAGCAGGAGCGTCGCCTGTCACCTCCCAGGTAACCTCTGATTCGTGGTAGTAATCGCCGCAGTAGCCGTATTTTCCGCATCTGGTGCAGACGTTATTCTCAACCGAGTGACCCAGGGCGGGAGTTACTTCTCCAAGCCATACACAGTGACAATTATCGCATTCATACTGATAGTTACCGCCTTGAGTACAAGTAGCAGTGTTAGTTATCGTATACGCAGAGGATCCGCATTCCTGACATTTTTCTGCCCACGCCGTCGTGGTCGCGAGCAGCATCACGAGCAACATGATCGCTGTCCGAGGGAAAGGAGATGTAAATTTAGTTTTCATATTTATTTGATGTTTTTGTTGTCATATTGGGATACTAGGGGGCTGTCCCCCCGACATCATCTGTGCGGGGGCTATTGACACTTCACACAGCGGTAGGTGGAATGGATGGAGTTCCGGCGGTAGCGCAGGCGGGGATAGCGCAGCGAGAAGATTTCCTGGCCGTTGGCATTATGCTCGGTGACGAGACGGTCGTTGTTGCCGAATTCGACACCCCAGCCCCACCCTACGGTGAAGCGGTCGCCAAAGAGCTGTAGGGCACCACAGGCGTGGGTGAAATAGTCGCCGTGCGGATTGAGCATGTCGCCGCCGCCGAGGATTTCGCCAGTTTCGGGATTGATTTGCAGGCGGAGCAGGCGGGTGTGCTGCGGGGTGTGGCCGTTGCCATTATCGAAGAGCGTCAGCGTGCCGTCGTCATGCAGCGTGGCATAGTGTTGGCCGTAGAAGCTCAAGGGCTCGTCGAGCTGGTCGCCGGCAATGCGCCAGATGATGTCGCCGGTACCGTTCTTGCGGTCGATCTTCAGCAGCGAATTGAGCATGCGGAAGGAGCAGAGCCAGTTGCTGTCGGGCAGCACCTGTACGCAGTTGAAATGTACGTAGTCATAGCTGGTGTCGAACACGGGACTGCACCAGTCGGCCATCTCGGTATGGTCGGTGCTCCACCAGTCGAACACGACCTTGCCGTCCTTCACCTCTTGCAGGTACCCCACAGATCGCGGCTGTCCGTCGATTTCGCGCTCGACATAGGATGCCGAGGCAATGTAATGGGTGGGCGAGAAGAAGTGGAAGTCGTGGCCGTCGAGGGGTGCTCCGTCGGGTAGGAAGCCGTCGCGGCTGGCCAGTGCATGGATGGTGTCCACAGGGGCGTAGTGGTCGTCCATGAGCACACGCATGCCGGGGTCGTAGCCCGTGCAGGCCAGGTCGGCGAACTTGGGATCGGGGGCGTGGTAGCTGTAGTAGGTCTTGCCGTCGAACACGTGTTTCTTGAAGTCCCAGTAGCCCAGCTCGCTGAAGGTGCCCAAGAGGTGTGTGGGCTCGAAGCGGTAGTAGACGACGTCGCCGGTGTTGTCGTACTTCATGATGAGGCGCAGATAGATGAACGACAGGTAGAAATGTCCGGGTATGAGGGCCCGCCCGCTGGCGTTGATCTCGGGAATGCCGCTATGCAGCGTGTTCAGGGTCACGGTGCCTTGCTGGTCGCCCGCGGTGTAGGAAATCTCGATTTTAGCATTCCTGGAAATGTCTTTGATGGGGAGGGCACAGTGGCCGTCCTGCAGTGGCTGACCGCCGATGGTGACGGTCTGGAAGTCGGCGGCATTCTCGACCTGGAATTCGGCGTCGAACTCGCGACAGAGCGTCACGAGATCCACGGCATTGGTGGCGGGCAGCGCAATGTCGTAGTGCTCGCCATTGACAACGAGTTTCAATTCCGTCGCAGTGACGGGGGCGTCGGCATCGTCGTTGTCGCTGCATGCTGCCAGGCAGCACATCGTTGCCATGGTCATCACCGCTGCCATGATGCGGTGGATGTTGTTGGTTACAGTTCGTTTCATAGTTATTTCTAAGGAATTAAGGAATTATTTAATCACGACCTTACAACCTCCGTGGATGTAGAGGCCTTTCGCGGTGGGTTTGCACTCCAGTTTGCGGCCATCGAGCGTATACCAACTATCGTCTTTATTGCGTGCCACACTCATACCTTCAGGTGTGAGAACTTCTCTAACTTCTTTAACTTCTCTAACTCCTGTTACATCACCGTCGCCGAAGTTCAGGACGAAGTTCAGACGCGGTGCCGAGTTGCTGGGCGGGTTGCCGGCGGTGAGGCCACCTTTCAGCTGGAAGTAGGCGCGGCAGGCGCGGAGGCCGGCACCGTCCTGCGGATAGTACAGCGTGTTGCCAGAGCCTACGAGCAACTTGGTGTTATCAACAGCGGCGAAGCTGATGGGTGCGTAGATGCCGATGAAGTCGGCATAGGTGGTCTCGACATTGGTCGTCGTGTTGCTGATGGTGACGCCGGTGAATGTCGGATCCTCGAGGTTATCGGCGGCATTATCCCACTTGATGATGTACGGACGGCCAGCCTCTATCTCCGTAGCGTCGGTGAAGTTCAGCGTCAGCGTAGTGCCATTGAGTTCGGTGCTGCTCAGCGTCTTCAGGGCTGCGGGTGCCAGCTGTGCCGTCACCTGTGCCGCAGTCAGCGAGAACGGCAGGCAGATGGTGTTCCACTTGTCGTCCTTATAGAGCGTGCGCCCGGTGAGGGTGACGTCGGTGGCGGTGGTCAGCGCCGGTGTGCGGTACACCGTGGTAAGGGCAGTATTATGGGCAGCCATCAGCGCAAGGAATGCCGTATTGTCCTGATTGTCCTGCGGTGCCAGGCGTACGTTTTCGGTGGTGCCATTGTTACTGCCGATGGCAGGATCGTTGCCGTTGTTGCTGTTGAAGGTAAATTCAGCGCCGCTGCCAGTCTTACCCACGAAGCCGCTGGCGGTATAGTAGCTGTTCCGGACGGTGCTGCTGCTGTTGTTGCTGCCCACAATGGCACCGATGCTTAAGCCACCTCCGACGGTGCTGCCCAGGTAGAGGCAGTCGCGGATGGTGCCGCCATTGTTCATGCCCGCCACACCGCCAAAGCTCTGGTTTCCGTTGGTGCCGGTATTACCATTTACGGTGGCCTTGCTGGCGCAACCGACGACCAGTCCTCCGTTGATGATGTTACCCACGATGCCGCCATGACATGACGCCACCATGGAAAAAGTGCCGATAGTGACATCGATCTCCACGAAGCATCCGCTGATGGTGCCACCGTTGTTTCTGCCCGCAATGCCACCCGTGCATACTGCACCGATGATTTGGGCATCGGTAAGGATGACGTTCTTCACCTCAGCGCCAGATCCGATTTCGCCAAACAGGCCCTGATAGTTATCCTCCGTATTGATGCGGATGCCTTTGATGATATGACCCTGCCCGTCGAAATGGCCCAGGAATGGCTTATGTTCTTTGCCGATGGCGGTGTAGTTGTCACTGTCGCCAGTATACGCAATATCGGCAGACATCTTAAAGCCAAGACCGACGCAGCTGTGGGCGGTGGTTTCAGCATCCCCACCCGTGCTGTAGGTGCCCGTTCCGTTCACAAACACCGCGAGGTCGTTGAGGTTTGCTGTGCTTTTGATTTCGTAAGCACCGAGCGTCGCATTGGTGGCGATGCTGCCAATGGTTCGCGGAGCAAGGTAAAGCGTCGATTCTTTCCCGATATTATAGTCGCTCAACGTCTTACCCTCCGTCAAAAACTTTCCGTTCCAGAAAAGAGCCTGCTGATTGGGGGGAATACCTTCTTTCTCTTGTATCTTTGCTTTGATGGCTTCGAAGGAATCCGTCGGTTCCACTTCAAAGGTGATGGTCTTGCCGGTCATTGTCTTGACAAAAATCTGCATGGCCCAGGCTGTTTGTCCTGTCGCGAGTGCTGCCAGTAGCAGCACTGCGGCGAGGACGCGGTTAAGTCTGTTTGTTTTTGATAAATTTGTCATATCGTAACGATTGCTTCGTTTTCTCTTGGCTTTATTCCCATTCGTCGCTATCGAATAGTGGGGCACGGCCGTAGCCGGAGCCGCCACCGTTATAGATGAAACCGTCGCTGTTGTTGACGCTTGTCACGCTGCCTGCCAGAATCCGACAGCTGTTCTGAATCTCTACTACCCGCATCACCGGGCGAAAATACTGCTTTTTCATACACAAAGGGGATGGTTCTTTTTATGTAATTTGAGCAGCATTATCGCTGCCCGATGGAAAGGAGATATATATTTAGTTTTCATATTTATTTATGTTTTTGTTGTCATTATCGTTTATTGCGTTTTAAATTGATTATTTCTTGTACATTCGAAACATGATATAGAAGAACACTCCCCAAATGGCCGCGTAGGCCAGGGTGATGATGGTGGCGAGCACCGGGGCATCGTAGAAAAATTCGGTAATGTTCATAGTCTAAGGACTTACGCGTTTAATGGTCGAGGTTTATGGTTGTCGATCATAACCTCTGGTTATCGTGTGCAAAAATAGGAAAATGAACTGAAACGAGGTGTGTCGAAACGCGAAATGTTGTGTCGAAACGCAGAATTAGGTGTGTCAATTCGTCGAATCGACACACTTTTTGGTCATTTTCTTGGTCATTTTTTCGATTTTTCGTAATTTTGCCACCGAAATGAGAGAGATGCAGTTTGCAGCCATTGTCATGATGGTGATGATGTGTTCGGCGCTGGTGCTGATGATGCCCGAGCGGGTGAAGCGCGACAAGGTGATCAACCAGTCGCGCTGGCTCATGGTGGGTGCATTGGGACTGATCGGGGCACAGTTTGTCGTGCAATACGTGATGGGATTGCGCGCAATGGGCGTCACCCAGGCGGTGCTGGCCAACCTGGCATTCTTCGTACCAGCCTCGTCGCTGATGAACCTGACGATACTGAACCTGCAACGGCAGGGGCGGTTGTCGCGCTTCGAGCGGTGGGCATGGACGGCGGTGACGCTGGTGGTAATCGTCGCCCTGGCCATAGCGGTGGCTACGGACGGGAACCCGCTGGAACGGCTCTCACACCGTGTGCTTTGGACGGAGGCTGCCATGAGCCTGGTCTATGCCGTCATGCAGACCTACTACTGCTTCCTGCAGTTTCGTGAACTGGAACGTATGAAGGCTGTCATTGACGACTACTTCGACCGCGAGCACCAGGGACTGATCCGATGGATGAAGCACGCCATCAGCGTGAACGGACTCCTGGCGGTATTCGTGCCCTTGCTGATATTCGGCCCTAACGTCATCATCGTCATCTTCTCGCTGACCTTCTTCTGGGGTATCTTCATGATGTGGTTCTGCTTCGTGCGCTACTTTACCAGCAACGACATAAAGCGGGTGCGTGAAGCAGAGGATAATGCCGAGGAAGAGATGTCAGATGTAAGAGGTAATATGGCTGAAGGTGACGGGCTTTCGCCCGAATTGATGCAGCACGTCAGTCAGGCGGTAAAACGCTGGCTGGCATCGGGTGGCCACCTGAAGGCCGGCATCACCAGTCCGATGGCTGCCGACGCGATGAGCGTTCCCCGCTACCAGCTGACGGCATGGGTCAAAGCCTCGGGCCATACCTCCTTTACCCGTTGGATGACTACCCTACGCATTGAGGAGGCCAAGCGCGTGCTGCTCGAACACCCCGACTGGACCAATGAAGCTGTGGCCGACCACTGCGGATTCAGCCGAGCCTATTTCCAGAAAATCTTCAAGCAGGAAACCGGTATGGCTCCCTCGGCTTTCATTTCCTAAAGTACTATTGTTTTTTATTTCACCTTGCTCATGCGCTGCACCTGTTCGCGGATGACAGCAAGTGTGGTGGTATCGGTGGCGAAGACCGAGTTCAGACCCTGAGCCTCCTGGGCGGGGTCGTTGGTGTAGTCGTCGCCCACCTGCCACTGTTCGTGCTGCGGACGGGCAAAGCCGCCCCATCCCCAGAAATTACAGCCGGCAAAGAGTCCGCCCTGCTCGGCATTGTCGGCCACGAGTGAGAAGACGTAGCGGTAGTAGCCGTCGCGACCCGTGGTAGGACTGCTTGTCGCAAACGAAAAGCCGTCGCGGGGGTAGCCGAATTCCTCCATGACAAGGGGCTTGCCCAGGCGCTTGCAGATGGCCAAATGCTGGTCGATGTACTCCTTCGTGTTCTGGCAGGCCCGCGGCAGATGCTCGATGAGCGAATCGGGCTTGGCCCAGCCCCAGTTGTAGGGCCACAGGTGGACATTGCAGTAGTCGACGTTCTGGTCGGCGCAAATACGTTCCCAGCATCCGAAGTCGTTTTCGCAGCCCCATGCGCCCTCGCTGCCAATGGAAATGAGGTGGTTGGGGTCCATTTCGCGGATGATGCCCGATGCCTCGCTGAGCCACTTCTCGAAGGCGGGCAGTGCCTCGGTCGAGAAGGCGCGCGGCTCGTTGCCAATCTGCCACGACATGATGGCGGGGTCGTCCTTATAGGCAAGACCGGTATAGCGGTTGGTGCGTCTGACAATGAAGCGTACGTAGTCGTAGAACAACTGATGGGCCTTTTCGTTGGTGGCATATTTCGACATCGCTTCCATGAAGGCAGGATAGCCAGCCTCATCGGGGCGCGGCTGCTTACCGGCTCCGGCATGCTCGAGGTAGAAGCCGTAGCCCCCACTCCACTCCCACGAGTTGTTCAGGTAGAGCACGGCCACCATGTCGCGCTTGCCCATCTCCATGAGCAGGTAGTCGAGACCGGCCAGAATGGTGTCGTTATAGACGCCGGGCTTCTCCTGCAGGGTAGGCTCGACCTTGGTCTTGACGCCACGCTCGCCGTCGCTGCCCACCAGGATGCGCAGGTTGTCGATGCCCATGCGCTTCATCTCGTCGAGTTCGCGGGCCAGACGGGCACGGTCGCCGCCCTGTCCTTCAGATGCCAAGATGGCACCGTACCAGAAGTTGGTACCGACATAATAATATGGTTTACCTGCGCGCATGAAATGTCCGTTTTCGACACGCACGAAGTCCTGTTCACCAGTCTGTTTCTGCTGGCAACCCACCATGAGGGCCGCAGTTACAAAGAGTAAAAGTAGATGTCTCATTGAAAGTTTAGAGTTTAGAGTTTAGAGCTTAGAGCTTAAAGTTTAGAATTTAGAGTTTAAAGTTCAGAGAAACGTTGCAAAGTTACTAATTTTTTCGTAACTTTGCAACGTTTAATTTGATTTTTATGAAAAAAACGCTTACAATACTCGCATTGGTGCTCTCTGCGCTTACCGTAACAGCGCAGATGCAAGACCCCGTTCACTTCCGTTCTGAACTGAAGACCATCAGTGACACCGAGGCTGAACTGCTGTTCTCGGCTACCATCGATGCCGGCTGGCATGTGTATTCGACGGGGCTCGGCAACGACGGCCCCATTTCTGCCACCTTCCACGCCGATAAGATGGAGGGTGCGAAGACGGTGGGTTCGCTGAAGGCCCGCGGCAAGGAGCAGAAGGTGTTCGACAAGTTGTTCGACATGGAGGTCCGCTACTTCGAAAAGGCGGTGACCTTCGTGCAGAAGATACAGTTCACCAAGCCGCAGTACGACATTGAGTGCTATGTGGAATACGGTGCCTGCAACGACCAGATGTGCATGCCTCCGTCGACTATCGAGCTGAAGGCCAGCGGCAAGGGTCTTGCGAAAGGAGAGAAGGAGGAAAGGAGTAAGGAGTTGAGTGCGGATCACGGGGACGGTTCTCATGATCCAGTTTCTGAAGGAAACGGTATCACGGAGAACCGTCCCCGTGATTCTGATTCAACTGTCAATTGTCAACTGTCAATTGTCAACTCTCCAGACTCCCTCTGGCAGCCCGTAGTGAGCGAGTTGCGCGCCATGAATACGGGTACGGACAACATTGCCGACCATTCGCTGCTGTATATTCTGCTGATGGGTTTCGTGGGCGGACTGCTGGCTGTGCTGATGCCCTGCATCTGGCCCATCATCCCCATGACGGTGTCGTTCTTCCTGAAGCGCGCCAAGACGGATAAGGCCAAAGGCATTCGCGATGCTCTTACCTATGGCGCCAGCATCATCGTCATCTATCTGGCATTAGGGCTGCTCGTCACGGCTATCTTCGGATCGGACACGCTGAACGCCATGTCGACGAACGCTTTCTTCAACATCTTCCTGTTTGTGTTGCTGGTGGTGTTTGCCCTGTCGTTCTTCGGATGGTTCGAAATCAAGCTGCCCGATTCGTGGGCCACGAAGGTAGATCAGAAGAGCGACGAACTCTCCGCTAAGACGGCAGGAAACTCTAAACTCTCATCTTTCAACTCTCAACTATCCATCTTCCTGATGGCCTTCACGCTGGTGCTGGTGTCGTTCTCGTGTACGGCGCCCATCATCGGACTGTTGCTTGTGGAGACAACCACTAGCGGCAATTGGCTGGCACCGGCTATGGGCATGCTGGGATTCGCCGTAGCACTGGCACTGCCCTTCACGCTCTTTGCCCTCTTCCCCTCGTGGCTGAAGCAGGCTCCCAAATCGGGCGGATGGATGAACATCATCAAGGTAGTGCTGGGATTCATCGAACTGGCCTTCGCCCTGAAGTTCTTCTCGGTGGCCGACCTTGCCTACGGCTGGCATTTGCTGGACCGCGAAGTATTCCTCGCACTGTGGATAGCCATATTCACCTTGCTGGGATTGTACCTGATGGGCGTCTTCCGTTTCCAGAGTGACGTCGTCGAGGGCGAAGAACAGCGTCCCATGCCTGTCGTGTGCATCATGGGCGGACTCATCTCGCTGGCCTTTGCCATCTATCTGGTGCCCGGACTCTGGGGCGCCCCCTGTAAGGCCGTCAGCGCCTTCGCACCACCCATCAGCACGCAGGACTTCAACCTGAACAGCAAGACTGTCGAAGCCCGTTTCACCGACTACGATCAAGGCATGGCGGCTGCCAAGGCCGAGGGTAAACCCGTACTCATCGACTTTACCGGCTTCGGCTGTGTGAACTGCCGCAAGATGGAGGCTGCCGTATGGACTGACCCGCAGGTGGCCGACCTGTTGGAAAAGAAATACGTACTCATCTCGTTGTACGTCGACGACAAGACACCGCTGGCAGAACCCTTCGAAATCACCGACGCCCAAGAGCAGACGCGCACCCTGCGCACCGTAGGCGCCAAGTGGAGCTATCTGCAGAGCCACAAGTTCGGTGCCAACGCACAGCCCTTCTACGTGGTCTTAAACAATGAGGGCCACCCACTAATGGGTAGCCGCTCGTATGATGAGGACATTGACGCCTACGTCGATTTCCTGCGTCAGGGTCTCCGCCGCTACGCGGAATAATCAGCTTAAATTGAGTGATAGCGCACCAGTCCGTCGATAGGACTCTGGACGATGGTGCCCACGTGGAATCCCTCCATCTGGGCAGCCTCCAGGAGTGCCTCGGGATAGGCATGCGCCATGGAGCCCACAAAGTGGACGGGCAACTCAGGATGCTGGTAGGGCACGATGTTGCAACGGAAGAACTGTCGGAAATTGTCCACCACCAGCAGTTTCAGCAGCGGGTTGTCCATGCGTTCGGCAATAAATAGCGACGTGGTGGCCAAGAAACGGTTGGCCAGCGGCTCACGATACACCTTATTAATAATGTCGGCCTGCGTCAGCTTCTCCTTCTTCAGGTATTCGTCGCGGATGTCGGCATACTGCGGATTCTTGAAGATAGCATTCATAAACATGCGGCCCAGTACGGCACCACCGCCCTCGTCACCGAGGATATAGCCCAGGGCGGGCGTGTTCTGCACGATAGCGTTACCATCGTATAGGCAGCTGTTGGCTCCCGTTCCCAGGATACATGCGATGCCTGGCTCGCGCTGGCACAGGGCACGAGCAGCGGCCATCAGGTCACTGTGTACCTCGACCTGCTGAGGAGAGAATACCTCGCCCAGCATCTGCGTCATCTGCGGAACGTGGGCCGGCGTACAGCCGCTGCCGTAGAAGAACACCTTCACCTTCGACAGCAGCGAGCCCTCGAGCTCGCCCGAATCGATGAGCTGAGCCCGCGGGAATGTCGACAGCTGCGACATCAACTCCTGCCCCAGAATGTGGCGGATGACGTCGGGCGTCTGGTGGATGGGCGTGATGCCCTGAGTATGAAACGTGGCAATGATTTCGCCCTTACGAAGTCCCTTTGAGTGTAGGAGCATCCAATCGGTCTTGGTGCCTCCACTATCAGCAATCAGTATCATATGAGTTTAGAGTTTAAAGTTTAGAGTTTAGAGCTTAGAGCTTAAAGTTTAGAGATACTTTCGTAAATTTTTCTGCAAAGATACAAAAAAGTTTAGAGTTTAGAGTTTAAAGTTTAGAGAAATGTGTACCTTTGCGGCAAATTTTTATTACGATGAAGCGATTTCTTACTATTATAGCCATCCTGCTGGTCGTATTGAACGTCCATGCGGTGCTGAAAGAGAAGGACTTGGGCCAGACACTGCAGATTCTGCGTGCCGAGTTGACCACCAATTACCGCGAGATGACCGAACGCAGTGCCATCGACCAGAAACGCGGTGAACAGATGCGCAACCAGCTCATGACCACCATGAAGCGGTCGAACCAAAACTCGCTGATGCTGTATTCGCAGAAGCAGGACTACGTGTTCGACCTGACCTACGCCTGCCATGAGGCCACCGAGCAGTACCGCGAGTTCCAACGCCAGCGCGTGCCGTTCAAGACATTCATGAGCCGCACCGAACACGAGATAGCACGCTACGACTCGCTCATCGCCAGCCTGCAGAAGATGCCCCACGGCGTACTCAGCGTGCAGGGCCAGAAGGACCGTGTGGTCTGTCTCGACCTGGCCCGCAAGATCCGCACCGCTCTCGACGTGAACCGCGACAAACTCGCCGACTTCATCGACATCTACGACCAGACGGAGCAACGCCTCTCCCACCTCAACGACTATGCCCAGCGGTGCTATAACGACATCCAGACGGGTATCTTCCGCAATGGCGGCGACTCGTACTTCTCCATCCTTGCCAATTTCCAGCGGAACTGGCAATACATGACGCGTACCGTGCAGAAGAAATACCAGCCCACCGACAATTCACAGTGGGACTCGCGCTACATCTTCGGACTGCTCATCAGCGTCATTCTCTATGCAGTGCTGGCCTCGCTGCTCAACTTCCTGCTCATCCGCTATGTCGTGCCCAAGCGACTGCGCACCGAGGAGTTTATGAAGAAGCGCACCTGCATTACCATGGCCACGACGACGGTCACCTTCGCCCTCATTCTGGGCATCACGCTGGCTACCGTCAAGCAGAACTTCTTCATCATGGCTGCCAACCTGCTGGTCACCTACGCGTGGCTGCTGGGTGTCATCCTCTTCTCACTGCTGCTGCGTGTCAAGGGCGACCAGATTAAGAGTGCCTTCCGCATCTACACGCCACTCATCGCCGTTGGATTCATCGTCATCGCCTTCCGCATCATCCTCATTCCCAACGAGCTCGTCAACCTGCTCTTTCCCCCCATCCTGCTCGTCTGCGCCCTGTGGCAGTGGAGCGTCATCCGTCGCCACAACCAGAACATTCCACGCAGCGACATGTTCTATACCTATATCTCGCTGGTCGTTTTCCTGGCCAGCGTGGTATGCTCGTGGATGGGCTATACGCTGCTGGCTGTGCAGATGCTGATCTGGTGGATGATGCAGCTGACCTGCGTGCTGACCATTACCTGTGCCACGCAGTATCTGAAACTCTACCGTATCAAAAAGCGCTACGACGACAAGCCGGTCACCCAGACCTGGCTCTACGACCTGGTATATCAGGTGGCACTGCCCATCATGAGCGTGTCGTCCATCATGCTGAGCATCTACTGGGCTGCTGACGTGTTCAACCTGAGCGACCTCTGCTGGCAGATATTCCGCACCAACTTCGTCAACTTCTCGAACCTGAAGCTGAGCATCATCTCCATCATCCTGGTCATCGGTCTGTGGTTCTTCTTCGCCTATCTGAACAAGACCGCCCTGAAACTGCTACGCATGCACTACCAGATTAAGGACCCGACCACAGCGGCCAGCCGCGAGGTGATGGGTAAAAACGTCGTCCAGGTACTGGTTTGGGGTACATGGTTCCTTATCACCATGAATTTACTGGGCATCAGCATGGAGTGGCTGTTGGTTGTCACTGGCGGTTTGTCAACCGGTATCGGTTTCGCCTCCAAGGACATCATCGAGAACATCTACTACGGTATATCGCTCATGACGGGCCGCATCAAGGTGGGCGACTGGATACAGGTGGATGGCACAATGGGTAAGGTGACCAGCATCAGCTACACGTCAACGGTCATTGAGTCACTCTATGGTGAGGTCATCACCTTCCAGAATTCACAGCTGTTCTCGAAGAACTACAAGAACCTGACGCGCAACCACGGCTACGTGCTGCAACTGGTACCCTACGGAGTGGCCTACGGCACTAATCTGCAAGAGGCCATGTCGCTGGTTGACGATGCCGTCAACAACCTGCACCACAAGTGGATGGATCCTTCCAAGAAGGCTAAGTCAGTAGTCGGCCAGCTGGGCGACTCTGGCATCAACTTCAATATGTTCGTCTGGGCTGACGCCGTCAAGAAGTCCTACGTGGTCAGTGACGTGCTGAATACCATCTACGACACGCTGAACGCCAACAACATTGAGATACCGTTCCCACAGCAGGACGTACATATCAAGAGTGAAAAGTAGAAAGTAAAAAACACAACTAATAGATATGAGAGAACTAATAAAGACAGATGGG
>JAEEGH010014042.1_pt1 | contig 17656 bp, 13 predicted proteins | sample 9134181 | NCBI WGS metagenome assembly JAEEGH01 (sample SAMN16246544, study PRJNA631951) | gut metagenome | biome: gut microbiome; feature: rumen; material: DP-attached | host: Bos | place: Iran: Karaj | collected 2018-10
GTGACTCTGGAAGTGACGGAGCAAGACTACAAGGTTGCTTTCGTGAAGAACAACCGACCAATTGACCAAAATAAAGTTGATGGGTTTATTACCATAATTGCAAAGGGTAAATACGAAAAGGCTTTCCCAATAATAGCGGTGTCAGCAAAGGTGATGGTAGAGAATGGCTATCAGGTAATTGATATTGATGATAATGAGGTAAAGGATGATAATGCTGATGATTACATCGTAATACTTGACGGACAACACAGAACTATGGCTTTCCTGGAGTGTAGCTTTACCGACCCCAAAGTGGTTCCTAATACATACATTCGCGAAGTTGATAACATTGGTGAGTACCTTGTAGACATCAATGATGTGGGTACAAGTTGGAACCAGCGTGATCGTTTTGCAGTGGCAGCTCTGACTTCTGATGATAAGCTCATTCATGAAATTGCCAGTAGAATACGTGAAGGATTCAATCCCTCAACTGCATCACTGATTTATACCCAAAAGAAGATTTCCAATAAACAAGTGAAGAATCTCCTGCGTGGAGAAGAATTAAAACTGCCCAAGGGTGCAGTAACTAACATTGACAGAGGCAACAGGTTTATTCAACTGTGTAAAGAAGCTGGCATTGGGGTGAAGTTCATTACCAGAAGATACTTTATCAATGCATTTAACTCTCATGCGGTGTCAGTGGGTGAGACTGCTGCTTTTGAGGCGCTGGATAAGCTGAAAAATCAGAATTTAACAGAAGAAAAACTGAATGCCATCAAGGACGACCAAGGCTTTATCAAGATATTAATCGCAGCATAATACATCTTTCCTCTTTAGTGGTGAGCAGGCTTTCAGGTAACTTTGAGAGCCTGCAATACCCGTTTGTAGCTCATTTTATTTTTTATTTTTTTCTTACACCCGCCACTCCACCCTCACAAAATCCCCCCTCTACCCCCAAAAAGTAAGTCAAAACCTATAACAAACCTCAGCCTGTAATCTTAAAACGTAGTCAAGATGTAGGGCGTACTAACATCTGTAGAGATGTAAACATGTAACCTCTCTATCATCATTATTAACCAACAAATCCATTTGAATTATGAACAATTTAATCATGATGCCAGCTGTGGCTACAAACAGCAATCAGTTTGAGTATGCTGACTACGAAGAAATTGTAGAGCAGCCTATGACAAGTTCATGCGTCAGTTTCTTGGACGCAAACACCAATGCTATAGCGATGGAGGAGCTGAGAAATCAGTGTGTCGTACCTACGTGGGCGAATCAGGAATTGACAATCTCACATCAGGATTTCATCGAAGCAGTCCACGATGCAGCACGGTCATTCTATCAAGGTGAGACAGTCACTACTCCTGACGTTAGAGTTTCTCACATCGTTAGGGGCAGAACTCCTGATGCATTAGGAAAACGAGCGTCTGAGCTTCTGGAATGCGAGAAAACGCAGTTCTACCAGAGACTGGCTTTTGCTTTCACGATTCCAACAATCTACGAAACTATCGATGGCCAACGATTGGAGCTGTGCATCGGTGGTGTCCGCAACTACAACGACCTAAACCTTTATAGAGCATCTAAGGGGGTAGAGAAATTCTCTGTTTTTGTAGGCTGGCGAGTACGCATCTGTAGCAACCAAATACTTACAGGTCAAGGCGTAAAGCTCTCCATGGAGGTGATGGATCTAAGGCAACTCTACCAGCAAGTGATGGAACTATTCAACGGTTTCAACCCAGCAAAGGACATTCACCTGATTCAGCAATTATCTAACTCGCACCTTACTGAGACGCAGTTTGCTCAGATAGTAGGACGCATGAGGCTTTATCAGGCATTGCCGCAAGGACTCTCAAAGCGCATCCCACGATTGCTGATTACGGATTCACAGATCAACAACGTGTGTCGTGGCTACTACAGTAATCCTGAGTTTGGAGGTCAAGGCGGTGAAATATCCATGTGGAACTTCCACAACCTTATGACCGAAGCAAACAAAAGTAGCTATATTGACAGCTATCTACAGAGAGCAGTCAACGCCACCGAAGTAAGTGTTGGGCTTAACAATGCCCTTCACGGTGACTCTACCTACCAATGGTTTCTTGGTTAGTAGTTGATAGAGCGGAGGGCATCGCATTCCTTTATATTTAATAAGGAGGTGGTGTCCTCTTTTCTTTTAATGCGTTCAAATAACGAGTGTGTTCAAATAAATCTCTATGAGGTTGTTGAACGCACTCTTTTCGTAACCACTTAATACTTTGATTAAAATGAATACAAAAGCAGTAATCTATGCACGTGTTTCCTCAGTTGGAGACCGTCAAAATACAGATCGTCAAATCTCAGACCTGTTAGACTACGTGAAATACCAGAACCTAGAAATCTGCAAGATTTTTGAGGAACATATTTCTGGAGCTAAGAAGAATTGTGAGCGTCCCATTTTGCAACAAGCTATCGAATACTGTAAGTCTAACTGTGTAGCAATCCTCTTAGTGAGTGAGCTATCGCGATTGGGAAGAAACGCCTTTGAAGTTTTGGCTACCGTGAAAGATCTCATTGACAGCAAAATCAATCTCTATATGCAGAAAGAGCAGCTTACTCTTCTTGATAAGGAGGGTAAACCCACCATTTTTGCCCCTATAATGATAGCAACACTCTCAACATGTGCGCAGCTGGAACGAGAGAATATCAAGTTCCGTTTGAATAGTGGTCGCAAACTCTACATTGAACGAGGTGGTAAGCTTGGCCGTAAGGTTGGAAGCATCAAAACCACAGAGCAGAAACGAGAGGATCACAAAGACATTATCAGTTACTTGAAACGTGGTTATTCTGTTCGCAACGTGGCCAAACTTACAGGTAAAGGAATAAGTACTGTTCAACGGATTAAAACGGAGTTTAATCTTTAATGATTCTTAAATAATAAGCAAGTTCTTGCCCAGTTAAGCGTCTTTTTACTATCTTTGTAAGGTCAAAAGCAGGCTCTTTTCAAGAGTTGAGCTGATGGCAGGGCGTTTAGCACGTTACCTCTCGTTGGAATCTGGACAATTCGCGGCTGAGGGTGATGAGCAAGAACGCCCACGCGGATGATTATATTTCCTCAACAGGATTTATATATCATTGTGGCGTGGGCTTTTGCTTATTATTCAGCCAGGCAGTCCAGAGCCGCAATGAGGTAATAAGTTGAGAGTTCCCACGCCTTTACTATGTTTAACTGCGACTTCTGGGAATCTGGTTAGCATTTTTTATTTTACAAGATGTTTAGTGACGATTCTTATGATTTCATTAATGCTGTAGGGCGAGATCTTCGTGATAAATCACAGTATCGTTTATGTCAATTTAAAATATACAGCCGATCGAATGACTCAAAGGCTATTGAGATTACCAAACAAGGACACCCCGTAAATCTTTTCCTCTTTTATGAATCAGTGGACGGAAGCGGAAAGATTGGCTCAATTGCGATATATGGGTTGTACTTAAATGAATATTTAAAAGCAATTAAGCAGGCAGGAAGCATTTTTGGATTGAAAGTTGATTCTGTTGAGTTAGACGCAGGATTTGATGATTATTTAGATATTTATGTGAATTATTAAAAACATCAATTATGGGACCAAGACATTACGTAGAAGCAATTTTAAATGGTTCGCAGAGTTACCGTCTTAATTTTGCAAAAGTTGTTATTTTCAAAGGTAATACTCAGATCGCCTGTCTTGATGAAGAAAACACAGAAGGAAGAAATGCAGGAACCGTTATCTTTAAGGATTCCCGCTACAGTTTTTTTGGAGATTCGATTAGATTGGCTTTTCGTTGCTTGACAGATATTCAAAAATATGGAGCACTACTAAATTTTGATGATTCTGATTATATTACAATAGATTCTAATAGATGGTTTGAGGTCGCAGTTTTTCCACAAATAGTTATAATGAATTGCATTGAAGACGGAAATATAGATTCTATTTCTTTAATTGCAGATGACGAAGCAATGTTAACTCTCCAAATTCGATCTGGAGAATATGACATTTTAGCTGTTGACCCAATCTTTCAAGACTTAATGGTAAAATAGGGGCACTCAAGTGAAAGATGGGACGATATTATTACCCAAATGCTAAAAATGCTTTAGAAGCGAAGATACAATTTCTTCGAGAGCATCACTATAAAATTCGACATTGTTTCAAAAACTTTGGTTCAGGCTTTGTCCTCTTTGATACAAGAAAGGAAGTAAATATTTGGTACAAAGAACAAACAGGGCATGTCTTTTACAAGAATGAAGAAGAGCACGGTGGCTTTTAGATAATCTCTATTTCTATCTATCTTTAAGTACAAAATAGCATAGTTATTAACGATAAAAGAAACAAATAATAATATGAATTACGAATTCAATAATCAAACAGACAGTAAAATTAGAGAGTCATTGCAAATGCTAAACAATGACTTCTATTACGGGTGTGCTTCAATAGACATAAATACTCAAATCTATACATGCCGTACAGATTGTTGCCAAACATATATGGCGAAAATAAAATTTCAACTACGGAATGACGTAATTTCTTTTATCGTAAAGTCAGATGGTTCTGGCGATTTGGATTATATAAAGATTTTGGATGGGTATTCTATAGACGTAATGATCAATAAGATACGAGAAACAAATAGTTTTTGGGGAATTCCCGTTAAAACTATAGAGGCGAAAATTGATCGTGAATTTAATGAAACGTACAAATATTACATAATAAACGTCCATTAGATGTAAATCAATCCCTACACCCAACCACCCATTTCGTAAAATAATCGTAGTGAGTGGTTTGAGTTTTCAATAAATAACAGTAACTTTACATTCACTAAAAAATATGAAAGCAAAAACGAAGAAACCGTCATTACTGACGAAAAAAGACATTAACAATATATGTGGTGTTGAGATTATAAGCGATTCTAACGAAACCTTTTCTCAGACTTGTGTACGTTATGGTAATTTGTTACATGATGATGAGGAGAATGGCATGACTCCCCATCAATATGAAGAGAATTATATGATTTCTGCACAACTAGCTCTCCAATCCTTTTGTGAGGATAATTCAATAATAACGGAAGAAGAATTCACCACTTGGTACCAACAACTTATTGATGATGAAGAGCTATTCAGGCTTGATAGGCATACGGATGCTCTTTGGAAGGATGCTTGTGAGGTGTTTGATGCTAAAATAAACAAATGGATAGCTGAGGGCGCTTTAGATGCCAACTATAACACATATTGTCTATTCTGTGCAATCATTATTATGGCTATCAAGAGCACATACGAAAAAATGGGGATCGAAAAACTTAATGACAACATGTTCTTCAAAGATTCCATATTGGGGAAATATAAGATAATGGCTCTTGATTATGCTGATAACACTTCACTGAAAGAGTTCGATAATCCCCGTGCATACAATCGCTTTAACGTTGAAGGTTTGATTACATATGCCATGGGAGGGTTTGATGAATATGAAGATTACAGAAAGACGCTCGATATATACCAAGAGGTGAAAGATATTATTTATGAAGATCCAAACCGTTTGTTAAGTGAAACTAAGAAGATACTGGTGCAAAGAGCGAAGCATGACAAGATAAAGAAAATGCAATATGCAGTCCTCTACGCCGCCGCAGTAATAGAATGGTACTTGAAGCACCACTAATTTCTTTATGCTTCTGTTGCTGATGACCCTATTTTTAAGCAAATTATCAAACAAAATCGTTGGTAATGACTTCACAACAGAAGGAAGTGACATTTATGTAGAGTTACTCGGTTTTATATACCCTTCTGTTAAAATGTCACACCAAATGGAGGCTCAGAAATGGGTCTCCTTCTTTTGTTTTAGTTGTGGAACAAAATTTTTCAAATCACTTCTTATAAAGATGGGAAAAAGTTCTCTGCCAAAAATGTTGCACAATAAGGCCGATTTTTTTTGTTTACATTTTTTAACTTTGATTTTCTGAGGCCAAATAATACATTTTTCATATACAAGGGAGGGGGCAGGAGAAGACTAACACAAAAAAGTAAAAGTTGCAACTCAAGAATTTTGGTATTTGTTCCCTATATAAATAGTTTAGTCTTTTCCAACCCTTCATTTTATTAAGGGTGGAAAATTTGGGCTGAGTAAATTTTTGAAAAATTATTGGCTAGAACGACCTCATTATTTTGATAATCACGTAAAAATCACACTCTCAATCGAGTGGTGTTACTTTCAGATATTTGGTGGACAAGAGGCGCAGACAATGCGTCTTTTGTTTTGCTGATGGTGGAACTTTTTTTTTCAAATCGTTTCTTATAAAACAGGAAAAAATTACCATCACACAAATCACCGCAAATCAGAAGATCTTTTATATTGAAGTAGATCGTTCTATTAACTATTAACCAAATATTTGAATATGGTGAATGTAATTAATGCTGGAAACGCTCGATACTTAGCAGAGCTACCAGAATTTCAGGATGGCTTGCCTCATGGCATAGTCAACAAAACCAAAACAGATGTGGGCGGTACTTATGTCGCTGCAAACTGTAGATACAATTACATCATTGTTTGTCCGTTCCGTGACTTGGTGGATAGCATTGCGGCAGACAAGAACAACAAATATGAAGTGTTCAAGTGCTATGGCGGCGTGAAAGAACCATCATTTAAGAAGTACATCAAGGAGCACGGTACACGCAAGATAGCTGTTACCTATGATAGCCTACCAAAGCTCTTACGCTGGATGGATAACAAGACAAAAAGCTGGAAACTCCTTGTGGACGAGTACCATTTGATTCTGGAAGATATGGATTTCAGAGAGACAGCCATCAATGGTCTGCTTCATGAAATCGGAAGGTTCAAGCACTATACTTTCTTGTCCGCTACGCCAATTGACGAAGACTATGAAATCGATTTTTTACAGCAGTTACCTCATTATCGGGTGGAATGGAACGACACGTTGCCTATTACTGTAAAAAAGGTCAGGGCTCCCCATCTTACAAAAGGATTATGCAACCTAATAAACATCTTTCTCCGTGAAGGTTTCCAGATTCCAGACATAGATGGTGAAATCAGAGAGGTTGAGCAACTATTTATCTTCTTAAACTCCGTTACTACCATTAGGCAAATTATCGGCACTCTTGAACTTGATGCTGACGAAGTTAAGATTTGTTGTGCTAATAAACAGAGAAACAGGCTAATTTTGGGAGAATACAAGATAGAGCCTGTAATCAGCCCTAATAAGAGAATTAACTTCTTTACTAAGAAATGCTTTCAGGGCTGCAATCTGTTTTCAAATAACGGTTTAGTAGTCGTTGCCAGTGATGCCTACAGGACTCAGACTTTAGTAGACATATCAACAACGATGGAACAGATTTCTGGCAGGTTGCGAGTTAATGAGGAATATTAGAACGTCTTCCGTAATACGATGATTCACTTATATTCAACTAACTAGAACGTGCTATCAGACGAAGAATTTGAAGCCCAGATGATCAGGAAAGAGGAAGAGGCAGCTCTCATTTTGTCTCTGCAAGAGAAAGCAAGCGAAGAAGAACGTAAGGCTCTCATTAAAAGAGTAAACATTGAAACGGACTTACTTTCAAAAGAGGGGGAATTCCTCGTTAGAAACGAACTGAAAAGGAGGTCGTTTATCTGTAAACAGGAAATCCGTAAGGCATACAGGGACGGACATGGGCTCAGGACATTATATAATAAGTCTCACAAGCTTGTCCAGACGAAACAAGAGCTATGGAAAGATTTTGACATCTTATTAGAAAAGGCTGTTCTCGTTTCTTACGAAAAACTGCTTAAAGACTATCTAGAACATCCAACAAATGAATACGAGGAAGAATATCCAGAGTTTAAGGATTTCAGACAATATCTGAAAGAGACGGAAATGAACAGTCTCAGATGGAACAAAGAGAAGATGCAAAAAGCGGTTGAGGACAAGAAGAAACTCCAGCAAGCATTTAGGGCAATCTATCGCAAAGGAGAATTTGTTAGCAATGAAGCATTAAAAAAGCAACTAGCAGAACAGTTCAAACGATTGGGAATAGGACTCACTCCAAAGGCCACATTGATACAAAGCTGTAGCATCTACTAGGTAGAGAAATGCAGCGTAAGAATCAACGGCAAAAAAGTGAACGGCTATCGTTTTGGAGATACGTTTTTCAAGTTAGCATTTTAATGATATGTTGTACTTCATTAAGAGTGGAAACTACTGCAAAGTAGGCTATTCCAGAGACAAAAATGCTTTATTTAATAGGATGAGATCATACCTGACACATAATCCTTCCTTTTAGATATTGGATTTGCGCAAGGGAGATATGAATAAAGAAAGAGAAATCCACGCACTTATACCACCCGAACTATATCACTATGGTGAATGGTGCGTTTGGAATAAGGAGATAGCATGGATTTGGCTACGCTATTATGGAGTGGAAATCGAATGTTCTTTAGAAGATTATTTCATTACAAGAAACAAGAAGGCAAATAAATGGATTGTCAACGAGTACAAAGACACGCTTTATTTGAATTTCATCAGATATTTTCGCAAGGAGTCCAACTTGGACTTAACAGAGCCTCCAGTAACAGAGTGGAGGACACCTTGATTTTTTAAGTGGTACATCATTAAGAGAAATCTCTTATGGTGTGCCACTTTGCTTTTTACCGAATAATAAATATAGAGGAACGTACATTACTTAGGAAACGAAACAATATGAATATTTTTCTTATTTAGCTCCTTTTTTTATAGAAACATGACTAAATATCAGAAAAAATCACTACCTTTGCAAAAGTTCTGATGTTTACTTATAGTTTACCGAAGGACAAAACGAGAGTTCATTAACGTGGTGAAAATCAATTGGATAGAGGTTTAAGAGATAGAGATTCCGGTTCTGAAGGTCTTGGGTTTGAATCCCAACGGGATCACAAAGGAAAATGGAGAATTAAATAAGAAAGCTCGCTTTCAATTATTTAAGGCTCCTTTTTTCTTTGTTGGATGGCTGGCGCCAGCCATAGGGATAGGCACAGCCAATTCCAACATTATACAGGGAAAGACGTAGTCAATTCAACGGGATCACGTTTGTAACTCCTTACCATAGTCTTGGTGAGGAGTTTTTGATGGTTTGAGGAACAGTAAAGAGAAGATAGTGTAAACGAGTTTGGGAATTTTTCGGTGCGAAACTTTGGTGATTGAAGTTTTTATTGTATATTTGCAAAATAATAACTAAAGCATAGAAATGGAGCATCTGATTCTAGACCTGACGCTGATACTTGTTGTTGCCGGAGTGGTGACACTGGTGTTCAAGAGACTGAAGCAGCCGCTGGTGCTGGGCTACATCGTGGCTGGATTCCTGGTGTCGCCGCACATGCCGTACATCGCCTCGGTGGTGGACAAGGAGAACATTCAGACGTGGGCGGATATCGGTGTGCTGTTTCTGCTGTTTGCACTGGGATTGGACTTCTCGTTCAAGAAGATTCTGAAGATGGGCTTGGCACCTGTCATCGCTGCCGTCTCCACGGTGTTCTCGATGATGGCACTGGGCATACTTGTGGGTAAGGCTTTCGGCTGGTCGCACATGAACTGTGTGTTCCTCGGCGGAATGCTTGCGATGTCGTCGACCACCATTATCTACAAGGCTTTCGACGACATGGGACTGCGGCAACAGCACTTTGCATCGCTGGTGATGAGCGTGCTCATTCTGGAGGACGTGCTGGCGATTGTGATGATGGTGATGCTGTCGACTATTGCCGGCGGGAAATCGCTGGGTGGGAGCGAGCTGCTGATGAGCATTCTGCGACTGGGCTTCATCCTCATCCTCTGGTTTGTGGTAGGCATCTTCTTGATTCCGCTGTTTCTCAGAAAAACGCGCCGGCTGATGACCGATGAGACACTCGTGATAGTCTCGCTGGGTCTGTGCTTCCTGATGGCGGTCATCGCCACGCGGGCAGGGTTCAGCTCGGCTTTCGGAGCCTTCGTCATGGGCAGCATCCTGGCGGAGACCATCGAGGCCGATAAGATTATTCGCTTGGTGGAACCGGTGAAGAATCTTTTCGGTGCGGTGTTCTTCGTGTCGGTGGGCATGCTCGTAGACCCGCAGATACTGCTCTCGCAATGGCTGCCGATTGTCGTGCTCACACTGACCATCCTGATAGGCCAAGCGGTGTTTGGCTCAACGAGCTACATGCTCAGCGGCCAGCCTCTGAAGACAGCGATGCGCTGCGGCTTCTCGATGGCGCAGATTGGCGAGTTTGCCTTCATCATTGCCTCGCTGGGCCTGACGCTGGGCGTCATCAGCGACTTCCTTTATCCGGTTGTAGTAGCGGTGTCGGTGGTCACCACATTCCTCACACCTTACATGATCCGTGCTGCCGAGCCCTGCTACAACCGCCTTTCGAAACGTCTACCGAAGCGCTGGCTGCGACGCCTGAACCACTTGGGCGAGATGCATCACTCCACACAGGCCGAGCGCAGCAACTGGCGCAAGCTGCTCACGCAGATGGGCGTGAACGTAGTCGTCTACAGCATTCTCTCGACGGCCGTCATCGCACCGATGTTCACCATTGCACTTCCCTTCTTCCGTCGCCTGTTGTCTGGTGGCGCTGACAGCTGGTATGCCAATGCCATCACCGGTGTGCTGACCATCTTGTTCATTGCGCCTTTCCTGCGTGCCATGGTGATGAAGAAAAACCACTCCAATGAGTTTCGTGCCCTGTGGACGGAGAGCCGCCTGAACCGCCTGCCGCTTATCTTCACAGTGCTCGTGCGCGTCTTCATAGCTGCCAATTTCGTTTTCTATGTGGTCAACTACCTATCGCACTTCAAAAGCGCAATCATCCTGGTCGTTGCCCTCGTGGCAGTGGTGCTGATGATTATGTCGCGCTCGCTGAAACGGCGAAGCATCCGACTGGAACGACTGTTTGTGCAGAACCTGCGGTCACGCGAAATAGAAGCGCAGGTGCACGGACGAAAGAAACCGCTCTTCGAGGGACATCTGCTCGACCGTGACATCCACATCGGTGAGTTCACGGTGCCGGAGGATTCGCTTTGGGCGGGTCGCTCGCTGGCGGAGCTGAACATCGGTCACCGCTTCGGCATCCATGTGAGCAGTGTGCTCAGAGGCATTCAGCGCCTGAACATTCCTACGGGCGACACTGTGCTCTTCCCCGGCGACCGCATACAAACCATCGGCAACGACGACCAGCTGCAGCAGTTTGCCACTGCCCTGCGCGAAGAGCTCGTGCCCGAGGATGCGGAGATAGAGAAGCGGGAGATGCACCTGCAAAAGATAGTCCTCTCGGCTACCAGTCCCTTCATTGGCAGAAAATTGAAGGAGAGCGGTTTCCGCGAGGACTATGGATGCATGGTGGTCGGCGTGGAGGAAGGTCAGGAACAACTCACACTCGTTGACCCGGAACGACAGTTCGAACAAGGCGACATCGTGTGGGTAGTGGGTGAGGAGTCAGACCTAAAGCGGCTGCTCGATGCATAACAGAGAGTGTGTGCAAGGGTTTGCTTATCGTTTCACGACCTTGCGCCCACCAATCATATAGATTTCGTTTGGTTTGATGTTGCCGTTTGCGATGCTGCGTCCCTGCAGGTCGTAGACGGCAGCATCGTTCATGTTGCTTGTTGCCGGGTCGGCAGAGGGACGGCTGATGCCAGTGGGATCGCCCTGGAAGGCATTCAGTGCCTTGCCCGGACGGCCCTGCGACGTGAAAGCACCTTTGCCATAGGCGTTCCAACCGAGCTTGGTGTAGTAGGCGGGTTTCCACCAGCCATAGAGCTCGGGCTCCCAATAGAAGATGCCTGCACACTGCGAAAGCGACTGCGTCTTGCTGAAGAGGTCGGTCATGACCTGTTCGGCCAGCGTCTCATTGCTCACGGAATAGCCCGTCTCGACAATCATCACCGGCACGCCGAAGGTCTGGCCGAGCGATTTCACGTTGTTGGCAGTCTTCGTGTTCTCGTTTTGCCAGTTGCTCTCAGGATAATGGGAAAGGCCAATCATGTCGAACTTGCCACCGGCGGCCTTGAATTCGCGGTAGAACCACGCATTGTCGTCGGGACCTTTGTCGATGTGCACGATGACCTTTGCCTCGGGCAGCACTGCGTGGACGGCCTCGTAGCCGGCATTGCTCAGGGCAACATAGTTGGTGTAGCGAGCTGAACCCGACTTGTTCCAGTCGATGCGCCCGCTCTCCCAGATCATGCCCGACCGCGTCTCGTTGCCCACCTGCACCCATTGTGGCTCGATGCCCTCGTCTTTCAAGGCCTGCAGGACATCGCGGGTGTGGTCGGCAACCGCCTTCTTCACCTCGTCCATGGAGTAGGTGGCCCATGCCGACGGCTTATCCTGTCGGCCGGGGTCGGCAAAGAAGTCGCTGTAGTGGAAGTCGATGAGCAGCGCGAGCCCTTGCTCATGCGCCCGCCGTGCCTTTGCCAGCACGTCGGCCTTGTCGCACCAAGGACCATAGGCCTTCTCGGGGTTCACCCATACGCGCAGCCGGATGGCGTTCATGCCGATTTGCTTCATCAGCGCCATCAGCTCGGTTTCCTCACCGTTGGCATTGTAGAATCGCTTGCCGTCGGCCTCCATTTCCGTACACCAGCTCACGTCGGCACCGCGTGCGAACACATCTGCCGGCTGAGCCTGCATCGTCAAGGCCGAAAAGGCAGCAAAAACTGAGATAAGAATCTTTTTCATAATCATTCAGTCACCAATAATCAATTTGTGCAAAATAGGTCTCTCATCAATACCAGCGAACGGCATTGGAATAGCCCGAACGCTTGTCGTACTTCAAAGCATCGGTGAGGGTGGCGGCATTGCAGCGGAAGGTGAAGTTATAGCTCGTGTAGGGAGCGAGCACCACAGAGCACGACATGTTAAAACAATGCAGGTCGCGTTGCAATGACGCCGTCGTCATCGATAGCTTCTTGTTATCGAAATCGTAACCACTCGAGAACGAGATGTTCCATCCTTCGCTCAGGCGGAGGTTGCCGCTGAGGTTCAGGTTCTGCGTGAACTTATAAGGATAGCGCATGCGCTCCTTGTTGAACTTCTCCGGGTCTTGGTTCTCACGCATGGTGATGCCATAGCCGATGGTGATGGACCATGGCATGGAGAACGTCATGTAGCCATCGGCATCGGTGGCGGCCTTGCTGCCTCCGTTTTTGCGCTTGGCAGCCCGCTGGCCCTTCACCATTGTATCATCGACATTCGACTCGCGGTCGGTGTCGATGCCTTCATCGTCTTCTTCCTCCTCTTCTTCATCCTTGTCGCGGCCACCGCCGAAGAGTTTCTTCAGCTTCTCGGGGGTCAGCGTGTAAGAAAGGTTCTGCGACATGCCCTGGAATCGGCCGAAGCGACCGTAGCCATACTCGGTGTGCGTGCCCAGATAAGGCCGTCCGTTCTCATCGAGCTCATAGGCATAGGTGGCAAAGACGGCATTCAGGTTGAACGTGTAGTTCTTCGTGAGTTTCAGTCGGATGCGCATGTTCAGATCGCTGAGCGGTCGCACCTTCGCCGCCATGTTGTACGACATGGCGAGTCCAAACTCGTCGATGAGACTGATTTTCTTGTAGTCCACCGTATCGTTGTCGCCGCCTTTCACCTTCATCTCCAGATTGTTCGAGAGGTCTAACGAGATGCTTCCCGTTCGGCCCTTGCCCGGTATGCCGTACATGCCACTCTGGTAGGGCGAATACTGCACGAGCGACACGTTGCCGTTGGCATCGGTCTTCTGGTAGGTGTCGTAGAAGCCGTAGCGGCTGGCACTGAAGTCGGGCGCATAGCTGAAGCTCACCTGCGGTGTGAGCACGTGGCGGATGCGGTCGATCTTGTTGCCGAACAGCTTGCGCCAAGGCACCCAGAAGCCATAGAGCTTCGTCGATGCCGAGAGCGACAGGCTCCAGTTGTAGACGTTGTGCAGACCGTAGATGGTGTCGGACACCTCACGTTGGTTGACGTCGTCCCACGAGCGCATGATCTTGTTGGTGTACATGCGGTCGGTGAAGTTGAACGAGGGATTGATGTTCAGATAGTCGAAGAGCGTGAACGAGCCGCTGATAGGTATCTGGTGCTGCATGCCGTTTTTCCAGTCCTTGACGAGGTTGGAGTGCAGCAGCTCTTTCTCTTTCGCCGTGATGGAGTTGGAGAGATGACCCGTGTAGCTCATGGCAATCTTCTCATACCAGCGCTCCTTGCCTGCCATGTGCTTGCGCTTGAACGGATAGAAGCGCGAGATGGAAATGTTCAGGTCGGGCATGGTGAGCGACACGGTGGTGTCGCGCATGTTCTGAGCCAGGTTGAACGTCGACGACAGCGACAGGCCGATGCTCGAGAACGTCGTGCTCCAGCTCACCGACGACGTGCGCGTCGACTGTGTCATCGCCTGCGGGTTGTACATCGACGTGAGGTTGTTGCGCTCGTAGCTGCTCGTGGCGAAGTTCACGTTGGCCGACAGCGTGCTGTAAGGATTCGCCTTTGCATCCTGCCGATGGTTCCACTGCACCTTGAAACTCTCCTGGCGCGTGAAGTCGGGCATGCCCTTGTCACCGTTTCGTGTGTCCTGATAGCTGAAGTAGAACGAACCGCTGAACTTATAGCGCTTGCGATAGTTGCTGGCGGCACTCAAGCCCCATGAGCCCTTGGTGTAGATTTCGCCGAGCAGCTTCAGGTCGAACTTGTCGCTGATGGCGAAGTAGTAGCCGCCATCACGCAGATAGAAGCCGCGGGCACTCTCATCGCCGTAGGTAGGCATGATGAAACCGCTGGCGTAGGTGCTGGTCATGGGGAAATAAGCAAAAGGAATAGCGATGGGCAATGGAACGTCCTCTACGACCAACCATGCAGGACCGGAAAAGACGCTTTTCCCAGGATAAGCTTTGGCTCTCGACATTCGAATGTAGAAGTGAGGATGCTCTTCGTCGCAGGTCGTGTAGGTACCTCCCTTCAGATACATTTCGCCTTGAGAGCCTCTTTTCGATTGTTCCGATGTGAGGAAACCGTCTTGTTGGGCTGTATAGACATTACTAATATATCCTTTTCTTGTCTTAAAATTGTAAGACAAGGCTTCCATCTTGTATTCATCGCTTCCTTCCTTGAAGACAGGCTCTCCGTATGCCTTTCCCACCGAGTCTGTCGCACCTATAGCATGAACGATGGAACTGTCCATGTTCATGGTGATGTTTTCCGACTTGAGGTCGATGTTTTGGTATTTGACATTGGCATCTCCATAAAGATATGCGTTTTTCGTTCCCATAAAGAAGGTCATGGAGTCCTTGGCTTCATAGACCACAGGTGCTTCGAGTGCTCCATTCTTCTGTTCCGCTTTCCTGATGGAGTCTTCTGCGGCAGCCACCGAGTCGTTCCACTGGATGGCTTGCGACTTGTTTTCTTCTGGCTCGATGCCGTGCTCTCGGTCGAAACGTGCTTTGATGGAGTCGAGGTCTATCAAAAGGGAATCCGATTTCGATAGTGACACACTGTCTTGGGGGTGGGGGAGAGAATCCGTTTTCTGAGGGGGGCTCATCGTGTCGGTTGTCGTGGTATCAACATCGCGACGGTCAGCAGTCCTAAAGACGTTGCCGACCGATGGATGGTTGAAAGCCATGATGGAAAGTACCGTTACGAGTACGAGGATTGACGCTATAAACCTTTGTCTTCTCATAAAACGAATGCAAAGGTACGCATTTTTCGGGAAATAAGCGACTATTTATTTTTAATAAATACTAATTAGCCAAAGATTTCAGACCATTTAACGAAGCGTGCCACTCCTTCCTCGCCAAATTTGGCCAGAGAGCGGATGGCTTGTTCGAGTGTTTTCTCTTGGGTTAGCTTGGTTTTTGAGAAGAATTTATCGGCATAACAAACGATTTTCTCTTCCACTGTTTCGGGCAGGAGGTCGTGGTGTGGAATGGGAAGGTTCTGTTGGATGATTTCTTGTAGAGAAAGTCCTGCTCCCGTATGGCGTTCGCACACTCGGGCATGACGTGGAAAACCCTCTGCACGGAGAATGTTAGCTCCGATGGTGCCGTGACAGATGTAGGGTTCTGTGCCAAAACACTGGATGCCAGCAGCATTGCAACGGAAAATTCCGATGTCGTGAAGCATGGAGGCTTCTTCCACAAACTGGCGGTCGGCCTTCAATTCGGGGTGTCTATCTACGATGTCGAGCGCTTTTCGGGTCACTTGTTGGCTATGCACCATCAGTATGTGTTTTAGCTCGTTGTCGATGGGGTAATATTTGTCGATGATTTCTTGGTAGTTCATAGGTAAAAGTCTTGAGTCAAGTGGCTGTATGCTTCAGTGCGCTGACGGTCTTCGTCGTAAAGAACCAACGTGTCTGTCTTTGCCTCGCTCAATGTCGTTGTAAATGCCAGCAGGGAGCGGTTGCAACTTTTATGAGGCACAGGTTGTACATCCAAGCGACGATGTAAATAGAGTCTATTTTGTGCGCAGAGACTGACGAAAAGAGGTGCGCTCTGATAGGGGATAATGGCACAGAAAGTACCCTCGGAATGTAGCAACTGGGCGGCATTAGCGATGAGCGTTTCAAAGGGTAGCGATGTGGTATGTCTTGCCGCATCTCTCGCTTCGTTCCCTCCTAAAGTTTCTTCTACGTAAAAAGGAGGGTTTGAGACGATTAAGTCATATTTCTTGGAGAAAGAGTTGATGTTAGAAAAGTCTTGCTTTCTTATTTCTATACGACTCCGAAAAGGTGACTCCAGCACGTTCTCTTGAGCCTGTTTCACCGATGCATCGTCTATGTCTATACCTTCGATGAAGGCATCAGGAAAACGCTGTGCCAACATGAGGGCAATAAGTCCTGTTCCTGTACCCACATCGAGATAAAGCCCTCCACTTGTGGGGCTTGCCCATGCTCCAAGCAGCACACCATCCGTGCCGACCTTCATAGCTGAGCGGTCGTGACGGATGGTGAACTGCTTAAAACGAAAATAGGGGTTAGGCATTAAAACTGGAAATAGTTCTTTGCGTTGTTGTAGGAAATGTCCTCAATCATCTGGTTGACACGTTCAGCTTCGTAGCCCACGTATGGCACTTCGCCGTTCTCGATGTCGGTGGCAACGAGGTTGCACAGGATGCGGCGGAAGTACTCGTGGCGAGGATAAGAGAGGAACGAGCGAGAGTCGGTCAGCATTCCTACGAAACGACTCAGTAAGCCCAGCAACGAAAGTGCGTTCATCTGCTTGGTCATGCCGTCCTTCTGGTCGAGGAACCACCAGCCCGAACCCCACTGAATTTTGCCTGGACACGACCCATCTTGGAAGTTGCCCAGCATCGTAGCGAGCACTTCGTTGGCACAAGGATTCAGGTTGTAGAGGATGGTCTTCGCCAGTTTTCCCTCTGCATTCAGACGGTCGAGGAACTTTGAACACTTCTTAGCGGTGTTGAACTCGCCGATGGAATCAAATCCTGTGTCGGGACCTAAAAGCTTGAACATCTTAGAGTTGTTGTCGCGGATGGCTCCATAGTGGAATTGCTGTGCCCAACCTGCTTCTGCATCCTGTACGGCGAAAATGTGCATCATGGCTGACTTGAACTTCTGAATCTCTTCCTGAGAGAGTGTCGTGCCGCCATACACCTTCTCGAAGATGGCTTTCACTTCTGCGTCGGTGTAATCCTCTGCGTAGAATTCTTCGATGCCGTGGTCACTCAACTTGCATCCCATTGAGGCGA
>JAEEGH010014045.1_pt1 | contig 17653 bp, 22 predicted proteins | sample 9134181 | NCBI WGS metagenome assembly JAEEGH01 (sample SAMN16246544, study PRJNA631951) | gut metagenome | biome: gut microbiome; feature: rumen; material: DP-attached | host: Bos | place: Iran: Karaj | collected 2018-10
AACAAGACGAAGAACTGACTCTGGAGAAAGTCAAGGAGGGCGAGTTTAAAATCATTCGCAGCCGACAGGCAGAAGAATGTCCCTTCGGTGCAGAGTTCGGCTGGAGGGTGCAGTTTATCCGTCAGGATGGCGAGAGTTTCCTGGCTATCCGCAAGCCTAACGGTGACGTTATGTATACGCTGTCGCAGACAACCAATAACGAGGAAGAATGTGAGGAGATGCAGATGATGATGGGGCAGGAGGAACCTTGGAATGCTGTGAACAGTGTTCTACTCAACCGAGCCTACCTTCAAAATTATGTTGCCACTAAGAAGGAACTGCGGATACTTCGCAATAAGATTCTGGCCTATCACGGCTACCGCTTCCAATCGAATGACTTGCAGGAGTATTTCGGCAAGATACGTTGGTACAAGCCATGCAATGACAATAATGCCATTAAGCTGAACATCATCGAGCAGACGAACATCCAGCTCATCAAGAGTGAGGAAGCCGAAAGACCGGATGAGCCGACTTATGCAAATATGGATGGTATCTATGACAGCCTTGATGAGAACATGAGCAGCGTGAGCCGTATCAGTCTGAATGCGGACGGCACTGCAACATGGTGTATGGTAGGAAGTCTTAACTATACGGAATATACCTATAGGATCGAGGGTAATACCATCTGTATGAAAGTCAAGGGAGTGGACTCAGAGGAGGAATGCTATGAGTATGATTCAGATACCCGAACTTTAAAGAATGAGCAGGGTGCCGTCTATTACAGGCAAGTTGCCGAATGACAAGTTTGAAGTCCTTTACCATAGAGGAAAGTCCGAAGAAAAAAGGTTTGTTTAGTTTTTGGAAGTAATACAAGTAACAAATATGAGAGTAAAGATACAGACAATGCTTGGCGACATCGTAGTTCGCCTATACGACGAGACTCCAATCCATCGCGACAATTTCTTGAAGTTAGCGAAGGAAGGATATTATGATGGTACATTATTCCATCGGGTTATCAAGAACTTTATGATTCAAGGGGGCGACCCGGACTCAAAGGGTGCGCCTGCAGGTAAGATGCTCGGAATTGGTGGCCCGGATTATACGCTTGAAGCAGAAATCAAGGACGGTCTTTTCCATAAACGTGGAGCTTTGGCTGCTGCAAGACAAGGTGACGAAGTGAATCCTGAACGCCGTAGCAGTGGTTCACAATTTTACATTGTTTGGGGCCAAGTCTACAATGAAGGACAGCTTCGTCAGTTCTCCAAGCAACTGAGGATGCAGAAAGTTCAAGCAGAGTTCAATGCTCTTGCAGCCGAGCATCGTGCTGAGATTATGCAAATGCGTCGTGACAGGAATCGCGAGGGACTTCAGGAACTTCAAGACAAACTAGCAGCAGAAGCAGAAAGTAAGGTCGGTAAGTCTGGACTGACCGATGAGCAGCTGAAGATTTATTCAACAGTTGGTGGCACTCCACATCTTGACGGCCAATACACCGTGTTTGGCGAGGTCGAGGAAGGCCTCGATGTGGTTGAGATGATTCAAGGCACTGCAACTGGACGTGCAGACAGACCTGTAGATGACATCGAAATGAGAATGATAGCAATTGAATAATATGCTGGAAGTTGGATTGAAACATACTAGCGAACTGATAGTAAGTGATGCTCTGACTGCTATTCAGATGGGGTCTGGGACATGCCAGTCCTGAATTATCTGAAGCTTAATCCATAACGCAAAACGAGGAACCCCATTGCTGAGATTCCCCGCAAGTCCTCTTTCGAGGCATATAGAGAGTTTCCGGAAATTACCTGCGTCCGCCGCGCTCGACCTCTGGTCGCTTGCTACCATCGGGACGCAAGAAGTGACCTGAACCGCTGTGGTGACCGCTAGTATTTTGTGCAATCTGACGATTGGGCGTATTGTGATTGCCGTTGCCAGCGTTATGCCCTCTGCCATTGTTCACATTCGCATTTGAGTGGCCATTGTTTCGCCAAGTCTTGTTGTCATTGTTGTGAGCAACAGGCTTGTTGCCGAGAGCCGTCGGAGTGTTCTTGGACGAGCCAAGCGGCATAGCCGAGCGGTGATGCACTGCAGGAGCGGGCTTGTTCACGTGATGGTCTGCATAGAAACGATCGTGCTTATGGCTGTTCCCACCCTTGTAGATCACGAACACCTTCGGACGGTCATTGTAGAAATGGCCTCTGTTGTAGTGAGAGTACACTGCGAACGTCCAGCCGCCAGCCTTCCAAGCCACAGGACGATAGAAGTGAGCCAGGCTCATGTACTTGTCGTACTGCCAAGCGTTCAACACATAGCGGAGGTCTGCGTTGCGACGATCCCACCAGATACCGAAGACATCAGCGTGTCCGTTCAGGCTCATCAGGTAGTCGAGGTTAATCTCATAGACTGCCTCATACTGTGCAGCGGTGAGGTTCAGCTCATAAGCCATCTTGTCGCTCAGGAAGAGGGCTTCGTTCTTTGCTGCGTTATAGCTCATTGCGTTGGCCGAGATAGTCATGACCATCATCATTGCCAGGATCATCATCTTCTTCATATCGTTATCTCCTATACTTTAAAGAGTTAAACATTTGTTTCTTATTCACGGTGCAAAGTTCGGAACTTTTCTTGGTATTTACAAAGGATTATACCTATTCCGTTTGGGGTAAATTCCTATTTCGTATTAGGGAAATCCGCTCTTTGCAACCGAGTTGCGGCAGCATATGCCGACCTTTGCAGCGGATTTAAGAATGAAAGTTATGTTTTGGGATTTAGTATCTGGTTATTACGAAGTGTTCGAGAACCTCTACAATGGTAAGGTAAATCGGCAGATGTGCAAGAAAGTGGCAGAAAGGATTTCTTCTTCGGATGAAGTGTTGGAATGTGCCTGCGGTACGGGCATGATCAGTGTTCACATTGCTGCCGTATGCAAGCATCTGACGGCAACGGATTTCTCGGACGGGATGCTCGACAAGACCCGTGAGAGATGCAGAGATATAAGCAATGTGAAGGTGGAAAAGGGGAATATCCTGCAACTTGACTATCCTGATGAATCGTTCGACAAGGTGGTGGCGGCCAACGTCATCCATCTGCTGGACACTCCTGAGAAGGCTCTGAATGAGTTGTTCAGGGTGTGCCGGAAGGGGGGAGAGGTGATTATCCCGACCTATCTGGTGAAGCAGGATCGTGGCATATCGAGGCTGTTTGTCAGAATCGTGAATCTGTTCGGAACCACGTTCCATGAGCAGTTTACCGAGCAAACCTACAAGTCATTTTTTGAGAAGCTGGGCTATACTGATGGCACTTATGACATCGTTGACGGCAGAATGGCCTGCGACATTGCTGTGTTTACAAAACAATGACAGTCCAAAAGATGTTGTCTTTGTTCATAGGATACTCACTATTGGCTGCAAAGTGTTGAAATCTACATAGTCAACCTTCTTCCCGTATGTCTCCAGAATAATCTTTGACTCGGCATTGAGTTCTTCCTCAGCCATTCTCGACAGTTTACCATGCATAAACTTCATCATCAACTTATGCTTCAAGCCCATAGTGCTATAATCGATGGCACCACGAAGATGGAATATCTTGTCTTCGTCGTACAAATGCGTAGGAATCTGAGACTTGATATTATTACGGATATATCTGATGTTCTCATCATCTTGCGTGTCAACCAGACCGACTGTTATAACTATCAGTTCCTGGCTGGTGACAGTCGTTGCAAACTTCTTCAAACCAAAGACGCTGCCAGCAAATAGTGCTCCCAGGTATATGATGCGCTCATAGTTCTGGATGTCCTCAGAATCTTTGCGACTTACGCATTTAATTCCGGTGATAGCAGATAAGTGTTCCGCATATCGTTTCGTGGAGCCGTATTGACTGGCATATATGATAATGGAATGCTTCATTTATCTTTCTCTTCTGTGATCTTACGAATGACTTTGCAGGGATTGCCGACAGCCATGGAATCAGAAGGAATGTCTTTTACCACCACACTTCCTGCTCCGATGATACAGCGGTCGCCGATGGTGACTCCCGGGCAAACTGTAACGCCGCCTCCCAACCAGCAGTCTTCCCCGATGGTTATCGGTGAGCACCGCTCTATAGGCTTGCGACGCTCTACATAGTCAATGGGATGGTTAGGTGTCAGAAATTGGCAGTTCGGACCAACCTGAGTGTTGTTGCCAATGGTGATAGTGCCACCGTCAAGCATGGTGCCATTGTAGTTGATGAATACATTCTCGCCTAATTTTATGCCATGCCCGTGGTCACAATAAAACGGCGGTGCAACAGTGGATGATTCAGGAATACCAGGAATCAATGCTTCGATGGTCTCCCTGTAATCCTCATCCTCAACAGTCATGGTTTGCAGTTTTGCACAAATATGCTTGGCCTTAAAGTAACTTGCCAAGCATTCCTCGCTTGTAAAGTCATAGAACTCCTTACTGCGCATCTTTTCAAATTCCGTCATATCACAAAACATTTAAAATGCTGTTATTCTTTTGTAAACTTGTAAACTGCAAATGTTGGTAGAAGAACCAATAGCAGCAAAGCAACCTCTACAACTGCATACGACCCGAAATAGTCAACCAATGTCTGGAATTTGAAGACTCCATCCACCAGCAAAACTAAAAGGGCAAACCAGCAGAGAAGGAATATTGCGGAATACTTAATCTTTCTTTTCTTCATTACTTTTTCTTTTGAATTTCACGATAGTCAGAGAGCAGATTCCAAATACCATCTTCTGATAGTACTCCGCGTTTGAGGTCTGGAGGAAGATTCCCAGCTTCGTCAGCAGCAAAGTCCAGTTTCCACAACTCACTGCCATAGTATTTGCTGAGTTCGGCAACATCCTCTTTGATAGCCTTCAATGAATCAGCAGATCCATCTTTGATGGTAGCCATGGCATTATTGAAGCGTTGCTCCATCCACTTGATTCGCTCAATTTGTAAAAGCTCACAAATCGAGTCCTCATATGCAGTTTCAATCAACGTTACCTGCTCACCGTTTCGCGTGAACGAATCAATGTAATAATGATTGTCCGCTTTCAGTGATTCAGGGGTGAAATCTGTATCATGCAGTCTAGTCTCTATGGCAGAGGCATGTCTTCTTATCTCGTCGAAATGAGTATCAATATATTCATCCGTCATAGCAAGACAGATGAAATGTATTGACTGTAAATACTGCTGGTCAAAGTCCTTCCTCCAGTCAGAAGGAATGTAGCATCCCTCCACTATCAAGTTCTGCTGATTCTCAATCGCCGTCTTGATCATTTCACGGACAATCGGCCAAAGATACTCTGTCAGCGCATCATCGTCCTCCGGCGTGAGAGTCGTTTGACCGCTCCGAATCAATCCCATCTTCAAGTGGTCGATTGAAAGGTACGGGTATTTGTACTCTTCTAGCATCCGCTGCGCCAGAAGCGTCTTTCCCGTATGTGACGCACCTGTTATCAGAATAATCATAGCCTTGCCTTTATTTCCATCTTTACCTTTTCCAAATTGCCACAAGATAATATCGGCATAAGGCTTTCTATTTCCTCGATGCCTTTGTCCCACCACCTGAGTTTTAGCAACAATTCTATCAGTTCGTCATCAAAGCGTTTCCTGACGACTTGACAGGGATTCCCAACGGCAATAGAATAAGGAGGAATATCCTTTGCTACCACCGAGTTTGTTCCGATAATGGCTCCGTCGCCGATATGGACTCCAGGCATAACGGTCACATTCTGGCCAATCCAGACATCATTGCCGACTACAGTATCTCCCTTCAGCGGCAACTCATCTTTGACTGGTGCTATTGCGCTGCCCCAGTCACCACCCATAATATAGAACGGATAGGTGGTCACCCCATCCATTCTATGATTGGCACCGTTCATCACAAACTCCACGCCCTTGGCAATGGCACAGAACTTACCGATAATCAATTTGTCGCCGATAAAGTCGTAGAAATGCGTGACGTGCTTCTCAAACTGGTCAGCACCATCCACATCGTCATAGTAGGTGTAATCGCCAATGATAATACGTGGATTCTTCACCACATTCTTAATATAACAGAGGCTCGGAATTTTGGGATTCGGAAAAGCCTCATTTGGATTGGGTCTTTGATTTGCCATCGCTAATTCTCATAAAACATGTTGCAAAGTTAGTGTTTTCATCTGATATTTGGAGAATTCTTCGTACTTTTGTACCAACTTTTGAGATTTATTAAGGTATTATTGAAATACGGATGATAGAGATTCGAGAAGCAACCAAGAGTCAGGCAGCAGAGATAGCTCGCCTGATTATGACGGCCATGACGGATGACTGTTGTCTGTATTTCTGTGAAGAGGGCTATGGACTGGAGGATTTTTTTTTATGATGACCATGCTGGTGGAACGAGAGGATTCACAGTACCGTATACCGTCCTTTTTGACCATTGCTCTGATTGTCAGCATGTTACATTTGAATTTAAGCGGTAAACAATGGGTAAACAATCAATGGATTTTTGCCGATTTTAAGGACTTTTGAATGCTGAATAGGTCAAAATTCTACAAAACAAAAACTCCCGTAAGTCATTGACTCACAGGAGTTTGAGGAGGGTGCCCGGTGGGACTCGAACCCACGACATTCAGAACCACAATCTGACGCTCTAACCAACTGAACTACGGGCACCATTTTCGAATGCGGGTGCAAAGGTACGGAGAATTTTTTAATCTACCAAACTTTTGATGAAGTTTTTTAGAAAAAAGTGTATTTTTGTGGTTTTTGGGTGGATTCTAAGGGCAGAATCATCAAAAAATTCGTTAATTATTTGTTTTTCTCCACGAAACTTCGTAACTTTGCACCCGTGAAAATTAAAGAAGTGCTGAGCGCCCTTGAACGTTTCGCGCCTCTGCCCTTGCAGGAAAGTTGGGATAATGCTGGCTTGCAAACGGGACTGACAGAGACGGAGGTTTCAGGGGCATTATTGTGTCTGGACGTGAACGAACGTATCGTTGACGAGGCCATAGCGAAGGGTTGCAATCTGATTGTAAGCCATCATCCGCTGTTGTTCCGTGGGCTTAAGACTATCAGCGACCTTACTGACGTGCAGCGCACCACAATGCGCGCCATACAGCAGGGTATAGCCGTGATATCTATGCACACTAATATGGATAACGCGCGCGGGGGAGTGAACTGGCGTATAGCCGAGAAACTGGGGCTGAGCGGCGTGGAGTTTATGTCGGCCAAACAGGTAAACGGCGTGGAGGCCGGAAGTGGAGTTATCGGCGAACTGGCCGAACCCACAGCTGCCGACGACTTTATCATCGCCGTGAAGAAGGCCTTCGGAGTGGAGTGCGCCATGTGTAACGAGTTGCTGCGCCGCCCCATCAAGCGTGTGGCTATCTGCGGCGGAGCGGGCGATTTCCTACTCGACGAGGCCGTGAAGAATCAGGCCGACGCATTCATCACAGGCGAGATGCACTATCATCAGTACTTCGGCTACGAACAGCAGATACAGATATGCGTGATAGGTCACTATCAGAGCGAACAGTACACTGCCGAGATATTTGAGGAGATAATCCAGAAGGAGTGCCCGGGCGTGAAGACCGTGATCGCAGAGACATGTACGAATCCGATTCTGTACATTTAACATGAAAGATTAAACATTAAACATTCATTATAATAATAGTAGAATTATGGCAAAGAAAGATCCATCAGAATTGTCAGTTGAAGAGCGCCTGAAGACGCTTTATCAGTTGCAGACAGCCCTTTCGGCTATCGACGAGAAGCGCCTGTTGCGCGGTGAGTTGCCCCTGGAGGTACAGGACCTGGAAGACGAAATCGAGGGACTGACCACACGTGTTGACAAGATTGCTGCCGACATCGAGGAGTATCAGAAGGCTATCACCACAAAGAAGGGTGAGATTGCCGACGCTGAGGCTAGCGTAGAGCGCTACAAGGAGCAGCTGAACGAGGTGAAGAACAACCGTGAGTACGACACTCTGTCGAAGGAAATCGAGTTCCAGACACTGGAGATAGAGCTCTGCAACAAGAAGATTCGTGAGGCTAACAATAAGATTGCCGACAAGCAGCGCGAGATGGAGACCAGCAAGGCTCTGATAGCTGAGCGCCAGGGCGATCTGGACGTGAAGAAGAACGAGCTGGAGGAGATAATGGAAGAGACCCGCGTAGAGGAGGATAAGCTGAAGGAGCAGGTAAAGAATCTGGAGGCTAAGATCGAGGGCCGTCTGCTCACATCGTTCAAGCGCATACGTCGTAACGCTCGCAACGGTCTGGGTATCGTTTACGTGCAGCGTGACGCTTGTGGCGGTTGCTTCAACAAGATTCCACCCCAGCGCCAGTTGGATATCAAGATGCACAAGAAGATCATCGTGTGCGAGTATTGCGGTCGTATCATGATCGACCCAGAGCTGGCAGGCGTAAAGGTTGACAAGGTTGCAGGTGCTACCGACGAGAAGAAGGGACGTGCAAAGCGCGCCATCCGTAAGTCATCAGGTACCTCTACATCGTCAGCATCATCGAAGAAGGCTGCCGACGCCAACGATATGGCATAAGACAGAGAGAATTGTTATAAATTCTGATAGTCGGGGATGTCGTCGAGAAAGCAAATTTTTTGGTTATCGTAGTCCATCCGGCAGCACACATGTTGCAAGCCATTACTGACAATCAGATAATCCACCTTCAGCAGGAGATTGTAGGCCGAAATCTGGTCGAAAGTCTTCTGCTGAAGTCGTATAGTAGGGGCCTTGTACTCGATGATCATCTGGGGTTGGGCCACCTTATTATATAATACGGTGTCGCAACGCAAGCGCTTCTCGCCTACAGCCAGCTCGACCTCGTTGCCCATTAGGCCGGCAGGGTAGCCCTTGTGCTCAACCAGATAGTGCACAAAATGCTGTCGGACCCACTCTTCGGGAGTGAGAGCAACGTATTTTCGGCGCAAAAAGTCGAAAATTACCTGTTTATTGCCCTTATTGGCAATTTTTATTTGGTATGTAGGGAGGTTTAATCGAAACATTTTTGTAATTTTGCAGGCAAAAGTACAAATAATAATTGAAATAGCAATATGGCTGAGGCAAAAAATGTAAGTTTTGAGGGCATAATGCGCGATTTGGAGGCTGGAAAATTCGCGCCCGTCTACTATCTGATGGGCGACGAACCATACTATATCGACAAGATAGCCGACTATATCGCAGAGCACGCCCTGCAGCCCGAAGAACGTGACTTTAACCAGACTATACTGTTCGGATCGGACGTGAATGCATCGCAGATATCCGACCTGGCACGCCGCTATCCGATGATGGCCGAGCGACAGGTGGTGATAGTGAAAGAGGCGCAGAATATCAAAAATACAGAGGCGCTGGAGCGATATTTCAGCCAGCCGATGGCGTCGACAATACTGGTGATGTGCCACAAAAACGGCAAGATTGACGGTAGAAAAACGGCCTACGTGAAGGCGATAAAATCGGCTGGAGTGATGTTTGAGAGTGCAAAACTCAAGGATAGAGACCTGCCGGGATTCATAGAGAACTATCTGAAAGCGCGCCAGGTGAAGATTGACAATAAGTCGGTGCAGATGATAGCCGAGAATATCGGCGCCGATCTGAGCCGACTGGTGGGCGAGCTTGACAAGGTGATACTATCGCTGCCCGAAGAGAATAGGGTAGTGACTCCACAGACGGTGGAAGACCAGGTAGGAGTGAGTAAGGAGTTTAATGGATTTGAACTTCGCGACGCAATTGTTCGACGTGATGTGTACAAGGCAAATCAGATAATAAAATATTTTGACGAAAATCCAAAGGCTGGTTCGATCTACTCGTTTCTCCCGTTGCTCTTTAATTACTTCCAAAACTTGATGATTGCGTTTTACGCGCCAAATAATAAGAGCCAGGAGGCGGTAGCAGAGTGGCTGGAACTGAGAAATGCGTGGGGGGCGAAGGACTACATGACGGGTATGAGAAACTACTCTGGAATGAAGGTGATGCAGATAATTTCGAAGATACGCGAGATTGACGCGAAAAGTAAGGGTTTGGACAACCCAAATACCCCCGCTGGAGAGCTAATGAAGGAACTGATTTTTTACATTTTGCACTAAATTTGGGCTTCAGCTGACTCTAGAATTTGCAAAAATGGCGCTTTTCGGGAGCGCTTTTTTTGTGCCTAACTGTCTGTAAAATAGGGGAGTTACGTGGATTTTTACCCCTTCAAAACTCGCGTATTTCTGCGCTCGCGCACATCGGTGCAGAATAAGCCAGAAATGACGAAATCTGCGATTTTCGATCGCTCAGGATTTGGCGTTCACACTTATTAGGATTTTATTATGTTGATTTTGATTCTTAAATCTGAATAGGAATTTAGGAAAATATGCGTTTGATGATGTGAATTTAGTGTTTTAAAACTTTAAATCAGATTTTGATATTTAGATATGAATATCCGAATATCACGATTCTGATTTGTATATTCATATTTATACAACCGCATATATACATATATAAATGATTAAAAATCAGATAGTTATATGGTTTTGTTATAAAAACGTTGGTATTTTAGACCCTAAATCGCCAAAATAGTGTATATGGCTCTATAATTGGGATGTGTTTGTATAAGTAGCTGATTTATACCCAATTAGTTACGTAAAATTGTTAGAATAATCCTTTGTATAGTTTATTTATCTATAATTTAGATTTATAACTTTAAACCTCATTATACGTCGAATAGAGTTTTTGATTTACAAATATAAAACTGCAAACTTAAATTATAAAATCTTAAATTGTATCTACATTTGTTGTGTAATTCAATTTTTTGTTTTACCTTTGTAAACTGAAAGAAAATAGGGCCAAATGGCCCATAAACCACTTAGTTATAAACAATGAAGGATAGAATTAGGCAAATAATGGAGAGTCAGCACATGACTCAGCAGGTGTTCGCAAGTTACATCGATCAGAGTCCGGCTACACTTAGTAGCATCTTCAACGGTAGAACCCGACCCACCCTGAACATAGTGGAGGCTATCAAAAAGAAAATTCCTAACATCAACACTGATTGGCTGATGTTTGGATCGGGCGACATGTTTCTGGCCCCAAAAGCTCCCGAAATGGACTTGTTTGCAGACCAGGATACTCCCGCTGATACCCACCCTATCGATCAAAATCCGATGCTCGATTTTGATGCACCTACTGTTCAGACACCTCAAAATGTGGTTCAGCAACCCCAAAATTACAATAGTGTAAGAAATACACAGCCTACAATCGTTCGTGAAGAGGTAAAAATAGCTGACAAACCACAACGAAAAGTCATCGAGATACGGGTATTCTATGACGACCAGACGTGGGATACTTTTGTGCCACAAAAGAAATAATGTTTTGTAGTTTCAAAAAATAGTAGTATCTTTGTACCCGAATTATAAAATTTGAAGTATGAAGAAGTATATACTAGACCTAAAAGTGAGATCGGTAGAGCAGATTCATCAGCGATATGTGCTCATTAAGCTTACTGATAAAAAGCCTCTGCCCGAGATGCTGCCAGGTCAGTTTGTTGAGGTGCGTGTAGATGGATCGACATCTACATTTCTGCGCCGCCCTATTTCCATCAACTTTGTGGATCGTGAACAGAACGAGCTCTGGCTGCTAGTGGCTACCGTTGGCGACGGTACCAAGCAGATGGCTAAACTGCAGCCTGGCGACACGCTGAACTGTGTGCTGCCACTGGGCAACGGCTTTACACCCGCCAAGCAGGGCGAAAAGGTGCTGCTGGTAGGTGGCGGTGTGGGTGTGGCCCCGCTGCTGTATATGGGTGCTGAGATGAAGCGTCAAGGGATAGAGCCCACTTTCCTGCTGGGAGCACGTACGGCAAACGATCTGCTGATGCTGCCTATATTTAATAAGTACGGGCGCGCGTATGTAACGACCGAAGACGGATCGATGGGCGAAAAGGGATTTGTGACCAATCACTCGATACTGACAGAGGAGCGTTTCGACCGTATCAGCACTTGTGGCCCAACGCCGATGATGAAGGCGGTGGCCAGATATGCACGCCAGAACAACGTGGATTGCGAGGTGTCGCTCGAGAACTTGATGGCTTGCGGACTGGGTGCGTGTCTGTGTTGTGTAGAGAAGACTACAGAGGGTAATCTGTGTGTATGTAAGGATGGTCCGGTGTTTAATATTAAGAAACTGTTATGGCAAGACTAAATGTAAAGATATCTAACCTGGAGCTGAAGAACCCGGTAATGACCGCATCGGGCACATTCGGCTACGGACTTGAGTTTGCTGATCTTATGCCTATCGACGGCATCGGCGGCATAATCGTGAAGGGAACAACACTGAACCCGCGCGAGGGAAACGACTATCCGCGTATGGCCGAAACGGCTAGTGGTATGCTGAACTGCGTAGGACTGCAGAATAAGGGTGTAGACTACTTCTGCGAGCACATCTACCCACAGATAAAGGATATCGACACCAATATGATAGTAAACGTGAGCGGTTCGAGTCCTGAGGACTACGCTGAGTGCGCCGCTCGAATTGATGCTCTGGAGAATATCCCTGCCATCGAGTTGAACATATCGTGTCCTAACGTAAAGGATGGGGGAATGGCTTTCGGTGTGACTTGTGCCGGAGCCGCAAGTGTGGTTAAGGCCGTTCGCCAGCGATATCACAAGACACTGATAGTAAAACTGAGCCCTAACGTAACGGATATAGCTGAAATAGCCCGTGCCGTAGAGGCTGAGGGAGCTGATAGCGTATCGCTGATAAACACGCTGATGGGTATGGCTATCGACATAGAGAAGCGTAAGACTCTGCTTAGCATCAATACCGGCGGACTGAGTGGTCCATGCGTAAAACCTGTGGCTCTGCGTATGGTTTGGCAGGTAGCTAAGGCCGTAAAAATCCCTGTAATCGGTCTGGGAGGTATTTCGACAGCTAAGGATGCCATAGAGTTCCTGATGGCTGGCGCTACGGCTATCGAGATAGGTACGGCAAACTTCCTTGATCCTGCTGTTAGTATAAAAGTGCGCGATGGCATCAACGATTGGCTGGATGCTCATGGTTGTCAATCGGTAGAAGAAATCATCGGGGTGATATAAAATTTGAGGGCTGCCAACTGGCAGCCCCCTTCTTCGAAGGGGAAACATTGCTAAAAATTTGAGGGCTGCCAACTGGCAGCCCTCAACCAACACAAAAACTAAACTAGACTTAACTAAAGCAATTCCGGGGTTTTCCCAAATCCCTGAATGCGATGCAAAGGTACGAATAGTTTTTTAATCTACCAAATGTTTTTTGCACTTTTTTGCAATCAGGGCCACTTTTCTATAGATTTACCGCATTTTGCAGCAAAATATTGTCTAAAATGGTCATTGCAGCCATTGCTTCGACAACAGGAACTGCACGTGGCAAAACGCAAGGATCATGTCGACCGCGAGCGGTAAAAGTGGTAGCGTTTCCCTCGATATCTACGGTCTGTTGTTCGGTGAGAACCGTAGCCACGGGCTTGAATGCAACCCGGAAATATATATCCTGACCATTGCTGATGCCACCCTGTATGCCACCGCTATGATTGGTGACGGTGGTGATGCGGCCATCTTCGTTGCAGAAAACGTCGTTCTGAGTCTTGCCGCGCATAGTGGCGCTATCAAATCCGTCGCCATACTCAAAGCCCTTAACGGCATTGATACTGAGCATGGCTGACCCCAGAGCCGCATGAAGTTTGCCGAACTCTGGTTCGCCCAAGCCTACGGGACAACCCTTGATGACACAGGTGATGATGCCACCGATAGTGTCGCCCTCGGCCTTTACCTGCGAGATGAGTTGCTCCATCTGAGCGGCCTTCTCGGCATCGGGACAACGCACAGCATTTGTCTCGGTAAGATCTAAATTATACTTAGTGTAATCCCTATCTAGCGCAATATCGCCCACCTGCGAGGTGTAAGCCTGAATGCTAATGCCCTTCTGGCGCAAAACCAGTTTGGCGAGTGCACCACCCACGCATCGGCTGATGGTGATACGTGCCGAAGAGCGTCCACCTCCGCGATGATCGCGAATGCCATACTTCTGATAGTAAGTATAGTCGGCATGCGACGGACGGAACAGGCATCGCATATTCTCGTAATCCTGCGAGTGCTGATTGGTGTTGCGCACGATGAATCCGATGGGGCAACCTGTAGATTTCCCCTCGAATACGCCGCTAAGCAACTCTACCTTGTCGGCCTCCTGGCGCGATGTGGTGATGGCACTCTGACCAGGGCGACGGCGATTAAGCTCGCTCTGGATAAACTCCATGTCGATATCGATGCCGGCAGGCATGCCGTCGACTACTCCGCCAACAGCTTCGCCGTGACTCTCGCCGAATGTGGTGAGTGTGAATATGTGTCCAAAAGTATTGCGCATAAGGGTAGGGGGGATTTAGTGACAATGTCCGCAACCGCAGCCACAACCATCGTCGTGGTGATGATGATGCTCGTGATCGCAACCCTCGTGGCCACAACCCTCATGGTCGCCACCACATCCGCCGCAACCGCCGCATCCGCCAGTCATATGCTTGATGAGGTGCTGGATCTCCTCCTCGGTGGCCTCGCGATTCTCGATGACCTTACCCTTGAAGTTGAGAGTCTTGCCTGCCAATGGGTGATTGGTGTCGACGGTAACGCCGTCTTCCTCGATCTTAACGACCTTGGCCATGAACTGGTGATCCTCATTATCCATCAGAGTGATGACTGCACCCTCGAAAATATTATCGTGGTCGAAGTGGCCATTGACGGTGAATACCTCGCGGCCAACCTTATGTACACCCTCGGCAACATACTCGCCGAAAGCCTGTGCAGGAGCGAGTTCGAAATCAAAGTCGCTACCTTTCTCCAAATCCTTAACTTTCTCTTCGAATGCATCGAGAGCTACGCTGAATCCTGTGATAAACTCGAATGGACGATCATCGCCAGTCTGCTCTTCAAGCTCGCTCTTACCATCCTTAAGGCTGTATAGCTGGTATACAACCGACATAAATCTGTTTTTTGTTTCTTCCATTATACCTATTTATATATATATTTAGTTTCAGCGTGCAAAGTTACGCATTTTCCCGCAAATACCCGCAAGTTTAAATGGAAAATATAAAAAAATGCATATTTGGGCATATATTTGATATGTATCAACAAAATGGCTGTGTTCGCACACAATTACACAAAAATGTTTGTTCAGTTCAAAAAATCGCCGTACCTTTGCATCGTCAAAAGACATAAAACGGATAACAAAATTAAAAAAAGTAGGCTGACTGCGAAAGGCCGGCTGAGTAAAAAAAAGAAAGGGTAAAAAGATGAAAAAGATGATTATGACACTGGTTGCAATGCTGAGTATGACAACTGCATTTGCTGAGGGTGAGAACACAAACGCTGTTAACAACGTTGAGGCTTACAAGATGGACATCAACATGGATCAGCTGTCAAAGGCTTTGAACCTGGGTATCGACCAGCGCGAGGCCGTTGAGAACATCCACCACGTGTTTAACACAGAAATCAACTACGCAGCTAAGTATGGTAACAACGACCGCGACGCTATGGTTAAGCGCGCTATCGATACCGACGTTAAGCGTATGCGTGCCGTACTGAACAACGATCAGATGCGCACATACCTGCTGCTGCTGAACACCACACTTAACAACCGTGGTCTGAACAAGTAAATTCATAGTTTTTTAGTTATTATTGGTCATTCTATTTTGAGGCATTCCAGCGGGAATGCCTTATTTTTATGCCTAAAATTTGCAAGTGTCGATTATTTTTTGTTACTTTGCACTCGGAAATGTATAATTAACTAAATAATAACAAAAAGACGTATGAAGAAAATTAAGTTTTTACTCATGTCGATGGTTGCCGCTGTGCTGGTTAGCTGCGGTACCACAAACACCGTGCCCATCACAGGTCGTAAGCAGACTCTGATGGTTAGCGACGGCGAAGTACTTAGTCTGTCAAATCAGCAGTATCAGGAGTTTATGAAGACTGCAAAACTCTCGACCGATGCCACTAAGACCGCTATGGTTAAGCGTGTAGGACAGAATCTGGCTAACGCTGTGGTAAGTTATCTGAAGGCCAACGGACTCGAGAACGATGTACAGAACTACAACTGGACATTTAATCTGGTGGCTGATAATCAGGCCAACGCTTGGTGTATGCCTGGTGGACTGATCGTGGTGTACGAGGGAATATTGCCTATCACTCAGGATGAGGCTTCGCTTGCAATCGTACTTGGACACGAGATCGCCCATGCCGTTGCACGCCATTCGGCCGAACAGATGAGTACACAGATCAAGCAGCAGTATGGTGTACAGGGTTTAGGTGCTCTGGCTAGCATCTTGGGCGTTGGTAGCAATACTATTTCTCTGGGTCAGGCTATGGCTTCGGCTGGTTTGAATCTGGCAAACTTGAAGTATTCGCGCAATCATGAGAACGAGGCCGATCACATGGGACTCATCTTTGCCGCTATGGCAGGATATGACCCTCAGGTGGCAGTATCATTCTGGCAGCGTATGTCTGCCAGCAGCTCATCTCAGACGGCAGAGTTCCTCAGCGACCACCCATCAGATGCGACACGCATCAAGAATATCCAGGCCTGGATGCCAGAGGCGCTGAAGTATTATAAGAAAAAATAAGATAGACAATACAGATATCAAACGCAATTGCGACAAGCGATGAGTCACATGTACCCATGCTTGCCGCAATTTTATTTATAGTGTTAACGGATTATTCTATTTCTTCAAGATATTTTTGCACTTGATTCTTCAAAGACGGTATATCTCGTTTGGCTGTCATCCATAACTTTTGACTTGAAACGGTAGCATACCCATGCACTAGAACGTGACGCATTCCTATAATCTGTTGCCAAGGAAGTTCTGGATGCATTATGATGAATTCCTTTGATAGCATATATGCAGCCTCACCTACTACCTCGATATTCTTCATAACGGCGAAATAGCGTATTTTGTCGTTAGCGAAGTCTTCGTAAGTGATACCATCTATCATCTCCTCAACATTATTCGCATAAGTGACTATATGCCTCAGTCTTCCAGCATCTCTTTCAGGGTCTCTCATATATCAATATCTTGTCTCGATTTGCAGTCTTGGCAGCATAGGGTTCTAATGTCCCCTCTTCTATCAGATCGACATTGCGTCCCGTTATCCGCCTAAGGTCCATATACATGCCTCCAATGGTAAATAGAGAAACATCGGAATCTTCTTTGTAGTGAACAAGAATGTCCACATCGCTATCCTCCGTCTGCTCTCCACGGGAATAGGAACCAAAGAGCCAAGCCCTCTCGACGGGTTGCGTTTTGAAGTATTCGGCTATTTTATCGGTCATCGCTTTTGTACTCATATAACTCTTTCTGTCATAATTATACTTTCTGCCGCAAAGTTACGACTAAGTTTTGAGATGTGCAAGAGAAAGAACCCGATTTTTCTTATGTCTCGTTATGATTTATTTGCTCCATCCATTTTTTTTGTGTAACTTTGGCCCCGTGTAAGCAATTAAGAATCAATGACAGTCTAACTTACGAGACAAAACATGCTAAGACCATATTTTTCATCATTTGCGAAGGTAACGAAAAGTGTTGTTGCCAGTTTCCTGCTGCTATGCTCTCTGTCATCAGCGGCGCAGGACTATTCTGCCGACAATCATTGGAAGGGACAATGGATAGGCCTTGACCGCTTGTTGCCT
>JAEEGH010014046.1_pt1 | contig 17652 bp, 12 predicted proteins | sample 9134181 | NCBI WGS metagenome assembly JAEEGH01 (sample SAMN16246544, study PRJNA631951) | gut metagenome | biome: gut microbiome; feature: rumen; material: DP-attached | host: Bos | place: Iran: Karaj | collected 2018-10
CGGTGAAGCGCGTGCAGAACAAAATCCAGCTCGAAGAAGAACGCAGACTTGCGTATGTGGCGTTCACGCGTGCCGAAAATGTGCTTTGCCTAAGCGATGCCGAAGATGGCGTGGCGGGGGAGAGCGGATTGCGCTATCCGTCGAGATTCTTGCTCGAGATGGATATGGGCGAACTCGATGTGGCGCGTGGATTCTCGGACGATTTGCTTTTGGCGGCACGCGATTTTATCGCGGAATCGGACCGCAATCGCGACTTGATGAACGATTTTGATGAGGACGAAAGCCTTGGTGCGGTAAAGAAAGCGCCTACGGCGGAATTTGCGGTGGGCGACCGCGTTGTACACAAGATTTTTGGAGTTGGGACGGTTAGCGCTGTCGATAAAAAGAACTTCTGTTACGAAATTACTTTTGACAAGTTTGCGACACCGCGCTCGATACAGTTCGACTTTCCGCTAGTGTCATCCTTGACCTAATCGAGGTTTTTGTTTCAAAATTCGAGACGATTCTGAAGTTGGTACCTATAAAATTATTGTTTTGTTCACTTTTATAGGTACAAAACAGTTTTTTTTCAATTCAGTAAGGCAAATTTGATTGAGTATGTACCTATAAATAACACAAAAATTCGGTTTTATAGGTAATTTTATGCTCGATTTGTATGTAAAAACTGAAAAAAGTACCTATAAAAGTGTTGGTTCCTAGGGATTTATAGGTACGAAATAAAAAAACGGAGTTCTCAGTACCTATAAAACTTCATTATAATCCGTTTTATAGGTACTGAAAAAAAATCATAGTACAGAAGGGGATTATGTACAGTTCTGAAGCTTATTTTTAGGCGTTACAAGCTACTAGTTTGAACTTGTTTGGGCAATTTCTTTATTTGTGGTGGCTTTTCTGGAAATTATTTTCAGGACGTTCGAAGTGAATCGGCTTCAGCTGCTTGATGACGTTCTGCAGTTCTTTGGGGAGCGGGCAATCATACACTTTATGTTCGCCTTGCCAGTCAAATTCCAAGCGGCAGCTGTGCAAAAATAGACGGTTCAGCCCGAACAGCTTTTTGACTTCTCGGTTGAGTGCAAAATCACCGTAACGCGTATCGCCCAAAAGTGGGTGCCCGATACTTGCGAAATGAGCGCGGATTTGGTGCATGCGTCCCGTTTCGAGTTCGATTTTTACAAGGTCGTAGCCTTCGTAATGCTGCTTGACGCGGTAATGCGTGATGGCTTTTTGTGCTTTGTTGTCGTCTTGCCCGACGAGCATTTTGCTGCCCTTGGCGCTATCTGTGCGCAAAAGCGATTCGTTGATGGTGCCGCGGTCTTTTTTGAGGTTCCCTTTGACAAGCGCAAAGTAGAATTTATCGACTTCGTGTTCGCGGATGAGGCGGGTGAGGTCGCGGAGCGTATCGCCGTGGAGAGCCGCAATTAACAGCCCTGAGGTTTCCTGGTCGAGACGGTGCGCAATGGTGGGCTTGAAATCGAGACATTCTTTTTTGCCCCATTCCCAAAGGTATTCCACGAGGCTTTCGCCTGGGCGTGTGCCGCTGCCTGGCTGGCTTGCGAGTCCCGAAGGCTTGTTGACGATAACGTAATCTTCCGTCTGTACGATAAATTCGAGTTCGTGCGCTCCCCAGTGAGCCTGTTTCTCGGCACCTGTGAGGTGACGGCCCCAAGTGGATTTGTTTTTAGCGAAACCTGTTGGCTTGTTTGCTGCTTCTTTGAAGTCTTCTTGGATTCTATCGGGGCTTTGCCCCTCCAGAATGACATTATCTAAATTATTGTCACCCTGGAGCTCCGTGATAGGGTCCATTTTCGTCTCGTCGCTAACGCTTTTGAAATTCTCGTAAATGTTGACCACGTCGCCTTCAACGAGCATCTGGTTGGCCTTGCCGACAACGCCGTTCACGCGGACTTTCTTTTTGCGGATGACGGCGAAGAACACCGAGAGCGATTCTTCGGGAAACGCCTTGCGGAGGAAACGGTCTAGGCGCATGTTGGCAAAATTGCGGTCAATTGTTCGTGTAATCATTTTTTAGTTACCAGTTAAAAATTTTTAATTACAAGAATTGAAGTAAGGATTGTCATGCCCGATTTAGTCGGGCATCTCCCATTATAAAAACTGGAGATTCCCGCGCTGTGGCGGGAATGACATAGTGCTTTCATCATTACTTGCATCTCCTGGCATAATGTGCAAGTCTCACGCCGTCGGCGGCGCTGGTGACGATACCTCCGGCGTATCCGGCTCCTTCGCCGAGGACGAATAGACCTTTGGTGTTGACGCTTTCGAGCGTTTCGTTGTTGCGCGTGATGCGGAGCGGTGAACTGGTGCGCGTTTCTGGGGCGACAATCAAGCCTTCGTTTATGAATCCCGGAATCTTGCGGTCAAAATTCTGGAAGCCTTCGGCGAGGCTTTGGCAAATTGTCTTGTCCATCCAGTCCCACAAATTGCTAGGCGTGAGCCCGCAAGGATAAGTGGATTTGGGGAGAGATTTGTCTTCGCGGTGGGCGAGGAAGTTCTTTATAGTTTGTGCGGGGGCGGCATAAACTTTTCCGCCGACGTTGTAGGCGTCGCTTTCGATTTTCCGCTGCAAGTCGAGTCCGCCAAAAAGCGAACCGCTCGAAGGAATGTCAAAGCCTTCGGCTCCTGCTGTGATAGGGACCGCGATGGCTCCGTTCGCAAATGCGCCATTTCTGCGGCTGTAGCTCATGCCGTTAGTGGCAAGCGTTCCCGGTTCCGAGGCGCAGGGCACAAGGACTCCGCCGGGGCACATGCAAAAGCTGTAAGCGCTCGATGTCTTGTTGAGCGTCGGAGTCGCAAGGAAATACTCTGCGGCACCAGTGAGCTTTGTATCGACGTTGTTCCCAAGCTGCCGTATATTGATGAGCGATTGCGGATGTTCCACGCGGACACCCATCGCAAACGCCTTACTTTCGAGTGTCACACCGCGAGCGTGGAGCATTTCATAGATGCTGCGAGCCGAATGCCCGACCGCCAAAACCAACGCTTCGCACGGTTTCCAATGTGATTCCGCGATTCCCGTGTTTGCACTTGTCATTCCCGCGTATGCGGGAATCTCCCTTAATTTTATCGCGCAAATGCGCCCGTCCTTGATTTCGATGTCTTCAAGGCAAGTGCTAAAATGAATCTTTCCGCCGAGTTTCACAATTTCTGCGCGAACTTGTCGCAACATCAGTACGAGTTTGTCTGTGCCAATGTGCGGTTTTGCAAACGTGACGACGCTTTCGTCAACGCCGAAATGTACCATGTCCTTGAGCACGGTTTCGCTGAACAAGTTGCGGCTGCGGGTGTTGAGCTTGCCGTCACTGAATGCACCGGCTCCGCCTTCGCCAAACAGTACGTTGCTGTGCGCGTTGAACTTGCGGTCCACAAAAAAACGGCGGATGTCACGGAACCGTTCTTCGACTTGTTTACCTTGTTCGTATATATCGACGGTGAAACCCTTGCGCAAAAGGTGTAACGCCGCCCAAAGCCCACTAGGGCCTGCCCCAATAATATCGACATGGCTTGGCATCGGAACGGTACTGTTGCCTGGTTCTGCGTCGAGGTTCCTGATTTCGCGCTTGGACTCAATTAGCCCGCGGGCGTTGTTCCCCGTAGCGCGAACTTTCCGCTTCAAGTCGAAAACGACATTGTATGACCAACGCAAATCGCCTTTGCGTCTGGAGTCCAACGAGAAACGTTCCACTTCGAGATTGAAAATTTCTTCGGGATGGATTCGGAGCGTTTTTGCGAGCGCAAAACGGACTTCGCCCTTCTTGTCGAGGGGTAGAGCAAGTTCTCTGTAGCGGTAAGTAAACATGGTCCGCACTAAATTTAGAAATATGGCAAAAAAATATTTTTTTGGACTTGGAATGGTGGTTTACATTTTTTTATTATTGTGAAAACTCTCAAAATGGTATTTGATATATGTTTAAAGTTGGTTTTGATAACGATGCTTATCTAAAAACTCAATCTGAAAAAATTCGGGAACGAATCTCTAAATTTGGCGGAAAACTTTATCTCGAATTTGGTGGTAAGCTTTTTGATGACCATCACGCAAGCCGTGTCTTGCCGGGCTTTGCTCCCGATTCCAAAATCCGCATGCTTGAAAAGCTCAAGGATAAGGCCGAAGTCATTATCGCTATTAACGCCGGTGACATTGAAAAGAACAAGGTCCGTGGCGACCTCGGCATTACCTACGATCAGGATGTACTTCGCTTGATTGACGCATTCCGCGGTTACGGACTCTACGTGAGCAGCGTCGTGCTGACGCGCTGGCAAGAACAGCCGAGTGCCGTCGCTTACCAGAAGAAGCTGGAGTCCCTTGGACTCAAGGTCTATCGCCATTATCCGATTGCGGGCTATCCGAGCAATATTCCTTTGGTCGTAAGCGATGACGGCTATGGAAAAAATGAATTTGTTGAAACCTCTCGCGAACTCGTGGTGGTGACCGCTCCGGGTCCGGGAAGTGGAAAGATGGCAGTCTGCCTTTCGCAAATTTATCATGAAAACAAGCGTGGCGTCAAGGCTGGCTATGCCAAGTTCGAAACATTCCCGATTTGGAACATCCCGCTCAAGCATCCGGTGAACCTTGCGTACGAAGCAGCCACCGCTGACTTGAACGACGTGAACATGATTGACCCGTTCCACTTGGAAGCTTACGGCAAGACGACCATCAACTACAACCGCGACGTGGAAATCTTCCCGGTGCTGAACGCTCTCTTTACGCGCATCCTCGGTGAATCTCCGTACAAGAGCCCAACGGACATGGGCGTGAACATGGCGGGCAACTGTATTGTTGACGATGCCGCCGTGTGCGAAGCTGCGAATGCCGAAATCATCCGCCGCTATTACAATACGCTTTGCCAGGTCCGCAAGGGCAATGCCGAAAAAGATCAGGTTTACAAGCTCGAACTCGTGATGGAACAGGCCCACATCAGTGCGACGGATCGCAAGGTGGCTGTTGCCGCAGTTGCCAAGGCTGAAGAGACGAACGGGCCTGCGGTCGCGATTGAACTGAACGATGGCACGATTATCACGGGCAAGACTTCCTCGCTCCTCGGCGCTTCTTCTGCAGCGTTGCTCGACGCGTTGAAGCACCTTGCGAAGATTCCTGACGAAGTGCGTTTGCTCTCGCCGATGGTGATTGAACCGATTCAGAACCTCAAGACAAAGCAGCTCGGCCACAACAACCCGCGCCTCCACATGGACGAAGTTCTGGTGGCCCTCTCTGTTTGCGCCTTGACGGATTACAATGCGAAGATTGCTCTTGAAAAGCTCCCGGAACTCCGCCATAGCGAAGTCCATTCCAGCGTAATCCTCTCGCAGGTCGATGTCGGCGTGTTCCGTCGCCTCGGTGTGAACCTTACGTCGGAACCGAATTATCAGACGAGCAAGCTCTACCACGGGTAGAAAAAGTCGTCTAAGCTTCGCATAGCGGCGTTCTCGACCCCTCGTCGTACTATTTGTACGCCTTCGGGGTCTGCGGCTACTGAAACTCCGTACTTTAGTACGGGAAATGGGCTTTGCCCATTGTTCGTTGAAGGATGTCGCAATCCAATCTTGTCGAAAATTTATTTTCGTTTCAAGATTGTGATTGTGACCTTGCTCTGCTCGCTTATCCGGCTTTTTCGGATGTAGGCTAATCCGCGCAATACGGCGTTGCTTGCTTATCTGATTTTTTCGCTGTCATCCCGGACTTGTTCCGGGATCTCCTTACACGGTTCTAATGGCTAATACGTTTATAAGATCATCAATTATTTGGTGGTCTTTTATTTTTGTATTTGAGTATATTGAACATGAAATAGTGTATTTTTATGGATGGAAATTTAAAGAAGGGCTTTTGAATGTCAGATAAAACTTATGAAGATGTCGAAGTTCATGACATGAACGATAGAGATCAAGCATCAGGTGGCGCAAAAGAAAGTGCTGTTGAGGTGCAGAACGGAGTTCCTGTAGTCTGGAAAGCGCTTTCCGTAATCATTGCGTTGGTGGCGGTTGCCTACGACTTGTCGCCGATTGACGCCGTGCCCGACGCTCTCCCTGTTTTCGGTTGGCTCGATGACATTGGCTTTACTGCGATGGCCGCTCTCAATGCTTACCAGCAGTTTGCAAAAGACCAGTCCGCTTTCTCTGTTCGCCTTGCGAAATATGTCAAGTGGATGATGGTCGCTTTGATCGTGATTGCCGGAGTCGCCGTTGGCGGCCTCATTGCTGCAATTGTGGCTCTTTTGACGCACTAGCTTACTTTCGCGAACATCTGCTGTTGCTTGTTTTTTAAGTTTCCAAATGACTTAAATTTACTTCAAGTGTATGGAGAGGAGTTGCTTATGAAAATGTTTGCAAAGTTTGTTCCGCTCATGCTTGTGGCGGCGATGTCCTTTTTTACGGCTTGTGATGACGATCTTGCGCCGGCAAGCCCGGACGAGCCAGTGTCCAGCAGCACTGTGAAAAAATCTAGCAGTAGCCAAAAGGTGAAATCTTCGTCGAGCAAAAAGGGCTCGTCAAGCTCTGCAAAGTCTTCTTCGTCTGCAAAAAACTCCTCAAGTGCGAGTGGCTCCAAGGCCATATACGACGAGAAAAACAACACCATGAAGGACCCTCGCGACAACAAGACCTACAAGACTGTGAAAATTGGCGACCAGGTCTGGATGGCGGAAAACTTGAATTATAATTCGGGCCTTAGTTACTGCTATGGCGAAGAACCTTCGGACAAACAAAATAGTCACCCGGGCTTATGCGGTACATACGGTCGCCTTTACAAGTGGGATGCCGCGACGGAAGTTTGCCCTGGTGGTTGGCACTTGCCCTCTAAGGACGAATTCGAAACCTTGATCAAAACAGTTGGCGGTAGCGATAGTGCGGGGATAAAGCTCAAGTCTGTTGACGGTTGGAAATTTGAAAAAAAAGAAACAGTCGGAACTGATGCTTATGGTTGGACTGCTCTCCCTGGAGGCTACAGAAAAGAAGATGATTTGAGTGGTTATGTCACTCAGAATATTGAATCGTACGATTTTATTGGTGACAAAACTGTGGCGTATTTCTGGAGTTCTACGGAAGATATTAAAACATCAACTCGGCTTGACGACAATAGGATTCTGGTTGATCACGCATTCAGCATGTCTTTGGATGATCGTTACGCAACGGCTGATATTTGGGGCGAGCCGATGATTAATGCAATGTCTGTCCGTTGCATTTTGGATTCCAAAACGTCGTCTAACGCAAAGTCTAGCAGCAGCAAGGCAAAATCTTCGTCTAGCACAAAGTCTTCTTCATCTGCGAAATCGGGGAGCTCTGTGGCTGTGCCAAAAGGATGCAAAACGGCAACTAAAGATAATTGCGAGTATGGCGAACTGGTAGATGACCGCGACGGACAAACTTACAAGACCGTGAAAATCGGTGACCAGTGGTGGATGGCCCAGAACCTGAATTACAGGAGAGAGGCAAAATACAAAAACGATTATTGCTATTGCTACAATAATTCAAAAGATAATTGCGATAAGTTTGGGCGCTTATATGTATGGACTGCAGCTGCGGACGCTTGTCCCGAGGGATGGCATCTGCCATCCACAGCGGAATGGAAAACCTTGATTGACGCGGTGGGGGGAGAAGAAGTCGCTGGCATAACACTCAAGACGAGTGGATGGAATCACGGTGGCGATGCGACCGATGCTTTCGGTTTTTCTGTGCTTCCTGCAGGTTACAGGGACTGGCTCTACCAAGACGATTATTACGAGGAGGGGTATCAAGCGCTCTTTTGGAGTTCTAATGAATATGAAAACAGTAGTGGATGCGTGTATTTTCAGAGTGTGTATAATGGTGCAAATATCCGCTCTGGAAACAAAGACGACGGCTATTCTGTCCGTTGCGTGATGGATGTCGAACCTAAAATTATAGAACCCCCGGTTATTATAGTGCCCGAGGCAAAAGCCTGCAAAACAAAAACTAAAGATGAATGCGAATATGGCACGCTAACGGATTCTCGTGACAAACAAACTTATAAAACCGTGAAGATAGGTTCGCAGATTTGGATGGCTGAGAATCTTAATTTTGAGATGGATAGTTCCTATTGCTTCAACGACTCCGCTAAGTACTGCTCCAAGTACGGCCGCCTTTACACTTGGGCCGCTGCAATGGACAGTGCTGGCGTATGGAGTGAAAACGGCAAAGGCTGCGGTTATCAAAAAACGTGTACACCCACCTATCCAGTGCAGGGGGCGTGTCCCAGTGGCTGGCATTTGCCTACGAAGGCTGAATATGATACTTTGTTTGCCGCAATTGGCGGCTCCGAGACTGCAGGTGAAAAACTTAAATCAACTTCTGGTTGGTCTGAAGGCGGTAACGGTACGGATGATTATTCCTTTTCGGCGTCGCCTGCTGGATACAGGTTTATCAATGGAATATATCCCATTTACAGCGAGATTGGCTATCTCGGGTTCCTATGGACATCTACAGAGGCCGAAAGCGATGAGTGGTGCGATGAGACTTGCAGAAGAGTCGTCGCGTGCATTGTGTCTTTGAAAAGCTTAAACGATGATTCATTTGTGGGCAACATGGGCAAGGAAGATGCGTATCCAGTTCGTTGCGTCAAAAATTAGCGAGCCGAGTGTCGCGGACTCCGATCTACTCTTACTTTTTTTTCACAATATTCGTCATGTACAGCAGTATCACGCAAAGCATCGGCATCGCATACCCGATATACGACGACACGCCTGGTTGGGAAACCAGAAGGTTGTAGAGTCCATGTATGGTCACAGGGATGGACAACATGCCCACAATCCCGATGAAAAAGAACGCCTTGTATATTTTTAAAAGTTGCAGTCCCTTGGCCAGCGCCACCAAGGTCACGATGTGCATCACGCCGACCGCCGATCCGCGTACCAGCATATAGGTCAATTGTTGCGACCCTGACGAAAGAAGAATGCAGCAATTTTCGAAGGTTGCGAAACCGGTACCAATCCCGACGGCGAGCAACTCTATCCTTTTGCCCGAAGGTCCGTACAAGTAAATGCAGAACAATATCAGCAAAAGCTTCATGCTCTCCTCGATTATCGGGGAAAGGAAAATGGATGTGTTTTCGGCACTATAACCCGATGTCAATTGGATAAAGCCCGCGACATAGGCCGAAAAAATGCAGCCGACCATACCGGCAAGGAATGCGGAAGCCAGCTGGCGCGCACTCCCCTTGGTGAAAATAAACGAAATTGCGAACGGAACTGCAATGCATATCAGCACGTTTTCGGCATTAATCATTGGCAGCAAGTTCCTTTTTCAACGAAGGGTACATAATAAAAATCGCAACCGTGCTTGTGAAAACAAACAAATCGTAGTAGAATCCAGGACTCAAGAACATGGCTAGTTCTGTCCACATAAAGAAAGTCGTGGCGAGAAAAAAATCCTTGCGCCGAAAGTTAACGACTCCGAGCCAAACGGTCAGAACGAACATCACCAAAAAGCATATAAAATTGAAAGCATCCCCTTTTGTAAAATATAGAGGAATCTGCATAGCCAGAATAATGATACCTACCGCTGCCGCAACCCACATTTCTTTGCGGCTCAAGATTTCCCTGCTCTTTAAACCGCGAATCAAAAGCCAGAAAAGATAAATGTACGGGATTCCAAATAAAATATCCTGGAACCATTCTCCCGTCCATAGTATCCATAATGCTATGTTCGCGCCGATAAAGAAAATTGCAAACACGATTTCACTTGCTACTTTTCTCTTGTCTTTCAGTATCGTATCTAAGCCTGCGCACAAAAGAAGAATCGTTGCGTTTTCGCCGATTTCGTTGCATGCCATAGGCATTCGCGTATCCGGTTTCAAAATGTCGTAGGCAAACCAATAGAAGTTACTTAGAAGAGTGCCGCTCAAAGCCAAGGCGAAGAAAAACGGTAAGAGACTTGCTTTTGTTTCTATCGTTAGCTTTATCGTTTTTGCGATAATGACGATTAAGATGATGGACTGGATGATGTTGGTAAGGATATCCAACCTTGTTATATATCCCATGAAAGCCCCATCTTTTCGTATGCGTCGCGTAGAGCCTCTTTCCCCCTGGAAAGCAGGTTATATGTCTTCTTGATGTTCTTTTTTAGGATTTGGCTGATTTGTTCCGGCCTCAAGTCTTCAAAATACTGGAGATAAAGCGCTTGCCTGTACTCTACGTCAATGGTTTTCAACAAACGGTATAGCTGCGACTCCCTCTCGCTTTTTAGAAGGAGGGCGATTGGAAGGGAGCTGTCGTCTGCTTTTACGTTGCTTAGGAATTCCTTTTCCGGAGAGACAAACCAGAATTTTTGTTTCCTTAGATACTGAAATGCCTGGTTCTTGGCGATAGCGAACAGCCACGTTTTGAACATGGCGTTGTCAGTTTCTTTGTAGCGGGCGACTCCAGACACAAGGATTGCGAAAGTATCCATCATCAGTTCTTCGGCGATATCGATATTTCGGACAAACCCATATATAAATAGAACCAGGTTTTCCTTATACTTGTTAAAAATAGCTTCAAGAGCTTTTTGGTCGCCAAAGGTCTGAAAACGGATATATAGTAGTCCGTCGTTATCAGGCATGGATGTTGTCTCCGTCCAAGAAAACCTTATATTTGCAGTCTTGCTTAATGGGTTTTAATAGAATTTTGCTGCAAAAGGACTCGCTAACGACAAAATACTTTATCATATATATAAAAATAGTAATATTTTTGACAGTTCACAGTGCGAGTAATATTTTTTTAAGAAAAAATCTTGAGTAAAAAATCTATATTCGCAATTAAATATTGAAGGGTGATGTAGTGAAGAGCAAAGAGGTTGACCATGAAATACACAACAGAAGATGCGCTTAAGGAAATTAATAGGCGTGCAGGAGTAATCCGTAAAAAACGCGAAAGACGGGTAACGAATGTTCTGGCGACGACCGCAGGCATTACTTTGGTTGCACTTTTTGCCGTGATTGGCCGTTTTTCGGGTGCTGAAATTCCTGGTTCACAGTCCGAGTACGGAGCCTTTATTTTATCTACAGAAACTGGCGGCTATGTGTTGACTGCCGTTCTAGGCTTTGTTCTTGGCATCTGTGTAACGCTTGTTGTAAAAAGACTTAAAAATAAGTAAAAATTTTCTTACATAAATTAATGAGTAAAAACTGCATGCCATGCTATCAATAGATAGCATGGCATAATTTATTTGTGCTAGTAGAACCTTTTTAAAGGAGAAAGGAATAAAATGAAGAGACTAGTGATTCTCGCTCTCGTTTTGGCAGCCTTCGCTTTGGCTGGAAAAACGACGCACCTCATTAAAGTCACCAAGGCGGACGGCACTACCGAGCGTTTCTGGGTGGAAACTATCACGAAAATTACGTTTAAAGCCGACAAGAACGATTCGGCCGGCTTGTCGATTCCCATGTCGAGAATCGTGCCTGTTGCATCGGCAAGTTGGAACAGCCATACATCAAGCTTGTCTGTGATTGTCCCGGAAGGTCGTGCTTCAGTCCGATTTTTTGATGCCTTGGGTAATTGCGTCTATCGTAACGCAACTCTCGTGAAGGGCGAGAACGAGGTCCAGCCCGGTCTTAAATCCGGGTTCTATGTGGTGCATGTCCAAACGGGTGCATACCATAAAACCCTCAACATCAACGTGAAGCAGTAAGGGGGAAATATGAAAACGATTCAGAAAATTTCTGCCCTTCTTGCCGCTTCGGCAACGCTTAGCATGGCTGGCGTCATCAACGTCTATACGGGTGACGCGAAAAAGGCTTCGGCAAGCCTGAACCTCACGACTATTGACAGCCTAACTTTCTCTGGAAAGGCCGAAAAGAAGGAAATGGGCTTCTCGGGAAAAACAAAGCAGAAGGCCATCAAACTTTCGGATATTGACCACATGGATTTCAAGCTCAAGGACAAGAGCAAGGAAACGATGACCGTGACGGTGGGCGAAGGCATCATGGAAGGTACCCACACGTTCAATCTCTCCGAAATCAAGAAAATCGAGATTGTCGAGATGGATTCCGAAGATGATATGGATGAAGACGGCCTCACCGACCTTGAGGAAATCTACAAGTACGACACGAACCCGAAAGCCGCCGATACGGATGGTGACGGCTGGAGCGACAAGGAAGAACTTGCCGATGGCATGTATTCGCCTTCGAACCCAACCAAGTTCAACCCGCGTATTGCCGATGTGCCAGGGCTTAGCGTGACATTGAAAAAGTCGCCTAGCATCATGCTCAACATAACGACTTCGGAAGGGAAAACCGATAGCGAAACCATCACGGAAGGTTCAGAAGTTACCAAGACAAGTTCTACGAGTTATGAGCAAACCCGTAGTGCAGACATTATGAATGCCTGGGAATTGTCAACGACACAAGGTTGGGAAATCGGCACCGATGGGGGATCGCCAACGAAAAAATGGGTCGGTAGTGTCACTGTCGGTTACAACGGCAGCTATACCAGTTCTACGGGCATGACCTGGGGGGGCTCCGAAGAAAATAGCGTTACCCAAAGCTACGAAAAGGCTATTGCCAAGGAAAAGTCCGAAGGTAGCGAAATCAATGGCGCAACACTCTGCATGCAGGTGGAACTCAAGAACACGTCGGACATCGCATTTACCATCGAAGCCTTAAAACTATCTGCATCTACTTATGATATGAGAGATTCAGGTACGCTGAAAATTCTTGCAGACTTGAACCGCGAGGGCGATTGGAGCGATATCACGCTCAAGCCGGGTCAAGCCGTCGATGCGAATTTCTGCAATGGCGATGTAAAGGTTAAGCAAATTGAAAACCTGATTTACAATACGAGTTCTATTGTGCTTGGCACTGCGTCACAAAAGATAACCTTTGATGGTGGCAACAGTGATTTCACTAAAGCTTACACGACGGTGGCTGCCAAGACTGCCGATATCATTGTGGATTATGGTCCGGGGGGGTCCGGTAAGTCGTCGGCTAGATATCAAGTTGCTACGAATTACCGTTATAACCTCGATCACAAGGGGACGGATGACATGTATGCAAAGACATCTCTTGCGGAACTGTTGCGCAATGCTCACGTGAATTTCAAGCAAGATTCGGTTGTAGGCCCCGAAAAGAAGAAATTTTATGGACTCGCCTCCATTGAAGGCTACAAGTTCAACTTGGCTGACAGTGCCATGTGGTATGTTTCAATACAGCGTGCCGCCGATATTAAGAAAGGCTTAAACACTGTGGATATCTATTCATTCTCCGTTGGCTCTTATGACCTGGAAAAGGTTTTTGTAGGTGCTGGGGATGCCGTGCATATCTTCTACAGCAAGGACCAGGACCACGATGGTATTCCCCTCACGACAGAACACCAGTTTGCAACGTCTGACACTACGGCAGATTCCGATGGCGATGGTTTGACGGATTATGACGAAATTACCGGTTGGACTCAGGACGGCGATTCTGTCAAGATTTATACAAGTCCGACGAATAAAGATACGGATGGCGACGGATTGAACGACAAGGAAGACCCGGAACCGACCAAACGCCCAATGTTTAAGGACGCTTCCCTTTTCAAATTGCAGGTGTTTGCCGATCCGTTGATGGTGGATTCCACAGCTCTGTTGAGCAATGATTCTGCAGCGCTTGTTAAAGACAGTTCTTTCAAAGTCTTTGTCCAAGCTCCGGTTGCCTATATCAAAATCAAGCCAAACGCGAAAAAAGTGGCGTATGTCAAGTTTACGGCTACTACGAATATGACAACGATGCAGTATGTCCAACCGGATTCAAATGGAGTTTACTCCTTCCAGACTCCGGGAGGACTCACGGTAATGAAGAACTCCAGTGTCAAGATTGAAGTGCGCTCTGAAGATGAAGCGACTACTAAGATATACACATTGTCGATTTCTTCGGCATTGAGGGCTCCAACGGGTTTGAAACTCGGAAAAACTGCAGATCGAGGAAGCATTATCGTAAACTATACCCGCGCGAATGATAGCCGCGTGAAAGGGTATATCATTTTGCGTGTTCAAAAAAGTTATCAAGATGGCAATAAGGGGAAAGATCAATTGCCGGAAACCATCGAAAATGGGGCGACAATATCGGACAAAGATGGTTATAAAACGTTTAAAGTTATTGAGGTTAAAACTGATACCAACAGGTATCCCGACAATGTTGGAAGGGGTGCTCCTTATTACTGCTATCGTGTATATGCCTATACCCTGGAAGGTGATTCCGCCAATCAGGTTAAGGTATTCTCCAAAGGTACGGAAGAAAAGTTCCGTAACGTAGGCCGACTCCATGTGAAGATTCAATTATTTGACTGGGGTGGCGAGTACAATTATGAAGCAGGCTGTGGACGAGAAGACATTTGGTCGAATATTTACCTCTATAATACAGGGTGTGGGAAGGAAACCCCTATTTCTGAATGGAATGGATATGATTGGCATGCAGGAGATGATGATCATAGAGAAACAGTGATATTCCTTTCTTCAATGTATGATAGTGGAAAGGATACAAAGCCTGCTAGCGACACGAGAGATTATAGTATTGGCAAAGACGGGATGTGTTTGCGAATGCATGTCGAATCTGATTGTCGAAAAGCTAACTTTAACAGAGATCTTTTCTGGAGTTATGGCAATATGGTGAAAGACGATGGCTCTGGCTATGTCTATGGAAATGGCCGGGACCAAAATGATGCTCCAAAAGATGGCGAGAATAGATTCCTTGTTGGAGACAAAGGCTTCAAATTCGATGATTCGGATGGTGTTTGCAATGACAATTGCGGTGGCTATATTCATACTGGTTACAAGTTCTGGATTACGTATGGTTGGGACAACGACGACGATTTCTATTAATCACCTCTAACAAATTCACGAAGCCCCCTTCGGGGGGCTTTTTTTTAAGATTATCATGAAACATGGACATATTCTAGGTTTGTCTTTAGGGTTACTTTGCGGTTCTGCTTTTGCGTCTGATTTGCCCACGGCGGTAGATAATTCTGAAACTCCGTATTTTTTCAGGGGTTATGACCAAGGTGAATCGGGTGCATGTGCTTCGGTTTCCCGCATTACCATGTCGCTCGGTTACGAACGTAACGCCTATTACAAAGTGACTGCGGATTCCTCGAATCTTTTGCCGGCGTTTTTCACATGGCAGGTCGTGGCGTCGGGGCATGCGTCCGAGGCGTTGCTCGCCCAAAAGGTGGGGATTCCTGATGCTGCTACTTATGGAGGAATCCTTTATTCGAACACTTACGGGAAATCTTCGAGCAATGTGCTTGAAGACTACGGCTGGATGCAGGGTTATTCGCGTTGGCATGCCGCCATGCACAACAGAATCGACAGCGTGACTTTTGTTTCGCTTGCAACACCCGAAGGCCGCGATTCGCTCAAGGGCTGGCTTTACAACCATTGGGGCGATACGACTTTTGCCGCAGGCGGAGTTGCCGCCGCAAGCTTTGATATCGACTCCTGGACGCTAGATACTGTCAAAGTCAAGGGTAAACCTTGGATTGTCGCTACGTCGCTCCCGGGGGCCACAAACCATTCGGTGACGATTGCTGGTTACAACGACAGCATTTGCATCGGTGAAAATTGCGGCGTGTGGATTGTGCAGAACAGCTGGGGGCTCTCTTTCGGGGACGAAGGACGCTTCCTTGTTCCGTACAACGTCTATGCGGAGAGCCGTTCTCCAGTCGTCGAAGTTTTCCATTTGCGTAAGGATTATGCCCCGAAACGCACCATAAAAGTCCGTATGTCGTACGGGGACCGCTCAAAGATAAAGCTTTCCGTAGGCGTTTCTCAGGATACTTCTGCAGAGTCCCCATCGAAAACGGAATATCTGTATCATTTCAAAAATGACGGATTCAAGGGTCCGATGCTAGGCAAGTGGAAAGACGGCGTTCATAAGGAAGAAATGGAATTCGGTTATGACCTTACGGACATCTCGTCGGGATTCGATTTGCGAAAACCGTTGAAGTATTTCTTTACCATTCAGAGGGAAGATTACGAAGACGAGGGGACGCTTTCATTCCTGAGCGTCAAGGATTACGCCCGCGACAGCGTGGTGCAAGAACTTGTCGTCGCCGATGATACCGTGGAACTTTCGGACCAAGGGCGTTATGAATGGGCGTTCGTCATGCCAGGGAATCCGGCGGCGACTGTGGATTACGTTTTGAGCGGTGATTACGCTATAAAAAAATTCCCCACCACCGATTCCAAGAGTTCTACGCAAAACCTCCGGGACTGGAACCCCTCTACGGTCTGGAAATCGACAACTCTGAACAAGTTCCCTGCTGAATTTATAATATCGACTGAAAATGAAACCTTTGGACTCATGTACCAAGGCGATGAAATGTCGGAAGGTTTATTGCACAAATTGACTGTTTCGGGAACGACCGACGGCGAGGAATTTCAGGAACTTGCCTCAGGAGCGTTCAAGGAAGATGATTCGCCGCAGTACGTTTTCTGGAAGCAGGGAAAATACACCCAGCTCAAAATAGAGGTCGATGACTTGTGGTCATCATCGGATAATTCAGCGCGTATTGCAGAACTGATGCTGATCGTGCCGCCGGATTCTGGAAAGTTTAAGGCTGTTACAATGGACGGACTTGTCGCAGGTGGTCTTCCGGATGCAGACTATCCGCTCTTGCCCCTTGAACGCGACAGCACTGATTCGACAGGCACGGAAACGGACTATGCGATTTTTGTGGATAGGCGCCGAAGTCTCGATGTAAGTCGAAGTCCTGCGAAAGTGTTTGTCCGGAATCATGAGGTACTGATTTTAAAGAATGGCGAATTATTCCGCGTAAACGGAGTTCGATAAAAAAAGGCCGCGATTTAATCGCGGTCTTTTTGTTATTGCGGGGAAAAACCGTATGGATCCTTCGCGACCTGTAGTCGCTCAGGATGACGCAAACAATTCGTCATTGCGCAAGCGCATGACTCATCGGCTCAGCCATGCCAAAACGTAAGCGTTTTGGCGCAGCATTCGCCTTAGTCGTCATTCTGAGGCGAATGCCGAAGACAACTCAGAAGGCGAGTGTTGCAAAAAAAGAGTTAACTCTTTTTTATAACCGAGCCAAAGAGTTGGGGCATAGCCCCATCCAGTTATTTTACAGAAGCGGTCAGCAACTTGGTAATTGCCGCAACATACTCTGCCGGGTTCGGAAGCGGAGAGCCTTCGGCGAGCAAAGCCTGACCGTAGAGGGCCTTCGGCCAGTCGCCCAGATCTTCCTTCGCTTCGGCCTTCTTCTTGAGCATTTCGCAAATCGGGTGCGTCGGGTTGATTTCCAGGATGCGCTTGCTCTTCGGCAAGTTCTTCTGGCCCATCGCCTTCATCATGCGCTCCATCTGGGCGCTCATCGCATCTTCGCTCGTCACCAGGCAGCAGGGGCTGTCCTTCAAGCGGCTAGACACGCGGACTTCCTTGATGTCTTCGTCCAAGACCTTCTGCAAGTTTTCGCAGAGACCCTTGAAGATTCCCTTGTTGGCTTCTTCGGCCTTCTTTTCGTCTTCGGTCTTTTCGAAATCCACGTCGCCGCGGGCGATGTCGTGGAACTTCTTGTCGCCGAATTCCTGGAGGCTAGACATCATGAACTCGTCGATGCCGTCGCTCATGAGCAGCACTTCGTAGCCCTTCGCCTTGAAGGCTTCGAGCATCGGGTTACTCTTCACGGCGTTCTTGTCGCCGATGAGGTAGTAGATTTCCTTCTG
>JAEEGH010014049.1_pt1 | contig 17648 bp, 8 predicted proteins | sample 9134181 | NCBI WGS metagenome assembly JAEEGH01 (sample SAMN16246544, study PRJNA631951) | gut metagenome | biome: gut microbiome; feature: rumen; material: DP-attached | host: Bos | place: Iran: Karaj | collected 2018-10
GATTGCAGGCGGCTTTACAGAGGGCAGCAACTTCACGCCCTCCAATGCCGTCTGGCTACTGAGGTTGGGTGGAGAACCCGAAGTCGCCAGCGGCAAAGGCTTTTGGATCTGGATACTGTTGGGCGTCGTTGTTGTGGCAGCTATCCTATTAGCACTCCGATGGAGAAGGCAGAAGCCGACATCGGCAACTCCAGACCTCATTGCGACGCCAGAGACTTCTGAAGAAGACGTGTCACAGCTGATGCAACGTATCAACGACGTCATGGAGAGCCAAAAACTATATAAGAACTGCGAACTGAAACTTTCCGACCTTGCCAATGCCGTCGGCAGTAACAGGCGTGCCGTCTCCGACTGCATCAACTCACAGGCAGGCTGCTCATTCAATCAGTATGTCAACACTTTCCGCACGGAGCACGCCAAGCGCATCATCCGCCAATACCCAGACAGAAAGCTGTCTGACATCTATGTAGAGTCTGGCTTTGCCAACGAAACCTCCTTCTTGCGCACCTTCAAGGCCCTCACAGGCATGACACCCAAGGAGTGGAAGGACAAGGGGCTGTAAATTCCAATCCCACTACTTTCTTGGAGGAAAACGACTAACAAAACGCGTTCTGTTAGTCGAAAGTGTTGTATTGTAAGTCGATTTTCAGACTTTATCGCTATCTTTGCGCCATAATCAATAAATCACAAAACTTAAACATTATGAAAAAATTATTTTTTTCCGTGGTTGCCATGATGGTTGCAGTCATGAGTCTTGCGCAAAATGAGCGTACGGCAAAGGACGTGGAGCCTGGCATAAAGGGTACCCTGCCTACAGAACTTCCCGTTATAGCCCAAGCAGAGGAAGGGCGTTTTGGAGGTCTGATGATAGACCAAGTGACTTATCGAGCAGGTTGGAGTAATCAGGTAGAGGCATGGTTGAAATTCCCATACGCTTCTTCGTATGGTGGTGATTATTATTTGCTGCAGTATCGAGGATCATCCTCTGAAGCATGGACAACCGACGATTACCATTATGAATACGATAATGCCGCAGTGACAAAGGAAGGTAATTTTTTCAGAATAATAATACAGGGAGGTCCGATGGACGGCTATGTCTCCAACGAAGTCCATCTACCAAATCCTGTTGTTTCTGGTTGTTTTGTACAGTCATGGTCAACTCGCGGCACTTATGAGAACCTGATGGTTGGAAGTAAACTGAGAGTCAACTACGTGACCGTTTATAAATACGACGACCCAAATCCTGACAAGGATGAGACTGGCTATACCTTGCCGTATAAGATTTATGAAAACGAAGACGGTTGCTACCGTTATCAGTGGTATCGCCGTAATCCGAATACGGGCGATATGACCGCCATTGAAGGGGCGACGGATGAATATTATACCCCGACCATCGATGACGTGGGCTATCATATCTTCGAGATTGTGAGTGGCGACGATCGTACTCTTAGTTTTACGCAAGGATATGATCATGGCCTCATTCATATACCTATCACGTCATCCATTGCCTATCTCGATAATAACGGATTTGTGCTGAATACCGAATACGTACTTCCCAACCCCGGTAAAAATCTGATCATGGAGAGATATGACAATGAAACTGGCGAGACGATTGAAGGTCCTCTTGGTGATGCTGTCAAAGAAGTGAAACCAGGGCAATATGCTATCACGATGGATAGGGATTTGTTTGATTACAGTCTGTTGAAATATGCCGACTCCCCATATTTCCTGTCTTTTGTTTATACAATGCCTGTCTGGGGTGAAGGTGAAGAACCCGAAGGTTATGAGGAAATGTGTCGTGAGGCTCAGATATTGGGAGAACGCTATATCCGACCCCTCACGATTAAGCCAGTGTTCAAGGGCATCCCTGTAAGCACATCTGTGGACATCTTAGGCAAAGGAGTTGATGGAAAACTAAACGTTGTTGCCACGCTCACAGCGGAAGAGGCTGAAGATGGTGTATTCAGCACAGAGGTTTTCAAGGGCAAGTATTTCATTAAAACCCATGCCACACAAGGGATGGCAGACACTTATTATCCAAGTGCCCTCGTCTGGACTGAGGCAGAAATCGTAGAACCCGACGCTACAGACTGGTCAGAAGACTGGCAGCCCACCTCTGCCATCATCGAAATGGTTGAGGCTCTTGCACCCCTTCAGGGCAGCAGCACCATCGAGGGGACAATTACCGTTCAGGCATCAGCCGCCAATGCTCGTACACGTGGTGGCAGCGACATGACATACACCGTATTCCTGAAGGACGTGTCAACTGACAAGATGATTGCCCAGACACAGACGGACGCCAGCGGGAAATACATATTTGAGAATGTGCCAATAGGCGACTTTATCGTCGTACCGAATATCGACGGTTACCGAGAAAAAGCAGCCAAACCTCTGGCGGTTAAGGTTTCTAAAGAAAACCAGGCCATTACGGATATCGATTGCACAATGGCAGAACTAAGCATCGAGGAGATCTTCCAGGAGGAGGGCGAGTATCTGGCAGGTGATGCCGATGGCAACGGCACGGTGGATTCGCAAGATATTGCTGCTATTGTGGAGTATCTTACTGGCAAGACACCTGAGAAATTCAACAAGAGAAATGCCGATGCCAACAATGACAAGATGATAAATATAGCCGACATTGTTGAAATAGTGAATACAATTACCCAATAAGAGAATTAACTAAAAAATACAAAAATATGAAAACTTCTATTCAAAAAATGATCGTGTCATCGGCGATGGCACTTTTCGCCATCAGTACTGCGATGGCCCAACACCATGCCATGTGGGATATTATCCCAGCCTCAAAGGGCTCCCTTCCCGTTCCCCAGGAGATACCCGGGCCTGCAGAAGGCCGATTCCCGGGTCTGACACTCGAGAAAGTTGACTACAGCCACCACACTGGCGCCATCGTGAACGGATATTGGATGAACCTCGACGCCTATGAGCCTTATATGCCAGTATTTTATCCAGAAACCTTCGGCGGAGACTATTACACTTTGCAATACCGCACCAAAAGCAGCGGCGTATGGAAGACTTATACAGACGATAACGGCAATCCAGTGCAGTATTCTGGTCGCATCTCTGCACTATGCCCTGAGATATCGGAAGACACGGACTACCGACTCAAGTTGCATGGCGGACCTATGGACGGCTACCTATCAAATGAGGTATCGGCCAAGATGCCCACCGTCAACTATTCCGTCATTACGCGTCGGTATGTAAGCCAGCCTAATTTCATCACGCCAGGCGTCAAGGTCGAAGGAGCCTTGATTGATGCTGAGCGACAAGACAGGGGGCATCTTGAAGACTATGAAGCCAAATACAACACGCTTGCCTCTTTCGGCTACGACAGTTCCTGTTACAGACATCAATGGTACCGTCGTAACCCCAAGACCTACGACATGGAACCTATTGCTGGCGCCACAGAGCTTGACTACACTCCGACCGTAGAGGATGTGGGCTATGAGTTGGTGGACGTCACGACAGGAGATGACATCAACATCAGTTTCTATGCAGCCAGCAACCACGGCATCGTCTCTGTAGCCATCGGTGCCGCTATTGAATACATCGGCGATGACGGATTCGTGCTGAATACCGACTACGACATCCCGGAACCAGAGAAGAATATCATCCTCAACAGATATGACGATGCTACAGGTACTGAGATCGAGGCACCCTTCGGCAACGCCCTCGAGAAGCGGAAGCCTGGACAATATGCCATCAAGATGAATGTGGATTTCTTCAGATACGGACAGTTGTTGTATGCCGACGAAACCTACAACCTGTCTTTTGTATATAAATCGCCCATCTATGACGACAACAACGAAATCAGCGGTTACGAACCCTGGTATCACTTCCCCATGATTGAGCCGGAAGCCTTCTACCGTATGCTCCAGATAAAGCCATTGTTCAACGGTGTGCCACTTGCCACAACGGTAGATATCTTGGGAAAGAACATCGACGGAAAACTCGTGACGGTAAAGACACTTGAAGCCGAGGAACTGACAGACGGTACCATGACCACAGATGTGTACAAGGGCAAATACTATGTGAAGGCCCACCAGACAGAAAGCACGACGGACACCTATTATCCCAACGCACTCATCTGGAGTGAGGCAGGAATCGTGGAGCCTGAGGCTGAGAACTGGGAGATAGAAAACTGGCAGCCCACCTGCGCTACGATCAACATCGTAGAGACACCTGCACCACTTCAGGGCAGCAGCGTCATCGAGGGAACGATCACCCTTCAGGCAACAGCCGGCAATGCCCGTACACGTGGTGACGGCGACATGACATATACCGTCTACCTGATAGACGAATCGACAGGCAAGATGATTGCCCAAACGCAGACTGATGCTAAAGGCCACTACAAGTTTGAAAATGTTCCGGTGGGTAACTATATCATCGTTCCCAGCGTTGACGGATTCAAAGCTGCAGCGTCTTCCCCTGTGGAGGTACAGGTAACACAGGCTAATCAGACCATCACCAATGCCAACTGTGCTCTTATTGAAGCCAGCGAGTCTGAGATTCTCCATGAGTCCACCATGCTTACAGGCGATGCCTTCGAAGACGGAACGATTGACACCAAGGACATCGCCGCTATCGCGGAGTACCTGCTGGGCAAGAATCCTGAGAACTTCAATAAGAATAATGCCGACGCGAACAACGATGGCACCATCAATGCCGCAGACATCGTGGAGATTGTGAACATCATCAAAGCCAATAAATAATATATAATATGAGAAGAATACTAAATCTGTTACTGATGCTAATGGTTTCGTTGTCGGGTATGGCGGACGACACCATGAAGCAGTATGTACCCTCCAATTTTGGTAACTGGCAGAACTTGTCTGCCAGTGTAAATGACATCACATGCTATACCAGCGACCCGCTGCCCATGCAGGCTGCTGTCTCCGGTAAGACCGTGCACGTGTTCTGGACAGACTGGAGGCCCAATGCCCAGGGTGAAACCTGCATCTATTACCGTCGTTCGACCGATGCTGGTAAAACATGGGAAGATGCACGAGCCATAGTCGCTTCCAAGACCATATCGACGACCGATATCAACTATGTGGGCGGTAGCTTCGGTAGCAATGCCAAGTGGTATAACGTGGAAGGACAGAACGTTCAGGTTGTTACCATAGTGAAGTCTGAAAACGGCGAAAACAGCGAGTTGCTCTACACCTATTCAACGGATGGAGGCCAGACCTTCCAGCAGCGCGTTCTGGCAAAGGGTAGTGATGGCGACGGTCATTATTATTATGGCCGGCCGCATATAGTGAGCGACGGTCAGACAGTGGTCATCGCTTTCCAGCATTCGCGCTACAACTACACTAATTATAAAACCCGTATGCTCACCTCGTTCGATGGCGGTGCTACCTTCAAGGACAAGGAGATTGACATGGTTCAGGACCTTGTCGACGTACAGGTTTCCGGAACGCGTTGGGCTGTACTTGGCAATGATATGTACTGGAACTATAATATGTGGTGGGGAAATGTCTATATTTCAACTTCTACAGATGGCGGCGAAACTATCAGTACGCAGAACATAGCACCATTAGTGAAGGATGATACCTCGTGGTGTCAGCTGAATTATATGAAGGGCTACAACGGTGCTTCGTACAACTACCATCCACAAATGACGCTCGAGGGCGACGTCATTAACGTTATCTTCGCGGGTTGTGCCGTGGAGGTGGAAGACAAAAGCCCCACCAACGACCGCGCCCACACCATCTTCCGTCGCTCCACTGACGGAGGTAAGACGTGGACAGAAGCCATGTATCTGCCTGAATCAAATGGTTCGGAGGGTGCTATTGCTGCCAAGGGTGATCATATCTATGTGCTGCAGGCAACTCACGGCCCGCTGATGTATTACTCTCATGATGGCGGCAAGACTTGGGAAACCCAGAAGCGCTGTTATTGGAGTGGTAGCTATGACGGATTCTCCAATTTCTACGAACTCTACATTGCACCCGACGATCCTTCTGGCCAACACGTCTATATGACAGGTTGCCGTGCCTTGCTGGTAGAGTCGAAGGACGGTTTCCGTTCCGTCAACCGCACTTTTAGCATGGGTAAAGAGTCATGGTATGGCGGCAGGTCAAACAACCACTCGTTGACCGTACTATTAGACAGCGAAGGCACCGAGCACTGGTTAATGAACTACCAGGCACCCTACAAGAACTTTGACCCCTACTTCTGGAATATCGTCCATCGCCGCAACGATCCGTTACCTGCCACGACGGGTAACGAGATGGCACTTGACATCTCTAAGAAAGTGTACGCAGAGCTTACGCAGAAGATAGTGAATGACGTCACAATTCCCATGACGACAAGCCTCATGGAGACCCGGGATGCTACCACAGTGGAGTGCTGGGTGCGTGTTGACGAGACGGACTATTCCTTCGAGATAGCCAGCGTGACAAACAACACCACTTACCATGCTGGAAGCGATTACCAAGGCGGTTGGTACATCCATGCCAATGTAAAAAGCGATGCGTATAGCTTCTATGCCGGCTTGAGCACCGAGCTCTCTGTTAATGGAACAGGAAAAGAGGTTGGGTCGTTTTGGCGTTATCAGATTAAGGACAAAGGCTATTGGCACCACCTTGCGCTGACCTATGACTCGAAACAGGAAAAGGATAATCTCCGCTTCTACATCGATGGTGCGCTTATTACTACAGCCACCGAGAAAGGCAAGATATTAATGGGCAATAATCCTATCGTCATCGGACGTACCTCGACTTATGGCGACAATCAGAAGGCTAAGGTCGACAATTTTGCCATCTGGAGCCGAGCCCTCACTCAGGAGGAGATTCAGGCACACATCTACAACACGCCTGACGCCAAGGATTCTGACTGCCGCCTGCTGCTGACATTCGACGGTTCAATGCAGGACCAGAGCCAGTATCATAACGACCCCGCTCCATTGATGGATGCTATTCTTGTAGAACACGACGGCATCCGTCCGCCACATCCCGAGTTTACTCTTACAAAGGAAATGAATGGACAGAAGGTATACGTGAACGATGTGACGAAAGATGGTGAAGGTTGCTGGTGGATACTGCCTTACCCTGGAAATACTAACAGTTACAAGAGCAGTGAAAAACGTCATGTAGAACAGGATTTCAGAGGGTATCCTGGCGACTACACCTATACTATGTTTGCCAGGGGTAAGGGCAACTGTAACGCCTATGCTTCTACCTCGAAAAATATCATCATCGGTGGATTAAACCGTGTGACTCCAGTTACTGCCGGTCAGACCCAAGGTGTGAAACTGCGCATACAGGGCGGTTACACACTGACTGATAAGACTAAGCCCAAGGTGGTGCTGAAGCAGGGAGACACAGAGATAGAAGGTCAGTGGGACGTAGAGTATGGTTACGACAAATCCAAGTGTACCAGCATCGACGAATTGGCTCCAGCCATCTTTGATCTCTCGTCTGCCCCTATAGGTAAGTACGATGTCGCCGTCGGCAAAGACACGCTCTATCAGGCCTTCACGGTTGAGAAACCTGAAGAAGCGGACGTCTGGATGCAGGTGAACGGATTCGGCAGAAGCCTTTGGAACAAATACCAGCGTTACACAATTGACTTTGGTAACAGGGCCAACGTAGCAGCCTACAACACCCCAATGATCATCATCATCCCTGACCGCCACGGAACGATAGATGTACAGTTCGATTTTGATTTCTATCTTTGCGATCCGGCTCTCGACGAAGAGGCTCAGGAGTGGGCAAAACAAATGGGAGACTACGTAAAAGTCTATGACGAACAGACTAAGGACTATGTCCGTGTCTATTCGTTTATGGTTCCCTACATCGGCCCGAATAGCACGGAGCAGCGTTCATTCCGCATCAAGATGGCGAAGGGTGACAACGAGCCGTCCGCCGAGATAAAGATGGGTTACTGGGTTGAGCAGCCTTGGGGACCAAACGACTTTGCTGCTGCCCGTACTCGCGCACCCTTCACCATGGAGCAGGGTGAATGCTTCGCCAAGGAGTGGGCTTCGGCCGTCTTCGACACTGCCATTGGTTTCATTCCCGGTGCCAGTTGCATCAGCAGCATCGCCAAGTCAGGCTACAGTACTGCCACTGGTTCCGAAGGTAAATGGACTACATTCTTCTCAAATGCAGCCGACGTGTTCTTTAACTGTGGATCAGAAGTCATACCCGGTTCTTCGCTTGCCAAGGGACTTTATAAATTGGGTAGCACTGCCTGGGATCTAATTAGCAAATACAAAAGCCTAAAAGCAATGGATACATGTCTGCATGGTGACCCCAAAGATATTAAGAACAAAGGCGTGGGCAGCTACGACCCCAACGAGATGATCGGCCCTGCCGGCTATGACGAAAATGCCCACTATATCAAGCCGATTCACAACATGGCCTATACCATCACCTACGAGAATAAGTCGACAGCGACGGCTCCAGCTCATGAGGTATATATCAACGACAAGCTCGATGCTTCTAAGTACGACCTCTCTACCTTCGGCTTCTCATCTTTCGGCTGGGCAGGCCAAACTTGGACTATTGGAGGTTCAAATACTAAGGAGTTTACTCGCGACATCCCGTACACCGTTAATGGCACAGAAATCATGGTACGCGTCAGCGCAGAGTTCGACGCAAAGACTGGTGAAGTCAACTGGAGCATGATATCGCTCAAGAAGAACGGCGATGAAATTGATGATCCCGACCTCGGCTATCTGTTACCCAACAATGACAACCACGATGGTGAGGGCTTCGTCAGTTTCAACATTGAGCACAAGCCGAACCCTGCCAATGGCTCTACCATCAGCAATAAGGCAACCATCGTGTTCGATGCCAATGATCCGATTGAGACTAACACCTTCGTCAACACCTTCGACACCGATTATCCAACGTCAAATATCACCAGTGTAGTACGGAACGGCAACAAGATGACCGTCAAGTTTGAAGGCAGCGATGCCACCTCCGGTATCGAGTCCTATAATCTCTATGTCTTCAAGAATGGCGGTGAGGCTGAACTGCTGACTGGAAGCGTTACCACCAACCAATATCAGTTTGAGACCGAGGTGAACACCACCTATGCACTCTGCGTGATAGCCAAAGACAACGTGGGATGGTATGAGCCCAAGGATATCAAGCCTGAGTATCTGCAAGGTGACGCCAACGGTGATGGTGTTGTCAACAGCAAGGACATCGATGCCATCGCCCATTATATCATCACAGGAGATGCGAAGGGTATCAATCTTGTGAATGCCGACGCGAACGGTGACCAGAAGGTAAATGTAGCCGACATCGTGTCCATCATAGGCAAGAAATAAAGCGTTTAAGAACTCACGGGCCCTATCCCCGTGGGTTCTTAAACAGACATTTTTGATAATAGCCTCGCTGCCGAAATAATCAGCGAGGTTATTATTGAATTATCATCATCATAAAAGGATAAAACTCCTACCCCATCTCCAGCGGAAATCGACTTACAAAACACGTTTTGTTAGTAAAAAAGTCGATATGATAGACGATTATTCAAAATTTTTTCGTATCTTTGTCCCCAGTAATTCAAACACATAACTATATGAAGAGACTCCTGCTCCTCCTATCCCTTGTACTGACAGTCGCCACAGCCAGTGCTCAGGACATCATCAAGGGTGACGCGAACAACGACAAGAAAGTCAACAGACTCGATGTCCTTGAGGTTAGCGACGCCATTATGGGTAAGCCCTCAAACAAGTACAACGCGAAAAATGCCGACGCCAACAGCGATGACAAAGTCAATGCCGCTGACATCGTGGTGATCGTCAACATGGTCAAAAACGACTCTGAGAATCCGATCTTGGTAGTGTGGAAGGCTGACGGCGCCAAGGCCTACTATGAGTTGAACGACATGCCTGAGACGACGTTTGAGGACGGGAAGCTCGTCATCCGTACACAGAGCGCTACGGTGGAGTATCCTATGTCGGAAGTACTGCGCTATACCTACGACGGCGTTGGCACCAATGGTGTCAGCAAGGCCCGTGGTCTTCACGGGGCAATGGTGAAGCGGGAACTGAACTCCGTGACGATTGTCAACCTGAAGGAAGATTCCCAGGTGCAGCTCTTCAATTCAGAGGGCACGCTGCTTGACACTAAGACCAGCAATGGCGAGGAGCCAGTGGTCATCTCTGTAGCAAACCAGCCTAACGGCGTGTATATGGTGAAATATGAAAGTCAAACCATTAAACTGATCAAGCAATGAAACACCTATTTAAATCTATAGTATGCCTGATGTTGGTGGCCTCCGCAGCAGCCCAGGCACAGGATGCCTTCTACGTCTATCAGAACGACGGTCATTTCGATGGTTTCTTCTACGACGAGGTGGAGAAGATCAGATACTCTAAGCTCGACACCCTCGGCTTTGAGCACGAAGTCTATGTCTCCCAGGAGATTGTCACCGCCGACTCTACCTACCGCTTTATGCTCACCGCCATCGACTCCATCGGCTTCGTACAACCGACAATAGAATTCCGCCCGAATGTACACGACGTGAGAAAGGATGGTCTGCTGGGATATATGAGATATCATAACCAAGAGGCGATGCAAATGGCTCTATATACATCTATCCCTGAGCAGTTGATTCCCAATGTAGGTGACGTGCTAATAGACTTTGATGTGTATCAAGGCTTCAGTGGCAGGGTGACAAGAGTGGAACCAGGAAGTACTCAGATATTCGTTTATTATGAGCCTATTGAGAGTGTCAAGGATGTCTTCCAACGCTTTGTATGCGTAGAACGAATTGATCGTAATAAGGCTGGGAATATGGTCCGTCGCCGTGTTGCAGGCGCCCCGGAACTGACTAAGGGTGACTGGAGTGCCAAGACACGCGCCAGTGATGTCTTCGACTTCCAACTGCTTAAAATGGACTTAAACGGTCATCTTCCTTTGGTTGCAGAGGAGGACCTGACAATCTCACTCGACTTCAATACCCATGTTGCCATGTCTCTGAAAGGTAGTTATAACATTAATCTACTTGATCCGATTTACATCAGCTTGACTTTTACGAGTGATCTGGCATTTGGAATGGGGGTGACGTTTGACGGCAAGTTGTCAACGATTATCGATTCGTCCTCTGATTATATTCCTGGCATTCCCATACCTACTGCCGCTCCCATTTTTGAACTACGCAACATCCCCGGTTTCTTTGCTCGTGGAGATGTACATTTCAAGCTCTCTGCCGGTCTTGTCAACCTTGCGGGTGCAAAAGTGTGGCATAAACTGGAGTTTAACGACGATTGGATTCCCTCGCTTACATACGGACGTTTAAATGGCGAGGCTGAGGCTGAGCAACCTGGTGCCACTACAATAGACGATTATTTGGAGTTTAACGGATTTGTACAGGCTGGAGTTCATGCGCCTCTTACGCTAAGCACAAACCGATGGCTGTCGAAGTTCTTCGAGGCCGAGTTTGGAACACACCTCTATATTGGCCCGAAGCTGAGTGGCGCTGTACAGTTGAATTTCACGGATATGATGAAAAATGGGGCAAGCGTATATAATGCACTGAAGAACACTGCTCTAACATTTGCTCCGCTGTCGGTTGATTTCGAGACCACAGCTAAGACGAAAGGGTTCTTTGGTGGAGAAAGTAAATTCACCTTTGGCGAAGGTTCTGTCAGCGTTATAGATGATTGTAGTCTATATCTGCTGCCTCAATTCGACAGTTGGGAGGAGGAAATGGATCCTCGCGACAGCGAAGGAAATATGAAAGTAGGTCCGTACTTCGGTCTTGTCTGTAAGGATTGTGCCACTCTATTCCCCTATCAAATTGGCATACGCATATTCAAGAAGACAAATGACAATAAATACGAACTAAATGGCGATATTTGGGAAGCAGATAGAAATGGATGGGGTGAATCATGGTATTATGGTGATAAGTGGTTGAAAAGCAAGAATCTGCTTGACCATCCTCATATTGCTGCTTGGCAGGCTGGGTTTAATGGAGAGGGCCGCCTGCGTCCTATCTTCAAATACGGTGATATGATATTTGAGGGTTCGCCAGATTATGACGGTTGGATAGGTGACTACTTCCGAATTAAGCCGACCACAATCGAAATATCCGATAAAGTGGGAGATGAGGCCTGTCTGAACGTAGAGACCAACATGAAGTTGAAAGACATGTCAGACATGACATTTCATTATGGCGGCTACGCAGATAAAGGGAATGAGAAGTTTTATTATGCGGATGTGGATTTCCGTGTCCGTTATCAAAAGCTTAGTGAAAGCAAGGGAGAATTATACTTTACTAATGTAAAGACTAATATGGATCCTTTCCGTCAAATAACGATGGAATGCAGTACGCTTTACCCGAATGATGCAGATGTCCATAACATCGATATCACCCCGCCTTTAACTATAGTGCAGGCTCCAAACACAGATGCTAAATTCTATGACCTGTCAATAAATGGGAAGGGAGAGTTCCCTGATGCCAATTTCTATTGTAGATATTATGTGCCTTCACAACCCGTAAGCATAAATGACGGGGCATTCAGCGTTACGTACACAGACACGTATAATTATGGATGGACCACGAAAACAATTACTATTTCAGGAACATTGTCACCCGATGAGAAGGGTTGGGGATATTTCAATATCTCTGGAAATTACGAAATGGATGTCCTTCAGAATACAACATATGAGGATGAGAAAGAAATCACTCATACAGGGCCCTATTTTAAAATGAAGACAAATGCTTCGTTTAGTGGTCATTTGGCGTTAAAAGATGGTATGTGGAGACTTCTTAATGATGGCGATTGCTTCGTCAATGGAACCTCTACGACAACAAAATATGACAGAAAAATAGTTTCTCATGATGGTGTAAAAGAACTTAAAACCACAACAACTACAAACACATATACTTGTAGCGAAGGAGATTCAATGGAAATGACACTTGTAACCAAGGAAAATGAATAAAAAAATGAAGAATATGAAGAAATACCTCCTATTATCCCTTGTACTGGCAGCCGCCACAGCCAGTGCGCAGACCGTCAGGAAGGGCGATGCGAACAACGACAAGACGGTAGATTCGAAAGATGTCACCGAGGTAAGTAACGCCATCATGGGCAAACCTTCCGCCAGCTACAACGCAAAGAATGCCGATGCCAACAGAGACGACAAGGTAAACGCCGCCGATGTGGTGGTGATCACCGACATGATACTCGACGGCACGACGAACGCCGGCGGACAGCGTCTGGTGCTCTTGAAGAAGGACGGCACGAAGTCATACTACGACTTGCATGAGGAGCCGGTGACTACCTTTGAGAACGGCCAGTTGGTACTCACCACAAGCAAGACGACCGCCTACTTCAAGTTGAGCGAGATTGTACGCTATACTTTTGAAGGAGCCTACGACGAGATCGGCAAGGCCAAGGTCCGTGCCGGCGAGACCGTCTATCGTCAGGGTAAGGACGCGATGTCTTTCGAAGGCCTGCCCAAGGGAACAGTCGTAGAACTATACACTGCCGACGGCAGGCAGCTCTCTTCCCAGAAGACCTCTGGCGACACTTCCACAGAAGTATCTTTGGTTGACCAGCCCTCAGGTACATATTACGTAAAGATCGGTGATTCACAATACAAATTCGAGAAGCGATGAAAAGACAGCATATATTCAGGGGCCTGATGGCCGTGATGCTCCTGCTGTCGGCAGGCCAAAGCCTGATGGCACAGGAGGCATTCTACATCTACCGCAACGACGGTGACTTCAACGGTTTCTTCTACGACCAGGTCATACGCATGAACATGTCGAAGGTCGACTTCGACGGTGTGGAGCACGAGGACTACGTAATACAAGAGGTGCTGACAGAAGACTCCCTCTACCGCATACCCCTTGTCGCCATCGACAGCATCAGCTTCATACAACCGGAGATTATCTTCAACCCGCGACTAAAGAATTTGGCCGGCAACGTGAATGACCATTTCTCCATGAATTCACGGGCAAGAGGTGGCTCCGGGGAATGTATGACCGACTGGGTGAGAATGGTGGAAAACGGCTATTTCAACGCTTTCCTCTATTTTGATATGGATACACCCAAGGAACTGTTGCCGGAGGTGGGTGACGTCCTCGTGGATTTCTACGACCGAGACACGTATGGAAATGAGTATTCGGAGTACTCCGGCTTCTCAGGCAAGGTGACACATGTCTTCGAATCCCGAGGTTATATGGTGGTAAGGACGGATCGGCCCAAATTGCTGAGCGATATCTTTGTACAGTTTATCACTGTCGAGGAAGTGGTCGATGACGGAGTGAATGGTGCCAGGAGCAGAATTGCAGGATGGCCCATCGAGGATGAACGCAGCAACATCCGGGGTGCAGGAACCGCATCACTGGTGGATATCAACGTGCCTCTCAAGCAAGACTTTGAGATCGGAAAAGGAAGTATTGGTGTGGAGCTTGGAGTGGGTCTGAAGGTGAAGCTGGGCGTTTCCTATAATATCACCATGTCGAACCTCTACGTCAAGGTCATCCTTATCGAGGATTTCACGTTGAAAGGTGCGATATCGGGCAAGTACGACGGTGATTATGAGGCTCAAATCACTGGTTTGCCTCAGCGCTTGAGCAGTATCAAGTTCCCAGCAACGGCACCGATTTTCCAGACAAAGCCTATCCCCGGTGCTTTCCTCCGCGTAAAAGGAGAGATGGGGGCAAAGTTAGACCTCCCGACAGTTGGCTTCCGCTCCAAGCAGGTGATAGTGTTTGATACAGACGACTCGCCAATGATGAGCTGTTCTTCCACAGTCCAGGGCCCCGAAGGTGAGCCCCAGAAAGGCATCCTCGACGGCTCGGACCTGACGCTCTACATGAACGGTTCGGTGCAGATAGGTGCTAAGTTTAGTGCCAACATCGAGACCAACGACTGGATAGATGCCGTCTTCAGCAGTGGTATCTATGCTGACTTCTACGTTGGTCCACAGGTGGATGGACAGATAGAAATGAAGACCAATCTCGCAGACCTAGCCACGGGCAACGTGCCGGGTATATACAGTGCGATGAAGGAGAGTCATCTCACTTTTGCGGGCCTGGCAACGAATGTAGAGGTGAAGGGCAGTCTGAAGATTCTCGATAAAGAAGATGATCAGACATTCCTTGAGCTTAACAAGAAATGGATGGATACGACGTGGTATATCTTCCCCAAAGTCACATCCAATGAAGCGCAATACGACCAAGAGGACAAACTGGTCGAATGTAAGATGACGGTCAAAAGACCTGTTTTCCTGATTCAAAATTTAGGCCTTGGTGTCTACGATGCAATGGGAAATTGTGTTGATAAGTACTTCAACACCTTGCCTTATTTCCTGACAGAGAGACACAATGAGGTGGAGTGTACCTTCAATTTACCTTTTGGCCGGTACTGGGTGAGGCCGCTGCTGAAGGTAGCAGATGCAGAGGTCGAGGTGGATGATCCCGATGTTGAGCGGGAGGTGCTTGTCACACCTATGCTCTATCATGAGAATCCCCAAAAGGCAGACACCGTACAAATTGATGGTAATAAGGAAGAGATTGTCATTCATTTCAAAACAGATGTTGATGAGGTGGAAGTCACAGGATTAGAGTTCGACAACGGCTTCTTTATGCATGGCATGGGTAATAAAAACTTTGCTGTCGTTGGCGAAGGGGAAAAAGGTCCCCTAGACCGCATACTCACCATCCATCCAGGAAAGAATCCATCACCAGTCGCCCGTCAGTGGAGTCTGGTTCTGAAGGTCAACGCCGGAAGCTTCGAAACAAAGGATACCATTGTTGTCGTACAAGGTCCAGGATATCCCGGACAAACGGAGGTGGGGGTTACCATCCATTATCCCCTCAAAGGCACAAAACGGTCTTGGGGCACTCACACTTCGGGAGATAAAAGTGAATCGTATGACACAACGGAAGAATGTGAACTAAGTGAGACATCTTTCTATATTCCTGCGACTTTCAGCTCCAACGGCAAAACGATAACCTTGATGCTTGATCACACCTCAGAGGATTCTACCCCGAAAGTCTTTGATTATAGTAGAGATGATACCGTTGATAAGTCGACATACATTGGACCATATACAGACTATTCAGGCAAGATTGTCATTAATATAGATAGCCTATATATTACAAGCGGAGACTTTAGTTGCATTACGACAACCAGTATGACCCATAAAAATAGCGGTAAAAACTCAAATCGAGATGAAGTATGGTATTATAACTTTGAAGAAGAGAAAGAAGATAAGGCTACAACGGTTGGCAGATGGATAAAGAGTTTTCCTGTCAAAAGCAAAACATCCAGTTTCAATAGATCAGACTGGATTGATAAAGAATCCTGGACTTTCACTTCTATTAATATGGATGATGTCAAATGGAGTTACAACCAAGACTATTTTCATAAACATGTAGGGCAAGGGGCATGGGGCGCCGGTCAGAATTTTAATAAAGTTGATAATATCGCTACGTCGATGTCGGAATTATTCAATGACTATAAATGCGAAATTGAGTTGACGGTAGTCTTTATGAAGTAATATTTCTGCACTTTTCCAGGAAGAGATCACATAGGACTGGTCTATGATCTCTATCTCATACGACGGGAGCGGCATTGCAGCCGCTCCCGCTTTGTGTCTTTGCGACAATTATCCGATTAGGATAATCTTTTTTGGATTATTGTTTGGGAAGTCATTGATTCATGATGATCTCCGACAGCTTTACGTGATCGGCGACGTCCACCTTGCCGTCGTTGTTCAGGTCGCCCAACTTGGCGCTCGGCTTGGCATCCGAGAAGGTGAACTCACGAGTGGCGGTGTCAGACCTGTAACAGCCCTTCTTCACGGCAAAGACGGAAACCACAAATGAGCTGGGGGCAGAAAGCTCCGAGGTATCGTACGACTTGGCATCAGCCACCTGCACCTCGGACTTGTATCCCACACCTTTCGTCTTACAACTGAACACGACCTTACCGCCCGAGAAACCAATCTCTGGTGTCGCACACTTGACCAGTTCGTCGTCTCTGATCTTGAGAAATTTCCCAAATCCGCCCCAAGGCGAGGCATAGAGATAAGTGTCGATAGCCGTTTCCGACACGTGGAGGGTCATCTGCTTCAAATATCTGGAATCCAAAGATGTGCTCTCTGTCATCGGCAGATCCTCTGGCAGGCAATAGAGATCCTCCAGGCTGCTGCAGTCACAGAAGGCCGACTCGCCGATGGAAGCGATGCTGCTGCCGATGATGATCGTCTTCAGGGCGTCACACCAGTGGAAGGCAGACGTGCCGATGGTGGTCGCCCCATTGCCGATGGCGACGTCAGCCAGATTGTGGCACGAATAGAAGGCGAAATCGCCGATGAAGGTCACGCCGTCGCCTATGGACACGGAAGTCAGCGTACTATAGGCGAAGGCATTCGCAGCAATGGCGGTCACCTCATACGTCTCGCCATCATAACTCACGGTTTCCGGGATCACCACATCGCCCACATAGCCAGGTCGCGTCGTAGCACTGGCAACAGTCGCGCAGCCTTGTTCCGCATCCAGGTTATACCACACACCATCGATTTCCACCGCATCCGCAGCACACACTGTCAGTGGCAGCAAGGCCAACAGGAATAAAACACATGTCTTCTTCATACTATTTAAGTTTGTTTGTTCTTTGGCGCAAAGTTAAGAAATTATTCCTAAAC
>JAEEGH010014050.1_pt1 | contig 17648 bp, 18 predicted proteins | sample 9134181 | NCBI WGS metagenome assembly JAEEGH01 (sample SAMN16246544, study PRJNA631951) | gut metagenome | biome: gut microbiome; feature: rumen; material: DP-attached | host: Bos | place: Iran: Karaj | collected 2018-10
GGCTGTTTGTCTGACTGAATGGTTTTCACTGCAGCCTTGATGGCATCAGCATCTGTCAAGTCAAAATAGACTGGCTTTACCCAAACGCCATACTTTGCTTCCAGTTCTTTGCAATAAGCCTCGAAAGCATCATCCTGTCGCTGTGCGCAAGCCCAGACATTAGCGCCATTGGAGACGAAATACTCCAACGTCGCCTTGCCTATGCCTTGAAGGGTACCGGTAATGACCGCATTTTTCCCTGTAAGCATATTACTCGTCAAAATTTACGTCGTACTTTTCTTTAAGAATCTCCATACCCTTCTCGAAGGAGGAGAGGTCAATGATATCATCGGTCTCCATCATGATGTCGAATGCATCTTCGAGGTTGGCGACAAGGTTCATGTGCCCCACAGAATCCCAATTTGGAATGGCCTGGTATGCCAGTCCAGCGAGTTTGTCTTCCGTGATTTCAAACGATTCGCAGAATGTCTGCTTGTACTTTTCTAAATTTGCCATAATTTTATAATTGATATGTTAAAAACTAAATATGTTTACTTCTTGATAACTAATGCAGAGGCAGGAACACCAATATAAGTATATCCATCCTTGGTTCTGCGCATCAGTGCACTTCCAGCTGCGACGGTAGTATGATTTCCTATTTTCACACCCTGTACCATACAGCTGTTTACGCCAAAGAAATTACAATCTCCGATCGTAACTATGCCCGAAACTCTGGCGGCAGTCATAAATGCATTATAATTACCGATAGAAGTATCGTGGCCAATTGAGACAAAATCATTAAATGTATTGAAATTCCCAACATGTGTATTGCAACTCACAAGACAACCCGCGCAAAAAATATTCCCCCGTCCCATTGTGAAACTCTCTGGATCCATAAATATCACATCAGGGGCAATAACGTTCGGAAAATCAATCAATGGATTGGTAATACTATCAATAATCTCTTTTACGGTCTCTGGCTTACCGATAGCCATGGCGACACTAAGAGGTTTTGAACTTTCATTCAGATATTCTTTCCCTCCTAATACAGTGCCATATTCATTTCTCTCTCCGGGAACAAGGCCATCATCTATAAAGCCAACCAGATTCCATGTCGGTTTGATACTATTAATACGTTCTAGCAAACAAGCGATCTCTCTACCAAATCCACCTGCTCCGAAAATAACAATATTCTTCATCTATTTTTTTAATTATGTCCATTAAATGCTTCCATTGTTGCCGATGTTTCGGAGTTGATATCCTTTCGCATCAGCACGTTTTTTATAGTTATAAAAATCACCTGTATATCTGTCCAAAGGGTACAATGATCTACATACCAGACATCCAGCTTAAATTTCTCTGTCCAATCGATAGCATTACGCCCATGGCATTGAGCCCAACCACTGATTCCTGGTCTTACCTCGTGGCGACGAGCCTGTTCCTGAGAATAAAGAGGCAGATACTGTACCAACAATGGTCTTGGGCCTATCAAAGCCATATCTCCCTTCAATACATTAATCAATTGTGGTAGTTCATCTAACGACGTGCTGCGCACAAACTTACCGACCTTTGTTAAACGCACCTCGTCAGGCAATAGATTACCATCTGTATCCCGCTCATCGGTCATCGTCTTGAACTTGATAACCTTAAATATCTTTGCATCTTTACCAGGGCGTTCTTGGAAGAAGAATGCACCAGCCCCTTTATTAGCGAAGTGCAACCAAATAGAAACAACAAGTAGAATCGGGCTGATACATAATAGTGCTATCAGCGAAATCCAGAAATCAAAGATTCTTTTAAAGAAATGCTTATACATAATCTACAATATCACACTCGGAGCCTGCTCCCAGTCTATCATCTTTTCAGCCTGTTCCAAATTAACAAATTCTTCCGTGTCTATCAGTTCCATCATCTTCCCAAAAGCCTTCTTCTTACCAAGGTTCGTCTTAATATAGCGCAAATAGCGATTTTTCAACGTTCCAGGAATCTTATAATATTGTTCGAAGTCTTCTTTACTCATAAGGCCATCCTTTTCTGGTACTAAATCCCTAATATGGAAATAACTCATGGAGTAATCCGACATTGCCATTTCTTTCTTTACAAAACTTAATGGGAAAAATCGGAAATAACCGCCTCCTGAATACGCTATCTCATGTCCCCATAGTTGCGTCGTACTTATGGGAAACTCCTTAAACATTGTAGTGTTGCAATAAACCATAGTAGGCTTTTTCTGACCAAACTGTGCAAATCCTCCAAAATCCCTTTCTGCAGGATAAATAGAAGCATCTCTTGTAATACCACATTTCTCAAGTATCTCAAATGCCCACTTGTTTTCTTTTCCAATAGAAAACGCGGGCGCTCGATAGCTCTTTACTTTCTCCCCTATACATTGTTCTAAAGCGTCCACAGAAGAATGGGTATCCTCCCAAACCTCCTCTTCGGTCATCTTGTTTAGCCATGTATGCTTATAAGAGTGACATCCTATTTCATGGCCTTGTGAATGTATCAACTTAACCACTTGTGGAAAGTCAGCGGCCATCATACCTGTGCAAAAGAACGTTCCCTTAAAACCCCGTTCATCTAGAGCATCCAATATCTTGTCAAGATAATTGTCATACTCCTCATATACCTCAGCTGTTCCACATCCACCAGCCTTGGCCTGTGCCCACTCTTCTATATCAAAAGTCAAGATATTCATGGATGTCTATCTATTCTTACTGAATTTTGCCAATCTGAATTGCTTTACTTTCCTCCCAAACATCATCCAAACAATACCAAATGGTGGCTTCAACCCATTTAACGTCCAGCATTTCTTCACATAGTCAAAATGACTTTTCGACAGTTTCTTACTATAGCTTTTCGTACTCTGCCCGCCAAGTGAGAATTTGATGATAAATTCATCCATGCCCTTTATTTTGAACTCCTTGCCGTGTTTCACGAAGGCACGCACAAACCACTCGTAATCTCCGCCTCCTCCTAGATCATTCCTATAATACCCAGCCATTTCAAACACCCGCTTCCTGCAGTAAATGCTCTGGTGTGAGGGCATCCATCCCTTGTACGCTAGTTTAGGTGTATAGGCAGGGCTGATGTTTACACGTTTCGCATGGTCGTTTCCATCTACGATAAGGCTGTTCCCGTAAGTCATATCTACATCATTCTCCTCATAGAACTGTGCAATCTTCTCAATTACTCGACTATCGTACAGCCTGTCACCAGCATGAATCATGCCTATCACGTCGCCAGAGGCAGCCTTGAAACCCTTATTCAGTGCCTCATACATACCATGGTCTGGCTCCGATATGATACGGGCAATCCTATCCTTATATTCATTGATAATAGCCAGCGACCCGTCTTTCGATGCTCCATCAACCACAATATATTCTATATCCTTGTAGCTCTGGTTCACCACCGACTCTATCGTAGCCCTGATGTCTTGCTCATTATTATAGCAAATGGTAATAATTGAAATTTTCATATATTCACAATCTCGATTTAGAAGTATTTGCTATACTCATTTCATCCAAATAACCAATAAAAGCATTCGGATCATTCATATATTGTGCTGCTAATTGCAGCCATTCTTCTGGCTTGTCCCACCATTCTGAATGCATAAGTTTACCGATTGTTTTTTCATCAAAACGATACTTAATTACCTTTGCCGGAACACCACCAACAATGGCGTATGCTGGTACATTCTTTGTTACAACAGCGCAAGCTGCTACAACACTTCCATTACCAATCGTAACACCCTGTTTGATAACAGCCCCGTGACCTATCCATACATCGTGGCCTATCGTAGTAGGTTTACGAGGCGGCAATTCATGCATGGCAAAACGTTTCTTTGGGCCACTACCACCCCGTTTCACATTCTCAAAAACAGGAGATGTTGAAATCCAATCCATTGGATGTTCTGCTCCTCCTATAAAAGTGTTATCCGAAATGCTACAGAAGTTGCCAATGGTCGTATCTATCACCGTACTATCATGCCCAACATACGAATAACGACCTATCCGGCAATTAACAATATTACATCCCGTAAACACCTTTGATGTCTTGTCAATATTGCTCCTCAGAATACTTTTCCCGTGGAGCTTTTTGATAAGTTTAGAATAGATATAGGATAATGTCATTTCAGTTCAATATGCTTTTTCAACATCTCTATCTGGTACTCAGGTGTCCAGTTCTCGTCTATCTCGCGATAACATTCTTTTCTCGTTTGCTCACGGTCTTTGTGGCCGTCAAACCAATGCTGAATCGCTGTAGCCAGTGATTCTACATTGCCCCGTTCAAAGAAAGAACCAGTTTTACCTTCCTTAATAGCTTCAAATTCTGGCATCTGCCACTCAAAGCTATTATGTGTGATAGCAGGCGTACCGAACACCAAGCTATGCATAGCAGTCAAACCAATGTTACCAGGAGCCACACACAGGTCGGCATTATATATAAGCTTTGCATTCGTGGCTTCATCATAACATGCACCATAGAACCAAACTTGCTCCTGCAATCCTTCCTGTTGTATAAGGCTTTCCAGTTTATCACGCTCTGTTCCATCGCCAACAAACACCAAGTTGTAATTATGCCCCTGTTCCTTCAGTATAGCCATCGCCTGAATAATCATGTCTAACCGTTTCACTAGCGTAAGCCTTCCTATAAATATCAGCGTTGGCAGTTCGTTCTGGAAATGTTGTTTGAATATTTCAGAAGCAAGCCCGCTATTTCTCAGTTTCACCTGTCGTTTATGGTCAAGAGAGTTATGTATAGGGTATATTTTGCTACCATCTATGCCCTCTTTAATCATTAGATTACGTGCATACTCACCGTATGTAAAGATACCGTCAGCAGCCTTGAATAATGATTTTTTGATTACTCGCTCCAAAAGCGATTCCTTCCCATACCAACCGTGACACCAATAATAAAGCCTTTTCTTCCTAAAGAACAGGCGCTTCATCAGCGCAAATCCCCATACAGACACATTATGCGTGGAGTTCAGCATCAGATAGGTCTGGTATTCTTTTCTGAATAGAAGCCCCAATTCCCCCTTCGCATAATAGAGCGAAGCTGCTAACTGTTTTACTGGGAGAATTGTACAATGCTTGTGCAAGGAAGTATCATAGCACTTGATACTCCCTTCATCATCGCCAAAATACCAGTCAATATCAAACTCCTTCTCCATCAGCCTATGTATAGGCTCACGGTAAAGCGCCGGTCTCCGGAATATGCAACAAAGTCTCATAAATAATATAAAAGCAAATTTATGATGTGGTAAACCATATGGTCAAGGCACCGATTTTTACAATCTACACTTGATCTATTTTCTTTAAATAATGATGCCAGTTCTCTCGGTTTATACGCTTACTATCTACTATACTCTGATAGTTACGCAATTTTTCTTCAATAGAAATAGGTTTAATAAAATCTTCAAAACTGAGGCCTTCTTTTATAGTATCTAGATGAAAAACAACTGGATTAAATGCCTGGCATACCCAATCAAGATTATTTCCCGTTATATATATCTTTTTTCCTAAACATAAACAGGTATATATAGCTCCTAATCCTGTTTGTTGCTCAACTGCACATATATAAATATCACAACCATTCATATACCTAATGTATTCGGCTCTATCGCTATAAAAGGTCTCATTTGTTTTAAAATCATCACCAAAGATGTAGTATCCTTTGCTAATTAAACTTTCATATTTAGGTCCTTTTTCAAATTTGTAATTCAACATACATTGAACTTGAATCTTTCCTTTATATGGTTTAAGTATATCTAAAAGAGAAATGTAGCTGTCTATCCAGTGATGACTATTTCCTAATAAAACGACAGGTTTATCATTATAACTCACTTCTGCGCGTAACAATTTTTCACACAAATCATCAACTTTCGTTTCATCTTCACTCACAGTAGTGTATGAAATTGTTTGTATTTTTGAAGGTGACAAACCAAAGTTTTCAATTATTTCTTTTCTTTCAGGTTCCATCAAAGTAACGATAGAGTTGTAACGGCTGAACATAAATCTTTTTACTATTCCGCCTATTCTAGATCTCCAGTTATTTGATATAGTTGTTCCTCCTCCCCAACATACCCAGTTGATATTTTTACAATTTAATAACAATGCCGTAAAATATAAAGAATAACTTCCTGCATGAAACAGCAAGGTTTGTTTTCTGAATCTTAATAGAAGCTGAAAGAGTTGCCAATATGACAGGCAAAACGCATAATTATTGAATTCAAGTTGTTTGAATAGTTCAATATACAATTTCCTGTCTAACTTATCATTTCCACAAAGGACAAAGAAATGTTCTGCATCTCGAAGATAGTCTGTCGCAAAACCTTTCGATATAACTGGGACCAAGTGATACCTCCTAGCCGTAAAAAAATGTATTATCATATGAAACACTGTTAGAAAGTCAATATAATTGTGTTTTTTTATTTAAAAACAATGAAGACAAAGGCAATAAAAGGAATACGACAAATTCTACTGGCACAAAAACCCTTTTTGTAAAACCACATAATATAAATATAAATAGAATTGTTTTGATTTGATTCCAATATGTTTTTTCAAAAAATGACAAAACAAATTTGAATGATTGTTTTAAAATAACAAATATAAGCATTCCACCTATTATTCCATATTGGCCCAAAATATCTAAGAAGTCAGAGTGCTGACCTATACCTGTCAATTCTGGATCAAATTCAGACCAATGATCACCGATACCAAAGATAAAATTATCAGGACTTGACAGCCATGTTTTTACACTTAATAAATACAAATTTGTTCTACCTGTAATAGTTGCTTCATGTGCTTCATCAGAGTTTATGTCAATCAGCGTTACTAAACGCATGGATAAGCGTTCACTGGGTGAGATTGAAATAATGTATTTAATAATTTCATCTTCGTAAATGCCAATTAGAAATAGTGCCAGGCCACCCGTTGCTATCACTATCATAATGAAAGAACTAATTTTTGTTGTCCTCTTTGCATATATCAGAAAGAATAATGCAAAAATAAAGTAAACCACAACAGATGCTTTGAAGCAGAAAGCTGTTATATAAACAGATGTCAACAAAGCACTTCCTAACATGAAGTATTTAACCTTTTTCTTTTTACAATTAAGGAATACAAAAAAACAAACACAAAAAAAGAACAAGCAAAATGTGTAAAAAGAGCCAGTACCCGCATTTATAGAAGACAAAAAATCTTTATCCAAATACTTTCTCGCTATATTAATGTCAGGGTACAAAATACTTAAGCGTATGTTATCCAAGATATTAAGCGCAAAAACAATACTCAATGTCCACCAAATATATTTTGCTTGCTTTTGAGATATTTTTCCTAAAGGTAATAATATCACAAACAATAGGTAAAAAAACAAGTAAGTCAAATATCGTCCCCATGAAGCAGTTGATACGTCTAGCAACCTATATACCAAGCATATAACGATGATAGAAAGTGAACAGAAAACCAATCCAGAATAATATCTATATATTTTTGACCCCATGTGATAAATGGCATAAAAAAGCCCTACCGCCCAAAACACAAAGTAAAAATAAGGTCTATTCAGTATTGGGGTACAACAGAAAATGCCAATCACCAACAGGAAAATGGGATAAGTGTTGCTACTATTTTTAGCTAAAAATGTACTCATTAATTGTTAATTATTTGTTTTTACTTTAAAATATCTTCTGACGCAGATCTGTTAGAAATGGGGAATAATAATAAACATCTTTGTAGTATCCAACAAACATCTCCAAAACAACGCTTTCGCTATCATCCATTTCCGTTATCTCCATCATGTTTCACTTTTTCTATGACAACAATTATTATTATACACTTTATAACAATAAAACAACCATGTAATTATCCTTATAACTTTTTCTTTTTGTTTTTGGGTGATTTGCCAAAAAACATTTTTCCATTAGGATCCGGCTCTGGACAGCCAATATAATCAAAAAGATATTCAGGTAATTCTTTCTCTATATATTCTATATCTTTCGCGAATTGAGGATATCGTTTCCAAACCTGGGTATTAGGCATGGATATAGCAGGATCGAAAATAGATTTGGGATTTGGATTATCCGGCAAATGTAAGAAATCCCTTATCAATTTGGTCGTTTTATCATAATGATATACCATATCTTCAAACTTAATGGAGAGCACACGCTCGTTCTTCTCCTTATATGGCTGGTGGTCACGTAAGGCTCGATAATACTTCACGAAGTCCTCAACCGGTTGGATTGGCATAAAATGCGGTAGTTTACCAACCAGTCTTGTATTAGCGAAAACATAATTATCACGAGGATCACGATCAACGACGATTGCATACGGATCTTCAAAATATTTAAAGCATGACTGTGGATTGTTGCCTGAAAATGGCTGGTCGAGAATAAGCGGCTTTTCGAATGTTGCCCCTAAAGCGGAAAGAAACTCTTTAACATGGATGCGTGCCGCTTCCTCAAAGTTGTCAGGCAGTACTGACAAAGACACCTCCTTCATTGGCCAACAGTTAATCTGATGGCCTGTTTTTTGTTCCTTTTTCGTAATTATCATCTTCATCAGGTGCTTTATTGCCTTCACAATATAATTGTCTGGTTCATTTATATACCAGTTCCATTTAACTTGTGTAATAGTATCAAGAAATCGTTCTGTAGACTCCTCAAATACTTTTGGTTCTACACTTGCAACTTTACTATATTTTCGCAAGGACCGTTTCATTCTTTCTCTATATCTATGAATTGCATAAATAGAATCACCAGTTCGAATATGCGGATTATTAACATGATATTCTAAATCTATTAAGCCATCTACATCCGATACCCAAGTGAATTCCATTCGGTCTAACACCTGCACGTTGCCAAATTCCAATAAATAATCACTTACAGCACTCGAACCTGTCGAGCCAAAACCACATGCTCCAATTATCATTTGTCTTTTTCTTTTAAATTATCAATTCTATTTCTTTTTCATCTTCAGTATCAATACATTAATGACAGACTGCAAATAAGTGTAAGCCTCTGGCTTAAACAGTAGAGACCAGCCAAGATAGACCACCACAAAAAAAGTAGCCTTTGCCAAACCATCATAATACAATTCAAGTTCAAGCAAAGATGTCAAATAAATACTGACAACAGCAGAGATTCCCGATACTAAAAAAAATGGTGTCAGATCCTTTAATTGGTGATAATATTTATAACCAACATGTCTGGAAACCAATGAAATATTTATCACATACGAGAACCATGAAGACAAAACTTTCCCAATAAGCAAACCCATTATCCCAAAAAATATCATACCTAGGACCTGAAGTAATATAGCCATGCCTTGCTTTATTACTGCCCATACAAAAAACACCTTACTTTTACCAATTGCAGCAATAGTCTGCTGGTTTACCGATAATAGACAGTCCGCCATGCCTGCTATACACAAAATTTGGAAATAAGGAACTGCGGGTAACCAGCGATCCGAAAAAAGCAAAACAAATAAAGGCTTTGCAATTAGCATTAATAGAAATAACATCGGCACTGTAATGTAAGCCAATGTCGAAGTTATTCGCTTCACCATATTGCTTAATCTTTCTTTATCATCCTGTACTGTAGAATAGAGTGGATATGTGGTCTGTATCATCACACCTGAAATACTCAAAGTAGCTTGCTTTTTTGTTTCTGACGCCTTTGTATAGTATCCCATAGTCCCAGCATCATACCAACGCCCAACAAGAAGTCCTGTTATTCTTTGACTAAATGTATCAAGTAAATGTGTTAAAAACATGTACGCTCCAAATCCAAAAAGATCTCTAAAAGATTTCCAAGAATACTCTTTTGTTGGATGCCAGCTTGTCGTTATCCAAAAGAAAATGCATGGAATCAGAGCGCCAATGAAGTTCTGAGCTACTAAAGCCCAAACTCCACATCCTTTATATGCCATTATCACAGTTACAATCAACGATACTACAGATGTAATAATGGTTATTGTAGATAGTTTTTTAAATAAAAGGTACTTTCTAATTTGGTTACGCTGAATAATATTAAATGCATAGATAAAAAGAATTAGCCCTTGGATTCTGAGAATCTTACTTAGAATTGGCATTTTGTAGAAATTTGCAATGGCTGGTGCACTCAAGAAAAGAATTAGATACAACACTATCGACATCCCGATATTGAAGTAAAAGACTGTGGAGTAGTCTACTTGTGTCGGATTCTTCTTTTGTATCAATGCAGAACCAAATCCTGCGTCAATAAACACCTCTGCCAGACTCATAAAGATGGCCAGCATGCCGATTGCGCCATAATCGTCAGGAGTCAGTAGTCGAGCAAGAACAATGCTCGAAATGAATCCAATTGCCATCGTAGAATATTTCTGGATCGCGCTCCAGACCATACCAGTTGCCGCCTTTTGCTTTAAATTATCTGTAGTCATTTTAATAAATCCGCATATAGCATTTTGCACATAATACAATCAATTGAGCCTATTGGATGGAATGATTACTCCACTTCTTCCAACTTTCATAAAACAATTCCTGCGGCCTATGACTTTTAATCCTACGAGTAAAATAGTTTAAAAGAACAGAACAACGCCCCCCCAAGTATAGCCTAAACCCTGAGCAATTGAAAGCACTTTCATACCCTTAGTCAACTTTCCCTCCTTAATTGCTTCACAAAGTGCTATGGGGATGGTAGAAGAAACTGTATTTCCGGTATTTTCAATACTTACATAGTATTTCTCTGGAGCAATGCGCAGTGTCTTACGTTCCAAATTTGCCAGGAAGATATTGGCCTGATGATAGACATGTAAATCTATCTCATCTTTTGTTAAGCCATTCTTCTCCAACACGTCTTTAAACAATGCAGGGATACTATCCAAAGAATAGTTCAAGATAGCAGGACCGTCCATATACAGATTGTCAGAAGAATGTGGGTTTCCAAAATCATCAAACGCTAAGTCATTGGCAGGTTTCAGATGACGTGCTCCTCCTGTCTTTACAATCAAATTCTCTGCGCCTTCTCCGTCTGTACCTATAACGAACTCACCAATTTCAGCCATGCCCACGGTACTTACAACCGTTGCACTAGCTCCATCACCAAAGATGGTACGGTTGCTTTTGTCTTGTTCGTGCATATATTTCGAGTAAGTCTCTCCCGTCAGCAGCAGCACATTCGTAGCTTGTCCGGCCTGTATAACAGCTTTTGCCAAAGACAAGCCAACAATGTATCCATTACATCCCAAATTCACATCAATAGCCGTTAGGTTATGGCCCAATCCCACCTTTTTCTGAATCACACATGCAGTAGTGGGAAGATGATAATCTGGGCTTTGGCTTACAAAAATGAGATAGTCAATCTCTTTCTTTTCTATTCCACTTGTCTCAAATAATTGCTCAGCAGCTTTTATAGCGATGTCACTTGCGGTCTCATTCTTGGCTGTAATATGGCGTTGTTTTATTCCTAGTTTTTTTACAATTTTGTCTACTGTCCATTCAGGAAACTTTGCAGCCACCTCTTCATTAGTCAAGACTCCATCGGGAAGTGCATAATTTATTGCTTTAATAAATACCTTCATTTGTTTTAGTTGATTTGTTATCTTAAAGTTAATCCACCATCAAGCACTAGGTTAATTCCTGTTATCCAACTTGAAGCTTCTGACAACAGAAAAATAGCTGCATTTGCCACATCATCTGTTGTTCCCATCCTTCCCAGAGGATATTTCGTTGGTATTTCTGCTTTCAATATCTCCTCAGGGACAATTTCATGATACTGTCGAGACAAATCTGTTGGCACCAATGCAGGGCAGATAGCATTTACTCTTATTCTTCGAGACGCCAGTTCCAATGCAGCGGTTTTCATATACCCGCTTAATGCACCTTTTGTGGCAGAATAGGAAATTTCGCCAGTTCCACCAATGAGTACACCTGACAAGGAAGAAATATAAACAACGGACGATTGTGACTTCAGCTTCTTTTTTCGTAACAAGCCGTTAGTAATCATGATTGGCGCAATCGTATTTGTATTGATAGACTGCTCCAGATTCTGCCTATTAACAGTCCTTGTGGTGCAAAGATTCAACACCCCTGCACTATGAACATAACCGTTCAACTCTGGACATTCTTGTACTAAACCATCAATACCTTCTTGATTTACCAGGTCTGCAGCAATCACTAAATGGCCTTCTCCGTCAAGCAGTTGTAGTGTCTCACCCAACTTTTGCTCATTGCGTCCAGTAATAACCAACCTTGCCCCCATCTTCGAACACTGGGTTGCGATGCCCCTCCCTATTCCAGAAGAGGCACCAGTAACCAGTATTGTTTTCCCTTTTAAGGAAAAAAAATTATCCATTAATTACTTAGCCTGAATCAAGTTATACAATTCTTCAATGGTTGCAACGCTGCGAAGGTCTGCGCCTGTTATTTTCTTTCCAAAGTTCTCCATTGCCAATGCAATAATAGAGAGAGCGGTCAATGACCCCCACTCATCAAGTGTCTTGAACTCAGTATCAGCCTTGAACTGATCTTCTGGTGTCTCGTCAAATTCAGCGGCAAATGCCTTTACAAATTCATCTAATGTCATAATTGTCTAAATTTAAATGATTAAAATATTGTTCAATTGAAATTATTGTTCTTTTATTATTTTATAGTTCTTTACCTTACCAGCATAAGACGGGACATCAAGAAGAGACTGCTGATGAAGGTCAGGACTCATACGACGAACTATCTTTTCCAATGTATCATCTGTACCAACCTCATAGAACTCTGTCACACCATCCTTCACCATATTACGGGTCATATCAGTCCAAAGCACAGGATGTGTGATATGCTGAATAAGATTCTCTTTGATTTCATCAGGATTGGTATGAGGCAGTGCATCTACACACTGATAGATAGGAATGTTGGGCGTACTGAAGGAGGTCCTCTTGATGATTTCACCAAGCTCCTCACGAGCCTCATCCATATAAGGCGTGTGGAAAGAACCGCCAATTGCCAAAGGAACAGCTTTCTTTGCGCCTTCCTTCTTAAATGCACGGCAGGCCTTCATTACGCCTTTCATGGAACCGCTGATAACCACCTGGCCAGGACCATTGTAGTTAGCGAAATAAACCGGCTCGCCAGTTTCATCCCATATTTCTTTGATACGTTTTGCCACATACTCATCAGGAAGTCCTATAACAGCCCCCATTCCAGTAGGATACTTCTCACAAGCTTTCTGGCCAATGACAGCTCGGTTCAGCACCAGGTTCAGACCATCTTCGTATGATAAAACCCCTGCTACAACCAAAGCGGCAAACTCACCGAGTGAGTGTCCCGCCACCACATCAGGTTTCACATCATCTTGACACAATGCCAAGATGGTTTCATACACAAACACTGACGGCTGAGTATTTTTTGTCTCCATCAACTCGTCTTCAGTGCCGTGAAACATCACGTCTGTTATTTTGTAACCAAGAAAATCATTGGCGCGTTCAAATAACTCTTTAGCTTTTGAGAACTGAGCATATAAATCACTACCCATTCCTTCTTTTTGGCAGCCTTGGCCTGGAAAAATAAATGCTTTACTCATTTGTTTCTTGAAAATTTGACACTTTGAATAAATTTACGTGTCAAAATATCGAAATTATATAAATCCTTAGTCCTATAATCATTAAAATCCGGTCTTAATATCGCAAAGTCTAATACGTTATAAAACCTACCATTTTGATATATAGAGTCTTTATGTTCGCCCTCCCTTTTGAATCCTAGCGCAAAAAGCAAATGCGGCGAAACTTGGTGCTCGGATAGACAAGAGCAATATAGTCTATGAATATTCAAAGTATTGAAAGCATATTCCATAGAAAGTAGCATCGCTTCGAACATTGCAGTTCCATCTCTATATGAAGGGTCACCAATAACTATTCCATGTTGACATGCTGATTTATTATCTTTGTCAATCTCGGACAAACTTGCCCAGCCGATGATTCGTTTATCTTCATCATTTGTGCATATCGCCCAAAATTTGTAATTATCATGTTCGCCCATACATCCATGTACCCACTTTGTAGCTTCTTCGTATGTAAATGGATGAAATTGGCCTACTATCATGCTATTGAGTTTAGCATCATTTTTGCAATGATAGATAAAGTCAATATCTCTTTCTTCAAAATCTCTAAATAATACAGTTGAATCCATTTATATTATCGTTTAATTATTTCAATTATTCTATTCATTTCGCCTTTACCATACCTTTGATCGACAGGTAACGGCTGCATCTGGTACGCCAAAAGATAGTCTATATCATCTTTTGAAGTCCAATCTAATACATTTGGCCAATAACGGGCAACGAAAATCTTATTCTCTATCAGCTTTTCACGAAACCCATCTACAGGTACGAGATAAGGATACACCATCGGTACTGCATCATCCTCTAGCTTTAATTCAAGGTTATTCTCTTTGCCAAGAGCCTTTTCTATCATCTGATAGTTAGCTCTACGACGTTGTGCTGCGGCCTCATAATCTATTCCCATCATCATCCGCAGGGTCAACTTGGACATCTTGCGAATAGGCTGATTATCCAGTCCATCATCCACTCGTCTGAAGTCCTTAAAACCTTCTTCAGCAGAAAGATCAATACGTTTCACAAGATGCGCTACTCGGTCGTAAGAATAATCTTGCTCTATCTCTTCATCAAGTTCTTTATCACAGTAGAGATAGGCTCCATCAGGTACGCCAAAGAACTTGCGGCAGGTATAGAAGGTATCAATGCCCGGAATGGGCTTGGCATAAAATGCCTGGGTGTTGTCAATAATGATGCGGGAACCGACCTTCTCTGCCAATTGCTCCACATAGCGTTGCTTCAATCCAAAGTAGTTGGTGTAAAGCAGAGCCTCGCCTTCTTTGAGCGTAAAGCGGTCTCTAATCTCAAAATGAATATCTATATGATAGAATTCATACGAGATACCCAGCTTATTAATGGGTTCCATCACTGCCTCACAGGTATAATAAGGCACAAACACCTTCTTATACCCTCGTACCCGCAGGATATACTCCAGGCAATTGCGTCCAGTATTAAGCCGGATGGCATTCTTGTGATACTCCTCGCGTTGAGGTAGCTCTAATGAGAAATAGCCGCCTATTGCTTCCATTACTTTACAACTACTTTCAGCCAGCTTCTCTGGTTTGTGATAGCCTTTTCAAGCTCTTCTGCCGTTTGGAACTTCAGAACTAATGTTCCAATGGCATTATTAGCACCTTCGAATGATTCCACTTTATCACCTTTCTCAACCCAGAGATCTTCTTCAAATACCTCTGCGGGTAAGTCCTTGCTTATCTCCAGATGGTCAAACACTCCATCTTTATCTGCATGGAGAATAATCTCTGCCCAATGACCATTATAAGGTTTCTGCTCAATTGGGTCTAATATAGGATCGCCCACCATTGCACGGGTAATAGCTGTAATCATGTCCACTCCTGTTGCATATCGAAGCATCTCACAGAGCCTGTTTCCACCACCACGAGGTGTTAATTCCATAATGTAAGGTTTGCCGTTAGGCGCTACACGAACCTCAATGTTATAAACACATGTCTTCAAGTTTAGCAAGGTGATCAGTCTCTGTATCTCTGAAGTAAGATACTCTTCCTGTTCCTTAGTAAAAGTAGAAGGCCAGCTATAAGCCGCTGGTGTATAAGGATTAGTTGCCTCCGCATCAAAACGCTGAGCACAGAAACTAACAAATTTCAGTTTGCCATCTTCTGAGAAACTATCGGTATCAGAAGAGCAGCCTTGCTTGTCAATAAACTCCTCAACAATGATATGACCAGAAATGCTATGCTCCATCGCATACTCCAAAGCTGGCTTCAAGTCCTCTGCTTTATCAACTCTGGTCACACCTTTACTGCCTGCCGCATCTGTAGGTTTTACAATCACGGGCCAAGGATACCAATAGGTTTCCTGCATAGCAGCCTCTACACTATCAAAGCCCTTTGCTTGAGGCACATTGAAACCATTCTTAGCCAAGAAAGCACGGAACTTATCTTTGTTTTGGAGAATTTCTACACTCTCAAATGGGCCAAATGATGGTAAGCCCATTTTGTTCTGTACGTAGCTTGCAGCTACAACACCAGGATCACAGGCAAATGACATAATACCATCAATGCTCATCTTTTTGGCTGCTTCAAGCACCGCATCCTTTTCTATAATGCTGACATTGCAGTACTCATCGGAATACTTATGAGCGATATTATCCGGGAGATAATCGCAGGTTATTACATAACACCCTAGTTCGTGCGCCGCTTTTATTACCGGCAATGCATAACGAGAGCCGCCGAGCAGCATTAATTTTTTCAAATCTGTTTTCCTTTCACAATTCATTTTAATAGTTATATCTTTCTATTTCTCTGATTTTTTAAAATCATACGTCATCATCTATTTGTTTTCTGATATTTATTATAGTCTCATCATTTTCAAATCCCATTTCTATAAGATCATTCACAGTTTCTTTGCATTTATCATAATTTTTATGTTGCAAATAATATTTTGCAGCTAGAAATTTCCCGTTCACAAAATCTTCAGCTCTTTCAAGTAGTGCCGAAAGAGTAAGATAGAAATTTAAAAAAGTTTCCGTGATCCTATGGCTTTCAGAGGAAATAACTTCATTCATTTTTTCAAGCGCAGCATGATACTGTTTTTTTACAGTCAAAATATAAATATCATAATACTTTCTTATAAACATCTTGTCGTTGATCAAAGCTAAAATATTGTCACCTTCCGAAAGAACGCTGATCATCGTATAAAGATCGTATTTCTTTGTGTTGATCTTTTTGGATATCATTTCGGTAATTCCACATATAAGACCGATTTTGTCTCCTCCTATCAGCATTTTTCTTAAATCAGTGTTTTCACTCCAAAATTCAAAGGGCAAACAATTTACAGCTTTTGATATTTCGCCAAAATATTCGTTGAATATGGATTCAAGCTTCGAGTATTCATATATACTTTCATCCCAATTTACAAAAATATAAAGGAACAAAGTGTCTGCAATTGTATATGATATCTCAACTAAATCATTGAAAAGATCAGGATCAATATCTGCTTGTATATTATTCTTTGTATATAATAGCGCTTCATTTGTTGCGCCCCGATTAAGAATGTTTATTATCTCATCAAAAATTTTCTTTTTTGTGAATGACGATTTCAATAGCACTCGTAATGTATCATTTAATGCGTTTAAGTACACTAAATAGATAAATATCATATTTTCGCTGCTGATCTCGCCATACTCGGAAAGAAAATCCCTGGAGAAATTATACAGAAACTCATCTGAGAATGATTGGTTTTCCATATAACTATGAGATTGAGAATTGCTGTGTATCCTGTAATGATGCAAAGCCATATTATCAATACATATTCTTTCTGAGGCTTTTAGAAGTGTAAAAGAAGTGTATGTATCAATTCCATAACTAATTCCAATTTCTTTTGGATCAGGAAGATCTATTTTTTTCAGCAGCTGAGTTCTGACGAGTTTCCCCCAATATTGTCTGTAAAACCAATGATATACAGGAAAAAATATATTATATTCTTTTTTTTCAATAACAAAAGGCTTATTCAACATTACTCTTCTAAGCTCGCTGACTTTATCATTGAAAAATACCGAACCTGTATTCACGATATCTGCATTGTTCTTTTCTGCTAACAACAACATTCT
>JAEEGH010014051.1_pt1 | contig 17648 bp, 9 predicted proteins | sample 9134181 | NCBI WGS metagenome assembly JAEEGH01 (sample SAMN16246544, study PRJNA631951) | gut metagenome | biome: gut microbiome; feature: rumen; material: DP-attached | host: Bos | place: Iran: Karaj | collected 2018-10
CCGAAGAACTGTGCGAACTGCTGGTTCACACCGAAGTGGCGGACGATGGCAGGCAGCACGGCCACGATACCCAAGAAGATGGAACCGGGCAGGGTGATACGGGACATAATCGTGTCGATCAGCTCAGCGGTCTGCTTGCCGGGCTTGGTGCCGGGGATGAAGCCGCCGTTCTTCTTCAGGTCTTCCGCAATCTGCTGCGGGTTGATGGTGATGGCCGTGTAGAAGTAGGTGAAGGCGACGATGAGCAGGAAGAACACCACGTTATAGCCGAGACGGTTATAGTCGATGAAGCTGCTCCAGAAGCCGGAGGTGGTCTCCGTGGAGATGTTGACGAAGGTCAAGGGGATGAACATAATAGCCTGGGCGAAGATGATAGGCATCACGCCGGCAGCGTTGACCTTGAGGGGAAGATAGTTGCGGACACCGCCGTACTGCTTGTTGCCGACCACGCGCTTAGCGTATTGGACGGGCACGCGGCGGGTGCCTTGCACGAGCATAATGCAGACGCCGATGATGACCATCATCAGGACGAGCTCGATGATGAAGATGATCGGACCACCGTTCATCTCACTGATACGAGCCACGAACTCAGCCTTGAGGGCGTAGGGCAGACGGGCGATGATACCGATCATAATGATCATAGAGATACCGTTGCCGATGCCGTTGTCAGTGATTCTCTCACCGAGCCACATAATGAAGAGGGTGGCGGAGATGAGGAGGATGAAGGCGGCAATGGCGAACGCCGAGAAGCCGAGGATGCGGGTTTGGAGCATCGAGGGGGCGATGGCGCCGGGGAACTGGTTGGTGAGCTGGGCGATGTAGGCGGGAGCCTGGATGGCCAGCACGAGCACCGTCAGATAACGGGTGATCTGGTTGATTTTCTTACGACCGCTTTCGCCTTCCTTCTGGAGACGCTGGAAATAGGGCACCGCAAGCGTCATCAATTGGACGATAATGGATGCGGAGATGTACGGCATAATACCCAACGCGAAGATGGAGGCGTTGGAGAAGGCGCCGCCGGAGAAGAGGTCGAGCATACCGAGCAGACCCTTCTGGGCCGCGCTGGTGAACGCGGAGAGGCCGCCGGGGTTGATACCCGGGAGCACCACGTGCGCACCAAAACGGTATATCAGGATGATGAAGAGCGTGTAGAGGATTCTCTTTCTCAGGTCTTCAATCCTGAAAATGTTTTTTATAGTTTCGATGAATTTTTTCATTGCAGACGAAAGGTTAAATTAGAAATTATTCTGCCGGGGTCTCGGCGGGAGCGTTGAGAAGGGTGACGGTGCCGCCCACTTTCTCGATGGCCTCCTTGGCCTTGGCGGAGAACTTGTCAGCCGTCACGTTGACCTTGGCCGTGAGCTCGCCCTTGGCGAGGATGGCGATAAGGTCGCTCTTCTTGGCAAGGCCGTTGTTGACCAGCACCTCGAGGTTGATGTCGGTGATGTTCTTCTCGGCCAGTTTCTGCAGCGTGCTCACGTTGATGGCGTTGTATTCCACGCGGTTGATGTTCTTGAAACCTCTCTTGGGCAGGATACGGTAGATAGGCATCTGACCGCCTTCGAAACCGATCTTGCGGCTGTAGCCGGAACGGGACTGAGCGCCCTTGTTACCGCGGGTGGAAGTGCCGCCCTTGCCGGAGCCCTGGCCTCTACCGATTCTTCTTTCTCTATGTGTTGAATTTTCTGCTGGTTTTAAGTTGTGTAAATTCATTCTTTCTATAATTTCAATAGGTTATTAATCTGGTTTATTACTCTTCCGTCACAGAAACGAGATGTTTGACGGAGTCCACGATACCGAGGATTTGCGGCGTGGCCTCGTGTTCAACGGTTTGGTGCATTTTGCGCAAACCTAATGCTTCTAAGGATCTTTTCTGGCGGACAGGTCTGTCAACCGAACTCTTGACTTGTGTAATTTTAATCTTTTTCATTCCCTACAAAATTTTGTTGTTTATTACTTTTATTGTTTATATCAAAAAAAAAAAAATAGCGCACTTTTCGGAGGAAAATGCCACTATTCTATCATTCGTAACTATAAGAAAACCCATCTCACAAATCCTTCCCTATTTCAATACAGTCCGTGAAATCAAGTAGTTACAGCCTTGCCTTCATCTTTGGCAAACGCTTTTGCATTTCACTTCAAAAAAGCGTGCAAAAATACACTTTTTTCTTTATGAACAATATGTTGATAAATTTTTTTTCTACAATGTCTCGGAGACTTAAGACCGGAGACTTAAGATCTTTTTCGTAAATCGTAAATCGTAAATCGCACATCGCACATCGCACATCGTAAATCGTAAATCGCAAATCGTAAATCGCAAATCGCCCAAACCGGCGCACGGCAAGAACAAAAAAAAACGCCCCGGCAATGCGGGGCGTGAGTTTATCGGATGAGCAGTATGTCTTTAATCGCGGAGACAACGTACGGGCGCTGCAACATAACTTTTGAAAGTTGTAATAAACGCTGAAGGAGATCCATAATACATACCGAAAATGTAAGCATAAATTGAAGGCTTATACGAAGAACCAAAATAGGCCCTGAGGCCAAACTCCCTGTATTGCCCATCAAAATAACCTGCGGGAAGCGCAGAATAGCCAGTGGCATTGTTGGTGGGAAGATCGTTTCCTACATTGCAAGCAAATGAAGTTGATTCCCAACCGCTTTGTGCCGCCAATGCCTTGGCAATGTTGATATTGTTGTCACCGCACGTATAATCGCTTCGGCTTTGCACATAAGTCATCAATTGGTTCCATTCTGCCTGGCTCGGCACGTGCCAACCGTTAGGACAAACACCCTGTACACCGCTGGGGTTGAGATTGGAGGATGCAGCCCCTTTCACCACTGCCTGCCAGTTGTACAAATACCCGTAGGTGGGGACATTCGCGCTTGAGTTGCCTGGATAGTACCGGTAGGCCGTAGTGGTAGAGGTGTCGCTACCAAGGGTAATAGACGTACCATCAGCATAATGCTCCGACCGCAGGTTTTCCTTTAGCCAGCATTGGTTGCCGAGTTTCACTGTGTTGTACTCATTACCGTCATAGTCCGTAACCGTGATGAAGCCGCACACTTCGTTCTCACCGAGTTGTTGAGAGAGGCTGTTGATCACATTCTGCATACTGTCGATTCTGTTTAGCAGCGATGCCAGACTGTTGTTGATCATAGCCTGCACATCCACTGCCGTAGGCACAGCAGCACCTGACACAACGGCATCGCGCACACAACGGACATATTCAGAGCCCCATTGGCTATAAGTGATATTCGTATAGACCACAGCACTGGTATTACTAAATCCAATAGCCCAACACATTCCATTAGTATAATATGTTGATGTCGCAAAATAGGAGTAGTAGCTTGTTCCGGTATAGCCAGCATATGTTTTAATGGGTACAGGCACGACACTGAATCCAGTGGCATTGTTAGTGGACAAATCATTACCGATGGCACAAGTAGTGGTACTCGTTCCCCATCCTGTATTGGAGGCCAGGGCCTTTGCAATATTATTGGCATTGCTGCCGCACACGTACTCACTTTGGCTTTTGACATAGTCAAGCAGTTGATTCCATTCTGCCAAGGATGGCAGGTGCCAACCGTCGGGACAGACTCCTTGCACGTCACCTGTATTGACAGTGCTGGGGTCAACTCCTTTGAACAATGCAGTCGTATTATACGAATACCCGTAAAGGGCTGCATTTGATTCATCATCGTTACGCACATACCGGTAGGCCGTAGTGGAAGAGGTGTCGGTTCCAAGGTCTATGAAGGTGCCGTCAGCATAATGTTTCGTGCGCAGGTTCTCCTTCATCCAGCACTGGTTGCCAAGTTTCAGCGTGCCATACGTATTGCCATCCACATCTCTCATCTGGTCGCCGCACGTAAAGATTCTGCTTTGTCCTTCTTCTAAATCACGGATGCGATTCTCCAGGCTGTCGATACGGGACAACAATTGCCACCACAACATCTGCAAGGGAGACACATTGGCCTCTTCCGCCTCATCACGCAGACAACGTACTGTTCTAGCCTCAATCTTATAATAATATGAAGAAATGCCTCCTCCGAATGTAATCTTAGAGGTAGTATTGCTGAAAGACATCGGCCACTGGTCAACGTAACCAGAACCGTTATGGTTCCAATAGCCGCCATTCGTGCCGGTACCGGAATTGTAGTTGAACCTGGTCAGCATTCCGCCAGGCAACAATCCGAAACCTGTAGCGTTGTTCGATGACATATCCTGTCCCGGTGTGCATAATGAAGAACTGTAGTTCCATCCTGTATTAGCAGCCAATGCCTTGAGGTATTTGTCTGATGCTCCACCACAGAGATATTCGTCCTGGCCACTCACATATGAGATCAACTGATCCCACTCTATCCTTGTCGGTATGTGCCAGCCTTCCGGACAGATGCCCTGTATATTCCCGGCATGTCCCTCTTCATTATGTATTACCGCCAACCAGTTGTAAAGATAGCCGTATGTGGGTACATAACTGCTGGTATTGGTAGGATTGTAGCGATAGGCCACAACAGAAGAGGTGTCGGTTCCAAGTGCAATAGAATCGCCATTAGTATAGTGTGTGCTTCTCAGGTTATCCCTCATCCAGCACTGGGTACCCAGTTTCACTGTACCATACTGGTTGCCGTCATAGTCAGCCACTTTGGATCTGCCACAGACAAAGTCTGACGTAGTCAAATTATTCAATGCATTCCGAAGACCTTCCAATTCTTCATTCATAGATCTGATCTGACTATCCGAGAATAGAGGGTCGTGCAAGCAGCGGACCGAGATACCCGTGTATCTTTGATAAGTTGTCACCCAGGGATATCTTGTGGCTAAGTTCATTATTGCGCTTGAGGGATTTGTTCCGTCAACAGTAGAGAGCCAGAAAGCCGTCAGTTTTCCCATATTGAAAACCCCTGTGCTGCCTCTATAATAGCCAGCTCCGTAGGCAGAGAAGCCTGTTGCATTGTTAAGTTCTTGATTATCACCCGGCACACAGTTGCTCACAGTGTTATCCCACCCTGTAGTGGCGCACAATGCCTTGCTGATATTGATGTTAGTGTCCCCACACACATATTGGCTCTGGCCGCCCACATAATCTGTAAGTTGGGTCCACTCTGCCTTACTGGGCAAGTGCCAACCCTCGGGACACACACCCTGCACATTGCTTGGATTTGTGTTGCTGGAAGTAGCTCCGTTCACTGCAGCAGACCAGTTGTACAAAAGACCATATAGGGCGGAATTGGCACTGTCGTTGCCAGGATAGTAGCAATTTGGTTCATTATCGTAAATAGATGTTCTCATCGGTATCTGAGTGCCGTTGCTATAATGCTTGGTACGCAGGTTCTCTCTCATCCAGCACTGGTCTCCCAACTGCAACGTGTTGTATTCATTACCGTCATAGTCTTTCACCTTGCTTGCACCGCAAACAAAGGTACTTTTGGCGATATTGCTCAAAAGGTTCTGCAAGCTGTCGATCTTGTGCTGCAGGCCGCTGATGTCGGGGATAGCAGGTTTGTTTAGAATCTCCGCAACACCGGAGGTGGCGTTCCAGTCGGCGTTCACCTGGGCAACACCGCCACTGGAAACCGGGATGGTATATTCGTGGGTTCCCGCACTGTCCGTCACCGTGACGATGATGTTGGAGCCTGAAGCGGCCGCCGTCACTGTCGGGGAAACACCTGCCGGGCCTTGAGGACCCTGTTGACCTTGAAGACCCTGTGCACCCGCCGCACCATTGGTAACCGTGAAAGTGGAGGTGGTGTTGTCGGTATAATGAATAGTATAGGTGTCCACCAAGCCATTAGTCACAGGACCCGAGATGCTTTGAATGCCACGTCCGTCCTGACCATTCGTGCCGTCAGTGCCATTGGTACCAGCAGGACCGATAGGACCTTGCGGACCCTGTTGTCCATTATGTAGCACAAACGTATGGGGGCCGTTGGCATCCGTGATAGTCACTGTTGTGCTGTCTCCGGCTGTGAGGGTCGTCACTGTGGGTGAAACACCGTCCTGACCATTTGTGCCGTTACTACCGCTGGCACCAGCAGGACCGATAGGACCTTGCGGGCCTTGTTGCCCATTACGCACCACAAAAGTGTGAGGGCCGCTGGCATCGGTGATGGTCACTGTAGTGCTGTCGCCGGCAGTGAGGGTGGTCACTGTGGGCGAAAAACCGTCCTGGCCGTCTTGGCCGTTTGTGCCATTGGTGCCATTTGCACCGTCCGCACCTGGCGCGCCGTTGGTTACCGTATAGGTGGAGGTGGTACCATTGGTGTAGGTAATCGTATAGGTATCCTCCAGACCGGAGGTGCCCGTCTTCGTAATGGATTGAATGCCAACACCGGCCGCTGCCGCAGCACCGTCCAATCCGTTGGTTACCGTAAAGGTGGAAGTGGTGTTGTCAGTATAATTGATGGTATAGGTGTCCACGTTGCCTGCACTCACAGGACCGGTGATGCTTTGGATACCGCGACCGTTGGTGCCATCGACACCATTAGTGCCATTGCTGCCCGCCGGACCAGCAGGACCCTGCTGTCCATTATGCAACACAAACGTATGGGGGCCGTTGGCATCCGTGATAGTCACTGTTGTGCTGTCACCGGCCGTAACGGCATTCACTGTGGGCGAAAAGCCCGCCGCACCGGGAGCACCCGCAGGACCTTGGGGGCCCGTTGCACCGGTAGCACCCGTTTCACCTTGAGCACCCGCGGGACCAGCAGGACCTTGTAATCCTTGAGGGCCTTGCACACCCTGAGGACCTTGCGCACCCTGTTGTCCGTTATGCACTACAAAAGTATGGGGACCAGTAGCGTCGGTGATGGTCACCACCGTGCTGTCACCGGCTGTGAGAGCGGTCACTGTAGGAGAAAAGCCGTCCTGGCCATTGGTGCCGGCAGGACCTGTAGCACCCGTTGCACCCGTTGCGCCTGCTGCACCCGCAGGGCCGGCAGGGCCTTGCAATCCTTGAGGTCCTTGCGCGCCCTGCTGGCCATTATGCACTACAAACGTATGGGGGCCCGTGGCATCGGTGATGGTGACCACCGTGCTGTCTCCAGCTGTGAGGGTCGTCACGGTGGGCGAAACACCGTCCTGACCATTGGTACCCGCAGGACCGGTGGGACCAGCAGGACCGGCAGCACCTGTAGCACCAGGAGCACCGGCAGGACCGGCAGGGCCTGTCGCACCAGGGGCACCTGTAGCACCGTCTGCTCCGTTATGAACCACAAAAGTAGTGGTGGAACCATCCGTGTAATGGATGGTGTAGGTGTCGTTTAAACCGCTTGTTACAGGACCGGATATATTCTGGATACCAACGCCGTTTGTACCGTTTGTACCGTCGGTTCCGTTCTGGCCGTTCTGGACGACGAAGGTATGCGGGCCTGTAGCGTCAGTGATGGTCACCTGCGTGCCATTGGCAGTTGGAGAAGTGGTCACAACCGGCGAGACACCGTCCTGACCATTGGTGCCGTCAGTTCCGGCAGGACCTTGCTGGCCGGCAGGGCCCTGTTGGCCAGCGGGACCCGCAGGACCTTGGGGACCTTGTTGACCGTTGCGCAGCACATAGGCCTGCACGTTACCGTTGGGCATCGTCAGCACCAGCACAAAGCCTGTGTCGGTAGGTGTCACCGCGATGGCCGGCACATTGTCGGCGCTGCCTGCATACAGGGCGTACGGAACGCTCAGCAGTTGCTGCACACTCTCGATACTATAGTTGACACCACCCGTCGGGTCAATCTCCGACTTCAGATAGAACGGGCCCTGAGCCCAGGGAATCTGGGAGAAGTTCTGGCTGGAGTTGCCACCGCCCACCTCCACAGTAAGCAAGCCATTGACATTGGTGGTAGCGTTGTGCGTCTCCGTATAGACGGAAGCACCCGTGGCGCTGCCCTGTAGGATGGATATCCTCACAGAGACATTCTGATTGGCCACCAGAGCGTTGTCGCTACCGCGGACCACCGCCTGGTATGACATTTTCTGAGGTGCCTGCGCCAACATCGTCGCGCACAGCAGCACCATTGCACAAAGGGTAAAGAGTTTCTTCATGTTTATCAAAAGTTTATTGTTAATAATTATCATTTCAACCGAAGGGTGTGTTTTTATCCAACAACATATATATTTCTATATATCAAAATCTTAAAAGCAACAAAAACAACACCGCTCCGCATCACTATCGGAGTTGCAAATATATAAAATAAAGGTAATAAAAACCAGAGAAAAGAATACTGGTTTGCGTTTTTATGAACTGGATTTGAAATTTGAGACTTGAGACTGAAGACTTAAGACTTTTTTCGCAAATCGCAAATCGCCTTAATTCTCAACTCTCCATTCTCAACTCTCCATTCTCAACTCTCCATTCTCAACTCTCCATTCTCATCAAACAGGTCGGTCACTTCCATCCCGTCCTCGAGGTGGAGCGTCTGCAACCCGGCGGCACGCGCGCCCACCAGATGCTGCGGCGAGTCGTCGATAAAGAGCGTCTCCTCCGGCACAAGAGCGTTCTCCTCGATGATGTGCCGGAAGCCCTCCACCTTCGGTTTGCGAATATGCAGCAGCTGCGAGAAATAGGCTTTCTTGAAACGCTCGGCGAAGAGGTCGTAACCGAACTGCTCGCGCATCTGCTGCGTGAACAACTCGTAATTGAGCTGGTTGGTGTTGCTGTACAGATACAGGTTGTAACGCTCCCCCACCCTTCTCAACATCCGCTCGTGCGCCTCCGGGAAGCCAATGAGGATGGCGTTCCACGAATCGTCAATCTGCCGGTCGGTCAAAGGCACATCGGCCAGACTGCGCACGTATGCGCGGAACTCAGGCACGGAGGCAAGTCCCTCCTCGAATAGGTCCATCATATCCGACTGCTTCTGTTTGGAATAAATCTCCTCGAAGTTGGAGACCCCGCAACGGGCAAAGGCCTCCGCAATGTTCTGGTAGCGGATGTTATACAACACGCCTCCAAAATCGAATATGATGTTCTTGATCATTGCTCTTTTATGGATTAAAATCTGTTTACTAAACCTTTACAATCCTATCATCTGCCGAAAATCCTCCTCTGAGATAATGGGGACACCAAGATTCTCGGCTTTTTTCCGTTTCTCCGGTCCCATCTTCTCTCCGGCCAGCACGTAGGTTGTGTTTTTGGATATGGACGACACATTCTTGCCGCCGTGCTGCTCAATCAGCGCCTTCACCTCATCACGCGGGATGGTGAACACACCGCTGACAACGATGCTCATCCCGGCGAGCTTGTCGGAAGCGGGTTTGGCCTCCTCCCCCATCTCAAAACGCAGCCCCGCGGCACGCAGGCGCATCACCATCTCCAGATTCTCCGTGTCGTTGAAATATTGTATGATGCTGTCGGCCACGCGGTCACCCACATCCTCCACCTCCATCAAATCCTCCTTAGAGGCATTGGCCAGACAATCTACCGTCGCGAAATGACGGGCCAGTTTCTTGGCAGTCACCTCGCCCACGAAGCGAATGCCCAACGCATAGAGCACCCGCTCAAAGGGAACACTTTTGGATTGCTCAATGCCATTCAGAATATTCTGCGTCATCTTTTCCTTGAAGCTGAGCGCCCGGCTCTTGCCGTTCTCGTCCTCCACCACCTTCTCCAGACCGAAGAGCTTCTCGTAGGTCAGGTCATACAGGTCGGCGGCGTTGAGCACCAGTCCCTGGGCGAAGAGCAGGTCAATCTTGCCTTCGCCAAGCGAGTCGATATTCATCGCCTTGCGGGAGATAAAGTGCTCGAGACGTCCCTTGATCTGGGGAGCGCAGTGCAGTTCGTTGGGGCAGAACACGCCCGCCTCGCCCTCGTTTTGGCGCAGGGGCGTGCCGCACACGGGGCACGTCTCCACAAAGCGCACGGGCACAGCGCCCGGCAGGCGCTTCTCCACATCCACACCCACAATCTTGGGGATAATCTCACCGCCCTTCTCCACAAACAGGCAATCGCCCTCGCGGATATCCATATCAGCGATGAAGTCGCGGTTGTTGAGGGTGGCGCGCTTGACGACGGTGCCTGCCAGACTCACGGGCCTCAGGTTGGCCACAGGCGTGATGATGCCGGTGCGTCCCACCTGATAGTCCACACTCAGCAGCGGCGTGGAGACGCGCTCGGCCTTGAACTTGTAGGCGATGGCCCAGCGGGGACTCTTGGCGGTGGCGCCCACTTGCTGCTGCTGGGCAAAGTCGTTGACCTTGATGACGATGCCGTCGATGGGATAGGGCAACTGTTTGCGTTCCACATCCCATTTATGGATAAAGTCGAAAACACCCTGCAAACCAGGCACTTTCTCCATCACGTCAGGAAAGCGGAACCCCCACTCGTGGAGTTTCCGCAGCTGGTCGTAATGGTTATGCTCGGGCAGGTTCTCGCCCAAGGCGTAATAGAGCTTGAAGGCAAGGCCGCGCTTGGCCACCTCGGCGGAGCTCTGCAGTTTCAGACTGCCGGAGGCCGCATTGCGCGGGTTGGCGAAGGGGGCCTCCCCTATCTCTTCCCGCTCGGCGTTCAGCGCATTGAAGCTGTCGAAGGGCATAATAATCTCGCCACGGGCTTCCAGGATGTCGGGAAAATCGCCGGTCAGGCTCAGCGGCACCGAGCCGATGGTCTTCACGTTAGCGGTCACCACGTCGCCACGGGTGCCGTCGCCACGCGTAACCGCGCGGGTGAGGATGCCGTACTCGTAGATAAGACTGATGGCCACGCCATCATATTTCAGCTCACACACATACTCCACAGGACCGTTCAGCAAGTCGCGCACGCGCGTGTCAAACTCGGTGAGGTCGCCCTCCGAGTAGGTGTTGCCCAGCGAGAGCATCGGATAAAGATGCGCAGCGCTCTCGAACTGCTTGGTGATGGTGCCGCCCACGCGCTGCGTCGGACTGTCGGGGCGCACATACTCCGGATGCTGTCGCTCCAGGTCTATCAAGCGCTGCAGCAACTGGTCGAAGTCGTAGTCGCTGATCTTAGGATCGTCCAACATATAGTAATAATAGTTGTGACGATTGATCTCCTCGGAAAGGCGCGCTATCTCTTGCTGAATATCAGAAAACTCCTTGTTCTCCATTAATAATGTAGCCAAAATTATTTCAATCCCCTGTTTTTGAGAAGAGGTTCGATGGAGGGCTCTTTGCCGCGGAAGGCGACATAGAGTTTCATCGGGTCATCGGTATTGCCGCGCTCCAGGATATTGGTACGGAAAGCGGTGGCAGTGGCGGGGTCGAAGATGCCGTTTTCGCGGAAAGCCTCGTAGGCGTCGTTGTCCAGCATCGCGGCCCAGGTGTAGCTGTAGTAGCCCGCCGCATAGCCACCAGAGAAGACGTGGTTGAAATAGGGGCTCTTGTAGCGGGAGATTATCGATGAAATGAGACCAATCTTGGCCATCGCGTTGTCTTCAAACTCGGGCAGTTTCACCTTCGTCTTGGCCGTGATGGTGTGGTAATCCATATCCAGCAGGGAGGCGGCCAGCAGCTCGGTATTGATGAAGCCCTGCCCGTAAGTGGAGGCAGCCTCCATCTTCTTCACCAGCGACTCGGGGATGTTCTCGCCCGTCTTGTAGTGGTTGGCGTACATCTTCAGCACCTCCGGTTCCACGGAGAAATGCTCCATAAACTGGGAGGGCATCTCCACATAGTCGCGGGGCACATTGGTGCCAGAGAGCGAGCGATAGTGGCAGCGCGAAAGGATGCTGTGCAGGGCGTGACCGAACTCGTGGAAGAGCGTCTCCAGCTGGTCGAGGTTAAGCAGGGAGGGCTTGTCGCCGGCAGGCTTGGTGAAGTTGAAGACCAGGGAGACCACCGGGATGATGTTCTTGCCGTCACGGTCGTAGTACTGCTCGCGGAAGTTGGTCATCCAGGCGCCGCTGCGCTTGGAAGCGCGCGGGAAGAAGTCCATATACACCACAGCGATGACCTCGTTGTTGTCAATCACCTCATAAACCTTCACATCTTTCTGATAAACGGGGATCTCCTCATTTTCACGGAAGGTCAGGCCATAGAGCTTGTTGCAAACCATAAAGAGGCCCTTGCGGGCGGTGTCGAGCGAGAAGTAGGGACGGATTTCCTCCTCATCGAGGTCATACTTCTCCTTTCTGAGTTTCTCGCAATAGTAGCGCCAGTCGTAGGGCTCGAGTTTGAAGCCGCCGTGCTCCTTGTCGATCATCTTCTGGTAGAGGGCAGCCTCCTCCTTGGCCTTGGCCAGTGCGGGGGTCCACACCTGGTTGAGCAGTTGATAGACATTGTCGGCGTTCTTGGCCATACAATCCTCCAGCACGTAGTTGGCGTAGTTGTCGTAGCCCATAATGTTGGCGCGTTCCAGACGCAGGTTCACAATCTCGTTGATGAGGCCCTCGTTGTCAAATTCACCGCCTAAGCAACGGGTAGAATAGGCAGTCCAGATTTCCTTGCGGAGCTCACGGTCCTTGCAGTTCATCAGAAAAGGTTCCAGGGTGGGCATATCAAGGGTGAAGACGTACTTGCCTTTGGTTTCGGCTTTCTCATTGCCCTGCTCGGCGGCCTGCTGTAGCTGCTGCTCGGTCAGACCTTCCAGCTTTTTCACATCGTCCACCACCAGTTGGTAGCTATTGGTGGCCTTCAGCACGTTGTTGCCAAATTTTTGCGTCAGCATCGCCAGTTTGGTGTTGATCTCGCGGAAGCGGTCCTGTTTCTCCTTGGGCACATTGGCACCGCCGCGCTCGAAGCCCTTGTAGGTTTCCTCCAGCAGGCGCATCTGTTCGGGGTTGAGGTTCTCAGCAGCCCTCTTCTCATACACTTTCTTGACACGCTGGAACAGCTTTTCATTCAGCATAATGTCATCGCTATGCTGCGTATAGAGCGGCATAATGGTGTCGGCCAGCTTTTCCATCTCCTCGTCATTGCAGCACTCCAGGAGGTTGAAGAAGACGGAGGCCACCTTGTTGAGCAGCTCGTCGCTGTACTCCAAGGGGATGATGGTGTTGCCAAAGGTGGGCTCCTCGCTGTTGTTGACAATCTGGTCGATCCACTCGTTCTGTTGCTTCATACCCTCCTCGAAGGCGGGCAAATAATGTTCGGGCTTGATCTTGTCGAAGGGGGGCACGCCATACGGGGTGTTCCACTCCTCCATAAAAGGGTTGTCCAAAAGCACCTGGCTTTCGGTTTTTTTCTTGCAGCCGCCCATCACGACGGCAGCGGTAACTATCAGCGTCATAATACAAATGTTGTGTTTCATATCGTAAAGTTTTAGTATTGTCTTTCGGCTGCAAATATACAAAAAAGAGGGTTATTGAAAACCTCTTGACATCCTGTACGCGGACATTTTTTTCCTAACCTGGCCACACTACCCTTTTATGACCGCCACGGGCGAAAGGGCCACCTTAATGCGCACCAAGTCGCTCTGCAGCGCCATCACCTCGTCGATGTCCTTGTAGGCAGAGGCGGCCTCGTCCAGGTCGTTCTGATAGCGGAGGCCGTGCACGATGTTCAGCGCGTCCATCTTGGCGATTTCCTCCTCCAAGGAGAGGGTGTTGACAGCTTCGGTGCGGCTCATACAGCGGCCCGCCCCGTGCGAGGAGCTGAGGAAACTGTCGGGGTTGCCCAGTCCCTCCACAATGTACGAGCGCGTGCCCTGTGAGCCGGGGATGATGCCCACCACCCCTTCGGCAGCGCGCACCGCCCCTTTGCGGTGCACAATCACATTCTCGCCGAAATGGTTCTCCCACGCGGCATAGTTGTGCGCGATGTTGATCATCGGCTCGAACTGCGCCTCCGGGAATGCCTCCGCAATCACCTCCAGAATCCATTCCATCATCAGTTTACGGTTTGCGAGGGCAAACTGCACGCAATACTGCATCTCGTCCCAATACTGCTTGAACTCAGCCGTCCCCACGGGCAAAAAGGCCAGCTGCATCTCCGGGTTCACGCTGGAGAACCACTTCTCGTTCAGATTCTTGGCCAAGGTGGCGTAATAGTCGCACACCTGTTTGCCAATATTGCGGCTGCCGCTGTGGAGCATCACCCAAAGGAAGCCCTCCTCGTCGCGCTGCAACTCGATGAAGTGGTTGCCGCCGCCCAGAGTGCCGATCTGCTTCAGCGCCGCTACATAATGGCGCTTCACCACCGTCATCGAATCTATGTCGAAGCCCGTGGGCATCAGCGACTCGTCCTGCGCCTTCTTGTGATGCTCCATCCCCAAGGGGATGCGCTTACGGATGCCTCGCATTATCTGCTTGCGCAACACCTCCGCCGGTATCGACTCCACCGGAATATCGGTCTTCACGGCGCACATCCCGCAGCCGATATCCACACCCACCGCATTGGGCACGACAACCTTGCGCGCCGCCAAGACACCCCCGATGGGCATTCCCACGCCCCCGTGCACATCCGGCATCAAGGCCACGTGATGAAACAGGAACGGCAACGAACACAAATTGTTCAACTCCAACCACGCCTTGTGGTCAATCAATTTCGCCCACATTTTCACGGGCGCTCCATTCAAAACAAACTCTTTCATTTTTTCTCTTTTTTTAAAAACAGCGCAAAATAACAACCGTACTGCGCAATCTTTTTGCGTACTTTTGCAGCATCTTTATATTTTATCATATATTACTGATAATCAATATACTAAATTTTCATTTTTTTTAAAGAAAGAAAAAAAAGTTATGCCTGTCAGCCGAAACGCCCTGATCCGATATAAGACCATTGACAATTGCTTGCGCAACCATTACCGCCGCTGGACGCTGGACGACCTCGTGGAGGCCTGCTCCGACGCCTTGGCCGAGTACGAGGGGATTTACAAGGGCATCAGCCGCCGCACCATCCAGGGCGACCTGCAGGTGATGCGCAGCGAGAAGTTGGGGTACAACGCCCCCATCATCGTCATCGACAAGAAATACTACACTTACGAGGACCCCGACTACAGCATCACCAACTCGCCGCTGTCGGAAAGCGACATCGAGCGGCTAAGCGAGGCCGTGGAGGTGCTGAAGCAACTGAGCGGCTTCGCCCAGTTCTCGGAAATGGACGCTCTCGTGAGCCGCCTCGAGGACCGTGTGAGCGTGACGAAGCACCAGACGTCACCTGTCATCTTCTTCGAGCGCAACGACAATCTGCGCGGACTGAACCACATCCGCACCTTGTTTGAATACATCACTGAAAAACAGGTGGTTAAAATCAGTTATCTCCCCTTCACAGCTCGACAGCCTCGCATTTGGTTTGTTTCGCCCTACATCCTGAAAGAGTACCGCAACCGCTGGTTTCTGCTCGGCAAGGTGAAAGGGAAACAAGACCTGCGCATAATGGCCCTTGACCGGATAGAGAGCATCGGGATGACCTACGGCGAGACCTTCGAGCAGTTGCCCGACTTCCACCCAGAGACCTTTTTCGATGACGTCATCGGGGTGACGAAATCGCTGCAGGACAAGCCGTCAGAGATTCTATTCAAGATTATCGGGGAACAGGCGCAATATGTGCTCACCAAACCGCTGCACAGCAGCCAACGGATTGTGGAGCGGCACAAGAATGACCGTTCCATCACGTTCGCGATGAAGGTGGTGATGAACTACGAATTGGAGCGGTTGCTGTTAGGATACGGCGAGAACATACAGGTGCTGCAGCCCCCGACCTTGGCCAAGCGACTGCGCGACATCCACCAGCAGGCAGCTGACCTTTACGGTGACACGCTCTGAGGCAACATCGCGCCTCAACACTTTAGAAGGGTTTACATCGGCAACAGGGGCAGTGAAGCCGCTGCTGTCACCGCACGTTCCGCGGCCATTCCCAGGGAGAGCAGTATCTTGTCTTCCAGCACATAGCATCCGGCACCGGCCAGATAGCCAATGAGGGCATACGGGGTAATCTTCTTGAGATACCAGATGAAGTCGATTTTCTCCATTCCCATCACAGCCACACCCGCGGCGGAACCGATAATCAGCAGGCTGCCACCCGTACCCGCGCAGTAGGCCAGGAAAATCCAGAACACGTGATCCATCGGGAAGGAGTACATCCCCATTGCGCCGGCCACCAAAGGCACATTGTCGATGATGGAGGAAAGGATGCCTATCACGGTATCAATCAGATAGTAGTTGCCGTTGAAGATATTGTCGAGACCACCGGCCAGCATAGCAAGATGGCCCGCGCTCTGCAGACCGGCCACGGCCAGCAGGATGCCCAGGAAGAAGAGGATGCTGGGCAAATCGATGCGGGTGAGTACATTGGAGATGGTCAGCTTGCGATTGTTGTCGTGATTGGACTTGTGCAGCACCTCCGTCGTGATCCAGAGCACGGAGAGGCCGAGCATAATGCCCATATAGGGCTTGAGGTGGGTCAGGATCTTGAAAATCGGGACGAACACCAGAGCGGCCACACCCATAAAGAAGATGAGGTTGCGCTGCCAGGTAGGCACATCCGACACGCTGTTTTCCTTCGGGCGCTTTGTCGGGTCAATCTCGCCGCGTTCCACGAAGGAGACGACAATCAGCGGGATAATCATCGACACCAGGCTCGGGAGGAGGCATTCGAGAATCACCCTTCCGGTGGAGACATTACCGGCAATCCAGAGCATAATGGTGGTGACATCCCCGATGGGGCTCCAGGCGCCGCCCGCGTTGGCGGCCAGAATCACCATACCGCCGAAGAACCAGCGGTCGTGCTGCTCGGGCAGCAGCTTGCGCAACAAGGCCACCATCACGATAGCTGTGGTCAGGTTGTCGAGGATGGCAGAGAAGAAGAAGGTGATGAAACTCAATATCCAGAGCAGTTTCACCTTGTTGGTGGTCTTGATATGGTCGGTGATGATGCTGAAACCGCCGTAGGTGTCAATCAGTTCCACCACCGTCATCGCGCCCATCAAGTAGAAGAGAATCTCGGCAATGTCGCCCAGATGCTCAATCAACTCGTTTTTCGTGATGAAGTCGGCGAACGTGGCATCCGGGTGGGCCTGCAGATAGGCCTGCCAGGAGGCGCCGTGCCCCGACACTTCAAAAATGCCAGGACCTGTCAGAATGAGAACCACCCAGATTAAGACGCCCAGCATCAAGGCAAAAGCGGTCTTGTTGATTTTCAGAGGATGCTCGAATGCGATACACGCATATCCTATTACAAATAGGATGATCATTAAGTAGAAAGCCGACATAGCGCTATATTTTTAAAAAATACTCAACGAAATACCCACAGACATCGGATATATCTTGGGGCCCTTGCCCGTGGTAAAGAGCGGAGTAACCTGGAAAGAGTAGTAGGCATCCACGAACTTCCAGCCGATACGGGCATACACATCCACATTGTATTTCATCTTGTTCATCACGTGGAGATTCTTGATCATCAGTGTGTCATTGGCGTTGGCGGGGTTATCGCCTTTGTACTTCTGGGAAACCTCACAGATAAGCCCAGCGCGCGCACCGATGGTGAACTTGAAGCCGTTTTCGTTCCTATAGCGGAACTCCAGCGGAATGTTCACATTCAGATAGTTCATCTTCAGCAACTTGTAGTTGACACCCTCGGGAAGAAGGTAATACCGCATCATATCGTCGGCGGCGTCATAGCGGAGCAGCGCGTTGCTGTATTGCGTATAATAGGAGATGCCCACACCCAGACCAATGGCGATAGGTTTCTGCTTGATCCTGAAATCCCAAATAGCGGAAACGTTGAAGCCCGGGTCGAATTTCAGGTGATCGACCTCAAC
>JAEEGH010014052.1_pt1 | contig 17648 bp, 13 predicted proteins | sample 9134181 | NCBI WGS metagenome assembly JAEEGH01 (sample SAMN16246544, study PRJNA631951) | gut metagenome | biome: gut microbiome; feature: rumen; material: DP-attached | host: Bos | place: Iran: Karaj | collected 2018-10
GTCGGCAGTGAAATACGCCGGTTTCCGCTGGGAGAAGACTTTATGCTGACGGACCGGATCCTGTCCCGGATTGATCCCGGGCTGGATCTGCTGATCCTCTGCAGCCCCAACAATCCGACGGGGCGCACGATTAACCCCTCCCTGCTGCGTGCAGTCATCGGGCGCTGCGGAGAGGCGGGGACGCGCCTGCTGCTGGACGAATGCTTTCTCGGCTTCCTGGAGGAACCGGCGCTGTATACGGGGAAACCCCTGCTGGCGCGGGAGCCGACCCTTCTGATTCTCCGGGCCTTTACCAAGCTTTGGGGCATGGCGGGCCTGCGCCTTGGCTATGGGCTGAGCGCGGATGCGGCGTTCCTGGACGCGATGCGCCGCTCCGGCCCGCCCTGGAGCGTGTCGCATCCTGCCCAGGCGGCAGGGCTTGCGGCGCTGGAGGAGCCGGACTATGCCGAACGCGTGCGCGCGCTTGTCCGCAGCGAGCGCCCGCGGCTTTTTGCCGCGCTGCAGGCCCTCGGGCTGCGCGTCATACCGGGCGAGGCAAACTTTCTGCTCTTTCAGAGCAGGCAGCCGCTGGATAAAGGACTGCGTGCGCGCGGGATCCTGATCCGCAGCTGTGCCGACTTTCACGGCCTCGATGAAAGCTGGTACCGCTGTGCGGTGCGGACGGAGGAGGAGAACGGGCGCCTGATCGCGGCGCTGAGGGAGGTTCTGACATGAGCAGGGCAAAACGCATCATGGTGCAGGGCAGCATGTCGGGCGCGGGCAAGAGCCTGCTGTGCACGGCGCTCTGCCGGATCTTCCGGCAGGACGGTCTGCGCGCGGCGCCCTTTAAGAGCCAGAACATGGCCCTCAACAGCTATGTCACGCCCCAGCTGGGCGAGATCGGGCGTGCCCAGGCCGTGCAGGCCGAGGCCGCGGGCATCGAGCCGGATGTGCGCATGAATCCGATCCTGCTCAAACCCTCCAGCGATGTCGGAAGCCAGGTCATCGTCAACGGCCGGGTGCGCGCGCAGATGGCGGCGGCGGACTATTTTGCGTACAGGAAGCAGCTGGTCCCGGAAATCCTGGCGGCCTATGAAAGCCTTGCCGAAGAGTACGACGTGATCGTGATCGAGGGAGCGGGCAGCCCGGCGGAGATCAATCTGCGTGAAAACGACATCGTGAACATGGGCCTGGCAGAGCTGGTGGATGCGCCGGTGCTGCTCGCGGGGGATATCGACCGCGGCGGGGTCTTTGCCCAGCTGTACGGCACGGTGATGCTGCTGGATAAGCGCGAGCGTGCCCGGGTCAGGGGCCTTGTCATCAACAAGTTCCGCGGCGACGAGGCGCTTCTGCGCCCCGGCCTCCGGCAGCTGGAAAGCCTGACCGGGGTCCCGGTGCTCGGCGTTGTGCCGTTTTTGCCGGTACGGATCGACGACGAGGATTCCCTCGCCCCCTGCCTTGCGGAACGGACGGCGCGAAAGCCGATCGACATCGCGGTGATCCGCCTGCCGCACATTGCCAATTTTACAGACTTTTCCCCGCTGCAGGCGCATCCCCTGCTCGGCGTGCGCTACGTGGCCGATGCGAAAAATCTGGGTATACCGGACCTGCTGATCCTGCCCGGCACCAAGAACACGATCGATGACCTGCTCTGGCTGCGGGAAAGCGGCCTGGAGAGCGCCGTGCTGCACCTCGCCGCCGCTGGAGCGCCGGTGTTCGGCATCTGCGGCGGCTATCAGATGCTCGGCGGGATGATCACGGATACCGCCGGGCTGGAGGGGAGCTGCCCGTCCCTGCCCGGCATGGGCCTGCTGCCCTGTGAGACAGCGTTCGAAGCCGGGAAAACCCTCACGCGGGTCCGTGCCGCCGTGACGGGCGGACCCTTCGACGGGGCGGCGCTGGAAGGGTATGAGATCCACATGGGCGCCACGGCGGTGAGAGGCGAGCCCTTCTGCCGCCTGGAGGACGGAAGAGCGGAGGGCTGCCGCAGCGGGAATGTCTTCGGCAGCTATCTGCACGGTCTGTTCGACAGCGGCGAGCTTACGGAAAAGCTTGCCGACTGGCTCTGCGGCCGCAGAGGGATGGAAAAGAAAAACGCCGCGGCAGAGCCGTGGCGGGAGAGCAGAGAGCGCCAATACGACCTGCTGGCGGCAGGCGTGAGAGAAGCGCTGGATATGGACGCGATCTATCGCATGATGGAGGAGTATGCCTGATGGAACGGATCAGACCCGCAGAGATCGAGCGGGAGAGCATGGCGATCATCGAGCACGGGCTCCGCGCGCGCGGCATCACGCTGCCGGCGGAAACCGGGGCGGTTGTGAAACGCGTGATCCATACGACAGCGGACTTTGACTATGCCGAGAATCTGCGCTTTACGCAGGACGCCGTCAGGCAGGCCCATACGGCACTGGCCGGCGGCACCATTATCACCGACAGCAACATGGCCCTGGCGGGGATCAGCAGGCCGGCGATGCAGAAACTGGGCTGTGAGGCACACTGCTTTATGGCAGAGCCTTTCATTGCGCAGGCGGCGCGGGAGCGCGGTGTCACGCGCGCTGCTGCCTCCGTGGAGCATGCGGCGTCCCTTTATCCGTGTGCGGTCTATGCCGTCGGCAATGCCCCGACGGCGCTGCTGCGCCTCACGGAGTATATAGAAGAGGGGCTGCGGCCGGGCCTGGTGATCGGGGTGCCGGTGGGCTTTGTCAACGTGACCGAGAGCAAGGAGCGCGCGCTGGCAGCCTGCATAAAATACGCCGTCCCCGCCATCCTCGCGATGGGCCGGAAGGGCGGCAGCACCGTCGCCGCGGCAATCCTGAACGCGCTGCTCTATCAGGCGGCAGATCTGACCGCGCCGGAATCCCGCCTCGGGTGATGATGCGCAGATAAAGGAAACGCTGAAACGTCAGCTTCAGCGTTTCCTGTTTTTATTCGGGCTGGCGGCTTTCGCAGAGGTAAAAGACCGTCAGCAGACCCGGCCCGCAATGCGCGCCGATGACCACGCCGAGACCGGTGATGGTGATCCTGCCCACCTGCGGATACGCCTTTTTGATCTCATCGCGCACATAGGCGGCGTCATCCCGGCAGTCGGCCTGCAGGATCCGAAACTCAAGACCCGTGGGGTCAATTTTGCTCAGGTCATGCAGAACGCCGTCTATAATGGCACGGAGGGCGGCTTTCCTGCCGCGGACCTTTTTGGCAACGTCCAGCGTACCGCGGTCCGGCACATAGAGAACCGGCTTGATGGAAAGCAGCGAGCCGACCAGAGCGGAGGCGTTGGAGACCCTGCCGCCGGCCTTCAGATAGTTCAGGTCGTCCACGGTAAAGCGGTGGGCGATTTTCAGCTTGTTTTCCTCACCCCAGGCGATCACGTCTTCCCATCCGGCCCCGGCTTCCTTCTGCTGCACCATGTTTTCCACCAGCAGCCCGAGACCGCCGGAAATGCAGCGGGTGTCCATCACATACAGGCGCTGTTCGGGGTATTCCGGGCGAATCTTTTCGGCCGCCTTGTTGGCGTTCTCAAACGAGACGGACATCTTCTGCGACATGTCGAGGAAGATGACATCCTTCCCGCTGTCGAGCAGGCCCTTGAAAAAGTCATAGTATACAAATTCATTGATCATGGAGGTCTTCAGCCTGTCGCCGGCACGCATCCCCCGGTAGACGGCTTCGCGGGACTCCTCCCTGCAGTCATCCTCACAGAGCTGATCGTTCACGGTATAGGTATAGGGTATAAACGGAATGTGGTGTTCCTCAAGCCAGGTTCTGGGCAAATCCGAGGTCGATGAAGTTGCGATCACATAATCGGTCATGAATTGTCAATCGCCGGACGGGAGATTCCGGCGCTCCTTTCTGCCGTAATGAAACAGCATTGATATTATAGCACAATTGTACCGGGCGGGAAAAGAGACAGTTTCGCATGGAAGGGCGGCTCTTCACGCAGAGAAGGGCAGAGGCTGTTTGGAGGCGGACTGTTTCTGTTGTTTTAAAAAATCCTGTGTGATAAGATATAGATATCAGTCGGTGCGATAAGGCCTCTTTCCCCATTCTTAGCGGCCGCAGTGTCTTGATAAGGGGAAGCAGGCTTCTCTTGCCGCGCACGGGACCGGCTTCCGGGGAGCGCCCGTACCCAGCTTGTTGCCGTTGCGCGGAATGGGAGTCGGTCCCTCGCACGGAGTCTGTACCGCCGCGCATATTTTGTTTGGATTAAGCGGATTCCGGCTTTCCGACTGAATCAAATGAAACCGGGTAGAGAGGATGAAAAGGAAATGAAAAACATACTTCTCGAGGTCTGCTGCGGGAGCGCCGATGACGTCATAGAGGCATATCAGGCCGGTGCGGACCGGGTGGAACTGAACAGCGACCTGTTTCACGGCGGTCTGACGCCGACCGTCGGTACCCTGCGAGTCGTCAAGCGGGAGACCGACATTCCCGTCATGACGATGGTGCGTCCGCGGGAGGGCGGATTCTGCTACACGGAAGCGGAGTACCGCGTGTGTCTGGAAGATGCCGAACTGCTGATCGAGAACGGCGCTGACGGACTGGTGTTCGGCTTTCTGACAGCCGAGGGAGAAATCGACCCGGAACGGACGCGCCGGCTGGCCGGGATTGCGCAGCGTGCCGGAAAGGAGACCGTCTTCCACCGGGCAATTGACGTGGTTCCGGACTGGAAAAAGGCGGTGGACCTGCTCGCGGACCTGGGAATCACGCGGATCCTGACCAGCGGACAGGCTCCGGATGTCAGCGATGCAGCGGACACCGTGCGCGAGATGATCGCCTATGCCGGAGACAGAATCCAGATTCTTCCCGGCGCGGGCATTACCCTGCGGAATCTCCGGCGCGTGGCGGAGGAAACCGGCGCACATCAGCTGCACGTTGCGGTTCACCGAAGCGCAGCGGATCTTTCCACAGTGAACAACCGCTCCATCTATTATGGCGGGTGCCTGTATCCGCCGGAGGACCGGTTCCGGATCATCGACGGCACGGCGATCGCAAAAATGAAAGCGTGCCTGTGACGGCTGAACGCTGGCAGAACGCCTCCTCCGGCGCGAATCCCGGGATGGCAGGACAAGATATCCTTTTCGTATAATTACCAGACTATTATATGTATTTCCTTTTTCGAAATCTCTGTGTTATCATACAATCGTCCTGAGGGAACAGGACAGAGATGAGGATAAAAACACAGAGAAAGAAGGTGCAGGAAATGCTGAAGGAGTTTTACGAAAGCTTCTCTCACCGCGAGGGCAAGTAACCGGGACGGCTGCCGGACAACGATAACAGAACAGAAAGAAGGCGTTGAAAATGCTGAAAGAGTTCTATGAAAGCTTCTCTCACCGCGAAGGGAAATGACCGATCATAATACGTAGCAAGGACTGCATTTGTATTGGATGCAGTCCTTGCTTTTTTCGTCCGCACCCTGCGTGCAGCCGCTTTTCAGGCTTTCCCGACGGAGCCGAACAGCTCGAGCTTCTCCCTGACAACCGCCTTCATGGCATCGATTTCATAGGCGATCAGGCCCATCATGCTTTTGGCCCCGGCGGCAAGACCGGTCTCGATCCCTGCTTTCCCCGCCTTATCCAGATCGGTGAAGATATTCACCTTGCAGATCCCGCGCCGGACAGCTTCGCGGAAATCGGAATCAGCCAGTCCGCTCCCTCCGTGGAGCACCAGCGGAAGACCGGTTTTTCGGGCGATGGTTTCGATCCGTTCAAAATCCAGTCTGGGCGGGAATTTGTAATCCCCGTGGGCGTTTCCGACGGCTACAGCCAGCGAGTCAATCCCTGTGCGGCGCACAAAATCCTCCGCCGCGCCGGGATCTGTATAATAGTCCGACGGACTTGCCAGCTTCCCGCTGCCTTCATTGTCCCCTACATGACCGAGCTCGCCCTCCACGGTCACACCCATCGCGTGACAGATGCGCACCATTTCGGCAACAGCGGCGGCATTCTCCTCGTAGGAGGCGGTGGAGCAATCGTACATGACGGAGGTAAAGCCCAGACGGAGCGCTTCCATGCACGTTGAAAAACGCAGGCCGTGGTCGTAGTGAACACACACGGGAACCGAAGCTCTCTCGGCCATGGGGATCAGATAGTCCGCCACCAGATTCATGCTCATGGCGGGAAGCAGCACCTCTGCCGTACCCACCATCACAGGCGCATGAAGCTCTTCCGCAGTTTCAATCACGGCGCGTGCCATCTCCACATTCACTGCGTTGAAAAAACCTACGCCATAGCCCCCTTCCCGCGCGGGAAGAAGCACGTCGTTCATATTCACAAGCATGATGAATCCTCCGAGTTACCGTGTTTCCCATCCGGACCGGATGCGATCCTCCAGCTCCGGGATGGATTTCAGACCGCTGAGCGCGTCGTAGGCGGTCACGCAGCAGGCGCCCTCCGCGGCGGCCAGCGCCACGCAGTCCTCCGGCGTCCTGCCGGCCAGCACCGCCGTCAGGAAAGCCGCGATACTGGTATCTCCTGCACCGGTTCCGGAGCGGACTGTCTCCGCCCGAAAGCAGCGCTGCACCCCTGTACGGCCGGCCCAGGATTCGGTATCGACACAGATCCGCCGGCCGATCTTCCGCAGGGCTTCCCTTCCTGCCGCACGATAGAACATCCCGGCGGTGCCGCATTTGATCAGAACAAAGCGGCAGCCCATCGCGAGAAGCTTTTCTGCGAGGGGTGCGCATTCAGCCTCAACATCGAGATTTGCCGTCATGTCTCCGCCGCGTGCGGCGAGCGCCTCATAGCGGCGGCGATCCAGCATGAAGCAAAGCTCCTCAAAACTGGGCACAAAGAAGTCCACATAGGGCAGCACGTTTTGCAGAATGGCCTCCCAGTCTGCCTTTCCGGCCTCCGAGGAGGGGTCGATCGCCGCAAAATCCAGGCTGGCGGCAAGGCCGTGTTCCTTCGCCCGGCGGAAGATCGAGACCAGCTCGTGCCCGCCGTCCGCGTACATCCGCTTCATCAGCGGCGGATACCCGAAATGCAGCAGCGCAGCGTCCTCCAGTGCCGAGTCCGGGATATCCGCGCTGACAAAGCTGTCATTGGCGCCGGGGTCATGCAGGAACACGCGGTCGATGCCGGGCACGGCAAGCACGACGGAATACGAGGTTGAACTTGCCGGGTCCGCATGCAGGCCGCCGGCGCCGTACTTTGCCAGGATGTTCTGCACCATGGTGCCGAAGGCGTCCGCACCCACCTTACCCATCAGGACAACATCATTGCCCAGGAGCTTCAGTGCGAGACCGGTATTGGCCACGCTTCCTCCCGTGTGTACGTCGGCACCTTCCATGTGCACCAGCTTTCCGGGGATCAGCACCTCATTGAGTTCCCGACAGCTCCGCTGCGCAGGGAACACCGGGGTGATATCCAGACAGATATGCCCTGCCGCAATGATCTTCTTCATCCTGTTCTCCTTAAACAGTCAGGGCTGTCGCTTCCGGCAGCCCCGATTCAGCTTTGGTATTATTCGATGCCCATGATCAGCCTGTTGACGTAGAGTTCAAGCTGCTCATATTTGCGCTGGGCGATCAGCTCGTTGGCATAAGCGTAGTCATACTTCTCGACCTTCTTCTCCATGGCCTTGAAGAGCTCGAGCGAGGTGACCAGATGGGCGTAGCTGTCCTCGTCGGAGGTGGTACGCATGGCCTTGACATCGAGGCCGACATAGTTGCCGGTCTCGTAGTATTTGTTCTCCATGAGGATCTTGACCTGATTGAAGGCCTGGCGCAGGTTCTCCACGCCGAAGGACTTGTCCTGGTCGAAGCGGATGCCGTTCTGGTCGTTCAGGTGCACGGTAAAGAGCTTGTTGAAGGCCAGTGCGAAGCCCATCTCATTGGCGGGATCCAGCCCGGCCAGGGTGGCGTGGGCGGATTCCATGTTGGCGCCGACACGCTTCGGGTCGATGGTCGCGGCGGAAACACCCATCACATGGCCGACGGTGCCGCAGAAGGAACGGTCAACCGGCTCATTGGGCTTGGGCTCGATGCAGACGCGGATTTTGCCGTCATAGCGAAGCATGCAGTTGATGGCCTCGACAAGCTGCTTTGTGGCGGTGACGGCGCTCTTGCTCTCCGCGCACGAGGTTCCCTCGCGGGCAAGCCACAGCACGATCAGGTCGCAGCCAAGCTCATTGGAGATGTCGATGGAGCGGTAGGCGCGCCACATGGCATACTCCCGGTCCTCGGCGCTGGTGCTGGTAAAGCCGCCGTCTCTTGTGTGAGGATCCATCCAAAGACGCGGCGCGACGAATTCGGCCTTCAGGTCATACTTGTCGAGCAGCGCCTTCACCTCCCGGGCTTTGGCCCTGATCTCTTCCTCGGTGTAGTCGTTGATGTTGGGAACCGCGTCGTCATCATGAAACTGCACGGCATCGAAACCGAGCTTTTTGAACATGGCGAATTTGCTCTCGAGATCAATGGCCTGACGGGTGTCGGGGCCGTAGGAGTCCGCACCGGTATGAACATTCCAGGGGCCGACAGAAAACTTGAAGCGAGACATGAATCATCCTCCTCAGATAAAAAGTATAGAAAATATCGATAGATGCAGTGTTCTGCTTTATGCGTTCATGATAACATGCCGATCTCCCGCTGTCTCGTATGAATTTGCGGCAAATTACAGCACAAGTTTGCGATCCTTCTTGACGGTCACGTTTCTGCGGTATAAGATGGCCGGGAAGGAGGCGTTTCTGTATGCCGCATGAATATGAGATGATTCCGACCGGCAGCTATCCCTGCCTCAACCTTTTTCTTGTTCGGCTTCAGTCCCGCTGTCCCCACCTTCACCGCGAGCTGGAGCTTGGCCTGATTCTGGAAGGACGCCTGACTCTCCGCCATGCCGGCCAGGGATACCGGCTTGAAAAAGACGAGTTTTATCTGGTGAATTCCATGAAACCGCATGAGTTCACTTCCGTCGGGGAAGGAACGCTCGTACTTGCCGTTCAGGTTTCACCCAGATTTCTGGAGCCGTTTATTCCGGACGCATCCATGCATTGCTTCCAGGTCAAACCGCCGCTGGAGCCGTTTTTCCCAAAGGGCAGCGAGAAGGCCCGGGAGCTGCGGGAAGCGGTTCTGGATCTGGCAGTCCATTACCTTTCGGCCGGGGGAGAGGACGCAATGACCTGCTTCTACCTCCTGTCCAGACTCCTTCTCCTGCTTGACCGGAATCTTCCCAGGCAAGTGCTGACGCAGAATGATTATGAAATGATGCGAAGGCAGACTGACCGCATGGTATCCATTCTCGACGAGATTGACCGACATTTCCAGCAGAAGCTGCTGCTGGAGGACATCGCGCGGCAGTACGGGCTGACGATGCCTTATGTTTCACATCTGTTCAAGAATATCCTGGGAATCAGTTTCCAGGAGTACCTGAAGGAAAAGCGCTTTGAACATGCCCTGGAGCTTCTGAATACGACGAGTAAAACCATTCTGGATATTGCGATTGAAAGCGGCTTTTCGGATCTGCGGTACATGACGAAGGCTTTTCGCGAAAAATACGGCTGCACGCCCAAAGAATATCGCAGGCAGCATCCCTCTTTGCTGCAAAGCACACGCTCATCCGCCGAAAATCGGCAGGAATTATTGCATCCGGAGGAATCGCTTCTTATCGTTCGAGAGCTGCTTGGGACGGTTCCTGATTTGGAAGAATGATGGGCTGGACTATGTACGCCTGCAATGCGTTCGCGTGCAGGCTTACTTGCGGTCGTCCACCAGGAGTAAGTCGGCGCGGCCTTCAGCAAGCTGCTTCAGTTCGTCAGTATAACCACCCATACTGAACAGTACAAACCAGGTCTGTCGATGATCCTGGTTCCAGGAGACGTGTTCGGCTTTCTGCTCCAGCTCGCGCAGGATGTTCGCACCCACCGGCTCCTGCCAATACTTGCACTCGCCGAGAATGAGGTTGTGTCCCTCCGGGTCGAGGGCAGCGATGTCGATCTCGGTATCGGCGTCCCAATAGCGTCCGATCCTGGAGAAGTGGAAAGGCCAGGCGTCGTCTGCATTCAGATCCCACATTTTTTCCCGGCACACATCCTCATAGACGAAGGCGATATGACTGGTGACCAGGCCCTTGCGGATCTTGTCCAGAACGATCTGACTGTTGCCGCTCTCGATAAAGCTCATGTTGGGATAGACGAAGGCAAACCAGAAGCGGATATAATTGTCCTTGATCCTGTAAAGGCCGCGCTTGCTCTTCTCCGGGTTCTCCTCGGTGATGGGTATCTCGCGCTCCAGAATATCCAGATCAATCAGCGTTTTCAGATATTTGGTCAGACTGGTGGCCTTGACCTCCAGGGCGGAGGAAATGGCCGCCAGCTTGTGATTGCCTGCGGCAATGGCCCTGATGACGGAGAAGTAGCTGCCGATCTCGCTGACTTCCTGCTGCAGCAGGAAGTGCGGCTCATCGTATAGATAGCCGGAGCGATTGAGGACGTTGCGCGCGATGGCGCGGTAGATGTCCTTGCTCTCGGAGAATATCTCCACGTATTTGGGGACGCCGCCGGTGATGGCGTACATCTCAATGAGCTCTTTCCGGCTGCGGTCGGGGAAGAACTTGCCGTAATAGCGGAACGGGATCTGCCCCAGCCGGATCTGCGCCGTGCGCCGCCCATAGAGCGGGCTGTTGTAGGCCAGGGTCTGTGACTCCATCATGGAGACCAGCGAGCCGCAGAGAATTACCATAACTGCGCGGTTCCTGAGCTGCTCTTCCCATATGCGCTGGAACACTGAGGGAAAAGCCGGGTTGGACTTGCCGATATACTGAAACTCGTCGATCACGATGATGGGTTTCGTTTCAAAGCTGTGCTCCATGATTGCTTTGAAGATCGCGTCCCAGGTGGAGACGCTGGCCTCATGCAGCAGGGAGCTGCCGATGAAGTCCGCAGCCTTCTCCTTAAAGGCGTTTCGGTTCTGCGATTCAGATTCCTCGCTGGCCAGGAAGAAAAGGGCGTTCTTGTCCTTGATAAACTCCGAGATCAGTGTGGTTTTTCCGGCGCGTCGACGCCCGTAAAGGATCACGAGGGAACTCCCTTTACGCTCATATTCGCTCTGCAGAGTCTCCATTTCCTGCTCGCGGTCGATAAATCTCTCCAAGCAAATCACATCCTTCCGTTTTATTATACCGAAAAGTATAATAAAATCAAGCATAACTTTACAAAAAAACAGCACGCTTGAATCTCCCTTCAAGTAGAAAATTCAAGCGTGCTGCTTTTCAGAAGAGAATAAAAAGAAAACGCTGAAATCACCAACGATTTCAGCGTTTTGGTCCGAGTGACTGGATTTGAACCAGCGGCCTCTTGAACCCCATTCAAGCGCGCTACCATCTGCGCTACACCCGGAAATGCGCTTTCAAGCCTGTAGAGTATAGTCCCAATACCGGAATTTGTCAAGGGTGCTTTTTTATTTCTTCCGGCGATCAAAAATCTGCCGGCAGTTTTTCTCCCTCAAGGGCAGAGAAAACTGTCGGCAGATCGTGCGGTCAGCCGGCGGATTCCGCCGGAGACGTCAGCGGAGCTTCCAGATGAGATCCTTGACCAGGAGCTCTTCCTCGAGCTTTTCGGGAAGCGTATCTTTTGAGATATGGACAAACTCGATGTCCATGATCCGCGCCCAGTCGCGCATCATCTCCGCACTGACATCATAGCTCAGCACGGTATGGTGTGCGCCGCCTGCCGTGATCCAGCATTCCACACCGGTGGTCAGGTCCGGCATGGCACGCCACATGACGCGGGCAACCGGAAGATTCGGCATCGGGAGAATGGGCTTTACGCATTCGATATCCTGCACGATCAGGCGCAGGCGGCCGCCCATGTCAATGAGACTTACGACGATGGCGGGGCCGGCCTTGCCCTCAAAGACCAGACGTGCCGGGTCTTTTTCGTTCATGCCGATGCCCAGATGATGGGTTTCGATCCGGGGTTTATCGGCTGCAAGGCTCGGGCAGACCTCAAGCATATGCGCGCCGAGGGAATACTCCTGGCCCTCGATCAGGTGGTAGGTATAATCCTCCATGAAACCGGAGGCACCGTTCCCGCCTTCTCCCATTGCTTTCAGAATGGCCGTCATGGCCGAGACCTTCCAGTCCCCCTCGCCGCCGTAGCCGTAGCCCAGCGCCATCAGGTGCTGGCTGGCGAGACCGGGGAGCTGCTCCATGCCGTAGAGATCCTGGAAGGTGTTGGCAAAGGCTTTGCAGCCCTCGCGGTCCATCATGCGTTTGATGGCAATTTCTTCTCTGGCCTGATAGCGGACGGCTGCCATATTGTCTGTTGCGATGTCGTAGGATGCCTCATACTCTTTTACAAGCGCGTCAACCTCGGCCTCGGTGACGGCGTTCATCTCTTTGACGAGATCGCCGACCGCCCAGGTGTTGACCTGCCAGCCGAGCTTTTTCTGAACCTCGATCTTGTCGCCTTCGGTGACGGCCACATCGCGCATGTTGTCGCCGAAGCGCATGACGCGCATCTCGCGGGAGACGGCGACGCCGACCGCTGTACGCATCCAGTCGCCGAGGCGGCTGCGGACGGAAGCTTCCTTCCAGAAGCCCGCGATGATCTTGCGCGGCTTGCGCAGACGGGCGCCGATGAAGCCGTGCTCCCGGTCGCCGTGGGCGGCCTGGTTCAGGTTCATGAAGTCCATGTCGATCTCCTCGTTGGGGATCTGCCGGTTATACTGGGTGGCCAGGTGGCACCAGGGCTTCTGCAGAGCGGCAAAACCGTTGATCCACATCTTGGAGGGGGAGAAGGTATGGCACCAGGTGATGATGCCCGCGCAGTTTTCCGCGTAGTTCGCTTCCCGGACCACGTCGGTGATCTCCTTGTTGGTCTTGGCCGTGACCTTATACACCAGGGGGAAGGGCAGAGCCTTGCTCAGTTCCTCCGCCATCTCCTTGGCGCGGGCCGCCACGGTCTCCAGGACCTCTTCCCCATACAGGAACTGACTGCCCACCACAAACCAGAACTCGTATTTCATTTTTGCTTCCTCCTTAATTCGTCTCCACTGCGGCGCGTTCCACGCCCAGGGCGAGACGGAATTCTTTCATATAGGCGTCAAAGCCGGAAACATCCTCGGGCAGGGGGCTGAGCACGGTCTTTTTTGCGGAGGCGAAGACCCGCTTTTCCAGGAAATCCCGCAGGGTCTCCCCTTCCTCCCGCATCCGCATATAGGCGGCCAGGAGCGCCATGCCGTAAGGTCCTCCCTCTCCGGCGCTCTCCATGCAGGTCACGGGCGCCCTGCAGGCGGCGGCCAGGTACCGCTGGCCCACCACCGGGGTCTTGAACAGGCCGCCGTGGCCCATGAGGGCGTCGATCCCCACCTGCTCCTCCGCCAGCAGATCCATGCCGATGCGCAGGGTGGCCATGGTGGAGTAAAGCTGGGCCCGGAGGAAATTCGCCAGGGTGAACTTTGCATCCGGCCGGCGCAGGACCAGCGGCCTGCCTTCGTCCAGATGGGTGACCCCTTCGCCCGCCAGGTAATTCACCACCGTCACGCCTCCGCAGTCCGCATCTCCCTCCAGGCTCTTCTCATAAAGCCTGGTGAACAGGGTCCCCGTATCCGGCCGGGCGCCGAAGAGGGCGGCGGTCTCCCCCAGCACCCCGGCCCAGGCGTTCGTGTCCCCGGTGCAGTTGTTGCAGTGCACCATGGCCACGGGGCTGCCCTCCGGGGTGGTGACCATGTCGATCTCGGAATAGACCTTCTTCAGCGGCCGCTCCAGTACCACCATGGAGAAGATGGAGGTGCCCGCGGAGACGTTCCCGGTCCGGGGAGCCACGGCGTTGGTGGCGGTCATCCCCGTACCTGCGTCTCCCTCCGGGGGGCAGAAGGGGATCCCCGCAGGCAGCAGGCCGCCTGTGAGACGGCTTCCCGCCTCCGTCAGCTTTCCCGCTTCCTCGCCGGCAACAAGGACTTTGGGCAGCAGGTCCCGGAGCTTTGCAGCGCAGCCTTTCTCCGCCGCCATACGGTCAAAGATCTCCAGCATCCCGGCGTCGTAGTCCAGCGCGGCGCTGTCAATGGGGAACATGCCTGAGGCTTCCCCGATGCCCACGGCGTTCACCCCGGTGAGCATGAAATGGAGATAGCCCGCCAGGGTGGTGAGATGGGCCACCCGGGGAACATGCTCCTCTCCGTTCAGGATCGCCTGATAGAAATGGGCGGCGCTCCATCGCTGGGGCACGTTGAAGCCGAAAGCGGCCGTAAGCGCCTCCGCCGCGTCGCCGGTCATGGTGTTCTGCCAGGTGCGGAAGGGCACCAGCAGGTTCCAGTCCCGGTCAAAGGCCAGATAGCCGTGCATCATGGCGGAGATGCCCATGGCTTCGGGCCGCAGTTCTCCCGCATCCGCCTTCAGCGCTTTCAGGGCCGCCCGGAAACCTTCCCAGGCCTCCTCCAGGGGATAGGTCCATACGCCGTTTTCCAGTCTGCTCTGCCAGGTGTAGTCCCCGGAAGCCACGGGGCGGAAAGCCCCGTCCACCAGGGTGGCTTTGATGCGGGTGGAGCCCAGCTCCACGCCCAGTACCGCTGTCTTCCCTTCCATATCAAACCCTCCGTTTTTCGCTGTGCTCAATATGTTTATTGTACCCGCAGCATCCCCTGTCTGCAAGCCCCAAGTGTGATTTTGTTCCCCTCTCTGCGATCGGGTTACGCGGGACAGCCAAGAATTTGAAGCGGAAAAGGTGGTTTTCTCTTGCAAACACTGGCAGAAAGGTGTATGATCGTTGCAGTATGGAATACTCTCGGTTATTGTGTGGAAATATATTTTAAGGAGGATCCCCAAAGATGGCAGTTCCGATGTTTGATCCCAAAGAGATCACCGAAGCGAAGACGATCTCCTTCGGCGGCCGTACCCAGACCATTTTCAACTACCCCTGCTCCCAGCGGGAAGGCATTCTGGCCACCTACCGGCGTGAGCCCTATTGGACCGTCAGCAGCTTCACCAGCATGTTCTCCCCCAAAGTGAATCCGGACAATATCGCCCGCGGCTTCGTGTACGAAGCCGGCAGCCGGGATATGAAGGTTTCCGATTTCGGCGGACCCGACATGTTCGGCATCGAGTGGGAGTATATCGAATCCGTGGGCGGTTCCATGGTCCGCCCCGGCAAGCCCTATATCGAAGACGCCAACGAGATCAAGGATAAGATCGTGTTCCCCGATGTGGATAAGTGGGACTGGGAAGGCTCCGCCGAGGCCAACAAGGCCTATCTGCGCCCCGAAAATGCAAACTGCATGTGGTTCCTGAACGGCTGGTACGAGCGTCTCATCTCCTTCATGGATTTTGAAGGCGCCATCATGGCCCTCATCGATGAGGATCAGCAGGACGCCGTGCATGAGTTCTTCGGCCGGCTGAGCGACCTGTACATCAAGATCCTGGACCATGCCATCAAGGCTTACCCCCAGATCGACATGTTCTGCATCCACGACGACTGGGGCTCCCAGAAGGAGACCTTCTTCGCCCCCGCTGTGGCGGAGGAGATGATCGTCCCCTATATGAAGGTCGTCACCGACTTCCTGCACAGCAAGGGCAAGTACTGCGATTTCCACTGCTGCGGCAACAACATGAAGCAGATCCCCAACATGATCAAGGCCGGGTGGGACAGCTGGTGCCCCCAGGCCATGAACGACACCGCCAAGGAGTACGAGCTGTACGGCGACAAGATCATCATCGGCGTCATGCCCAAGGCATTCGATCCCAAGACCGCTCCCGAGGAAGAGCAGCGCGCCAGCGCCCGGGACTTCGTGGACCGCTTCATGCAGCCCGGCAAGCCCGCCACCATCAACTTCAACGCCATGAGCTACCTGACCCCCGCCTTCAACGAGGAGCTCTACGAGTACAGCCGCAAAAAGTGCTGCGGCATGATCTGATTTCGATCAGCCATTTCCCGGCAGGGGTTCGCCCCTGCCGGGTTTTCTTTTTCCCCGGAGGATGGTATAATCACCCTGTTCGGACAAACTATCTGGAGGCGGTATCCATGCGCATCAGCGGACTGCAGAAGCTCACCCTTCTGGACTTTCCCGGCCATACGGCCTGCACGGTGTTCACCGGGGGCTGCAACTATCGCTGCCCCTTTTGCCACAATGCGGAGCTGGTCCTGCGGCCGGAGGAGCAGCCGGAGATCCCGGAGGCGGAGTTCTTCGCCCTCCTGGAAAAGCGCCGGGGCCTGCTGGACGGGGTGGCCGTCACCGGCGGGGAACCTACCCTGCAGCCGGACCTGCCGGAATTCCTCAGCCGGATCCGGGATCTGGGCTACGCCGTGAAGCTGGACACCAACGGCACCCGGCCCGACCTGCTGAAGCGTCTCGTGCGGGAGGGACTGGTGCAGTATGCGGCCATGGACATTAAAAACTCTCCGGCCAGATATGCGGAGACCGCCGGGACTGCCGATCCCCAGCTGGACCGGATCCGGGAAAGCGCCGCCTTCCTGCTGGCGGGAACGGTGCCCTATGAGTTCCGGACCACCGTGGTGCAGGAGCTCCATCGCCCAGAGGACCTGCAGGAGATCGGCCGCTGGCTCCGGGGTGCGGAGCGCTATTTTCTCCAGGGCTTCACCGATTCCGGGGACCTGATCCGGGAAGGCTTCCACCCCTGCAGCCGGGAAGAGCTGGACTGTCTTCTGGCCGCAGTTAAGCCATTTATCCCCGCTGCGGAGCTCCGGGGGATAGACTGATCTCTCTCCTCTGCCGTTAGCATATGCATACAACATATTCTGGGTATTCCGAAATTTCAGCCCTAGATATTGTGTCCTCCTATTGACAGCCCGATGCCCCGGCGATATAATTGTCGCTAAAGAAACCGGGTATCTCCGGACCAAGAGCAGGAGGAATCAGCATGTACCGCGTCGTAAAACGTGACGGCCGCATCGTGGACTTTGAGATCTCCAAGATCGCCAATGCCATGAAGAAGGCCTTCGACGCCACCAACACCAATTATACCGATGATGTGATCGATTTTCTTTCCATCCGGGTCACTGCGGAATTCCAGCCAAAGATCAAGGATGAACTGATCGCCATCGAGGACATTCAGGACAGCGTGGAATCCGTCCTCTCCAAGGGCGGATATGAAAACGTAGCCAAGGCCTATATTCTGTACCGCAAGCAGCACGAAAAGCTGCGCAACGTGAGCGAGACCGTCCTGGACTATAAGAAGACCGTGGACGATTATCTGGGCATCCAGGACTGGCGGGTCAAGGAGAACTCCACCGTCACCTATTCCGTCGGCGGCCTGATCCTGTCCAATTCCGGCGCCATCACCGCCAACTACTGGCTCAGCGAGGTCTATGATGAGGAGATCGCCTCCGCTCACCGGAACGCGGACATCCATATCCACGACCTGAGCATGCTCACCGGGTACTGCGCCGGCTGGAGCCTGCGGCAGCTCATCGCCGAAGGGCTGGGCGGCGTCACGGGGAAGATCACCTCCAAACCCGCCGGCCACCTCATCACCCTCTGCAACCAGATGGTGAACTTCCTGGGCATCATGCAGAACGAATGGGCAGGGGCCCAGGCCTTCTCCAGCTTCGACACGTATCTGGCCCCCTTCGTGAAGGTGGACAATCTCTCCTATAAGGACGTCAAGCAGGCGGTCCAGGCCTTCATCTTCGGCGTGAACACCCCCTCCCGCTGGGGCACCCAGGCGCCTTTCAGCAACATCACCCTGGACTGGACCGTACCCGCGGACCTGGCGGAAAACAAC
>JAEEGH010014053.1_pt1 | contig 17645 bp, 15 predicted proteins | sample 9134181 | NCBI WGS metagenome assembly JAEEGH01 (sample SAMN16246544, study PRJNA631951) | gut metagenome | biome: gut microbiome; feature: rumen; material: DP-attached | host: Bos | place: Iran: Karaj | collected 2018-10
CACTTGTGGCAGCATGTCCTCCAGCGCATCGTAGAGTGGCTGCAGGTAGGGGTCGATCTTGTCCTTCATGTCGCCTGGTAGGAATCCCAGCTTTTCGCCGGCCTCCACGGCTGGGCGGGAGAGGATGATCTTCTTCGCCGACTTCTCTTTCAGCGCCTTCACGGCCAGGGCGATGGAGAGGTAGGTCTTGCCAGTGCCCGCAGGACCGACGGCAAACACCATGTCGTTCTGCTTGTAGGCCTCGATCAGCCGCTGCTGGTTCAGGCTCCGTGCCTTGATGGCACGGCCCGACATCGAGTAGCACACCACGTCGTCGGGCACCTCGTCACGTTGCTTTCCTTTTACGATGTCGAGGATGTCCTCGTCTTTCAGGGCGTTGAACTGCAGCACGTGCTGGCGTATCTTCTCGGCCGTCTCCTCGAAGGCGGCCATCTGCTCTTCATCGCCCAGCACACGTATCACATTATCACGGGCCACTACCCGCAATTTCGGATACAGAGAGCGCAACATCTGCAGATGTACGTTACCAACTCCGTAGAACGTTACGGGGTCTATATCCTCCAATACGATATGTTTCTCGGTCAATCTGTATACAAATTTTCTATTTTGGTTGCAAAATTACAAAAAAAGTTTGTAACTTTGTGCCCGAAAAGAGAAAATTATTCATGAGATTAACAAAAAAGACATATTTATTAGGATTTATGGCCGTCGTTTTGCTCCTTGCGTGCATCCGATGGTCTTTCCCTCAGGTGGCCGTAGCGAGGAGTGTGGAGGGTGGCGTGAGGAGTGAGAATACTCTGGCGAAGCCCAAAATCGTAAATCGCAAATCCGTAAATCGTAAATATCACAAGATTCGTTCCGTCGCTAACTACGCCGTCGCCTTCCCCGATACCAACGGCCTCCAGCTCACCGCCGCCAACCGCTGGGGTGTCACGCCTGTGGCAAACCGCGAGGATGCCGAGTCGCGCAAACGCGAACTGGTCTATGTCGGTGCAAACCCCTATTATCACGTCGACCCGCTCTATTCAAGTATTCCTTATCTTGTGCCGCGTGCCGCCGTATTGTTGCAGGACATCGGCCAGGCTTTCTTCGACAGCCTCTATGTCAAGGGCGTGCCCCTGCATAAGATCATCGTCACCAGCGTACTCCGTTCGCAGGAGGATGTGGCGAAGCTCCGTCGGCGCAACGGCAATGCAACGGAGAACTCCTGCCATCTTTACGGCACCACCTTCGACATCTGCTACAACCGCTACAAGACTGTCGAGAACCCCGACGGTCCCCATCGCCGTGAGGTGCGCAACGACACGCTGAAGTGGGTGCTCTCCGAGGTGCTGCGCGACATGCGAGAACAAGATCGCTGCTACATCAAGTATGAGGTGAAGCAGGGCTGTTTCCATATGACAGTAAGATGATTGAACATTGAAGATTGAACATTTAACATTATAAACTTAAAAGCTTAAACATTATGAAATTAGACGGAAGAAGAGAAAGTTCCAACGTGGAAGACCGCCGCGGAATTAGCGGAAAAGCAGTCGCCGGTGGTGGTATCGGTGCAGTAATCATCGCAGCCCTGTTTGCCTGGATGAGCGGAGGCGACCCCCTCTCGGCAGGCCTGCAGGCAGCCCAGGAGCAGATGGCCCAGCGCACGGAGACCGTCGACGAGCAGAACTTCACCGAGGAGGAGCAGGAGCTCGCCTCAGACTGCAAGAAGATCCTCGCCTCGACAGAAGACGTCTGGGGACCCGTGTTCGAACAGATGGGTGCCACCTACACCTCGCCCACACTCGTGCTCTTCACCAATCAGGTGAACTCCGCCTGCGGTAACGCCACGGCAGCCGTAGGTCCCTTCTATTGCTCTGGCGACCAGAAGCTCTACATCGACCTGTCGTTCTTCACCCAGATGAAGCGCCAGCTCGGCGTCGAGGGCAACACCTTCGCCTATGCCTACGTCATCGCCCACGAGATCGGCCACCACGTCGAATACCTCACGGGAACCCTCTCGAAGGCCCACGCCCAGATGAACCAGACCGACAAGGTGAATGCCAACAAGATCAGCGTCCGCCTCGAGCTGCTCGCCGACTACTACGCCGGTGTCTGGGCCCACTATGAGGACAAGATGAACCACTCGATGGAGTACGGCGACCTGGAGAAAGGTCTCGAACTCGCCAAGGCCATCGGCGACGACTGGCTGCAGAAGAAGGCCCAGGGCCGTGCCACGCCCGAGTCGTTCACCCACGGCACCTCCGACCAGCGCAAACGCTGGCTGAAGCGCGGCTACGAGACAGGTGACATGCGCACCTCGACCTTCAACGTGCAGAATTACAACGATCTCTAATCGTAGATTGATTAAGTGATTCCCGAGGCGCATAACCGCTTCGGGAATATTTTAATGCCTGTTGACAGACAGTCCTCACGGATGAAACTGACGGGAATATCGGATGAAACCGATGTCTTAGGCCGTTTAAACCGTTCGTCGACTAAAGTCAACGCATTCGTCGACTGGAGTCAACGAACCATTTGACTGGAGTCAACGAATACGTTGACATAGTGTCACCAATCACTTCCTGTGAGGTGCATGATCTTACTTCTTAACTGTCATAGTGTAAAAAATAGTAGTGGACAAGAAAAAAGTTTTGTATTTATTGGCGGTAGTTGATAGTTTTTTCGTAATTTTGCAGCCAAATTTCAATTATGTAGAGACAAAAACTGAGAGACAAGTATGTGTGGAATCGTAGGATATATTGGTAAGAAGGATGCATATCCCATCCTCATCAAGGGTCTGAGACGACTGGAGTATCGTGGCTACGACAGTGCCGGCGTGGCGCTGATCAACGCCAACGGCGACCTGAACGTGTATAAGACGAAGGGTAAGGTGGACAACCTGACGGAGTACTGCAACGACAAGGACGTGAGCGGCTGCGTGGGCATCGCCCATACGCGCTGGGCAACCCACGGCGAACCGTCGTCACGCAACGCCCACCCGCACTATTCAGAGTCGAAGAACCTCGCCATCATTCACAACGGTATCATCGAGAACTATGCCGACCTGAAGACGAAGCTGGAGGCGAAGGGCGTACACTTTATCAGCGACACGGATACAGAGGTGCTGGTGCAGCTGATAGAGTATATCAAGAACCACAAGCAGCTCGACCTGCTGACGGCCGTACAGGTGGCACTCTACCAGGTGATCGGTGCCTACGCCATCGCCGTGCTCGACAAGAATGATCCGACGCAGATCATCGCCGCCCGCAAGCAGAGTCCGCTGGTGGTGGGCATCGGCGAGGATGAGTTCTTCCTGGGTTCCGACGCCAGCCCCATCGTGGAGTACACGGACAAGGTGGTGTATCTGGAGGACGGCAACATCGCCGTGATCCGACAGGGACAGGACCTTCACGTGGTGAATATCCTCGGCGAGGATCAGGAACTGAAGGTGAAGACGGTGGACATCGACCTCGGACAGATTGAGAAGGGTGGTTATCCGCACTTCATGCTGAAGGAGATCTTCGAGCAGCCGGAGTGCCTGACGAACTGCATGCGTGGCCGCGTGAACGTGGAGGCTGATCACGTGACGCTCTCGGCGCTGATAGACTACCGCCGTCAGCTGCTGGAGGCGAAGCGCGTGGTGATCGTGGCCTGCGGCACATCGTGGCACGCGGGACTGATAGGCAAGCAGATCATCGAGACGCTCTGCCGCATTCCGGTGGAGGTGGAGTACGCCTCGGAATTCAGATACAGGAATCCCGTGGTGGGCAAGGGCGACGTGGTGATAGCCATCTCGCAGAGCGGTGAGACGGCCGACACGCTGGCTGCCGTGCAGCTGGCAAAGGAGAAGGGCGCCTTCATCTACGGCATCTGCAACGCCATCGGCTCGAGCATCCCCAGAGCCACAGACACGGGTACGTATATCCACGTGGGGCCTGAGATCGGTGTGGCCTCGACGAAGGCGTTCACAGGTCAGGTGACCGTGCTGACGATGATAGCCCTGGCGATGGGCGAGGCGAAGGGCACGGTGGACCGTCAGGAGTATCTGAAGATCGTGAAGGGACTCAGCGAAATACCTGTGAAGATCCGCGAGGTGCTGCAGACGAACGACAAGGTGGCCGACCTCGCAAGGACGTTTACCTACGCCCATAATTTCCTCTACCTGGGTCGCGGATTCTCTTATCCCGTAGCCCTGGAGGGTGCGCTGAAGCTGAAGGAGATTTCGTATATCCACGCCGAGGGTTATCCTGCCGCCGAGATGAAGCACGGTCCGATCGCGCTGATCGATTCGGATATGCCCGTGGTGGTGATAGCCACGCACAACGCGATGTATGAGAAGGTGCTGTCGAACATCCAGGAGATCAAGGCCCGGCAGGGTAGGGTGATCGCCCTGGTGTCGAAGGGCGACGACGTGATAGCGAAGATTGCCGACGAGGTGATCGAGCTGCCCGACGTGCTGGAATGTCTGGAGCCGCTGGTGGCTACGATACCCCTCCAACTGCTGGCTTATCACGTGGCAGTATGCAAGGGAAAGAACGTGGACCAGCCCCGAAACCTTGCCAAATCGGTGACTGTTGAATAATTTTTTTGCAAAAAGTGGCGTAATCATTTGGAGATTTCAAATATTAGTGCTATATTTGCAACCGAAATTATAAGCATTACTGACTCTGCTAATGGATACAGTTGAGACGTTTGAAGCAAAATTAAACCCGAGCGATTATAAAATATTGATAGTCGACGATGTTGTCAGCAACGTGTTGCTGCTCAAGATCTTGTTGGCTAATCAGAAGTTCCAGGTGTGTACCGCCAACAATGGTACGACGTGTGTCGAGATGGCCAGGAAAGAGCACCCCGACCTGATACTGCTTGACGTGATGATGCCCGACATGAACGGCTTCGACACGGCCACCGTGCTGAAGAAGGAGGAGGGGACGAAGGATATCCCCATCATCTTCCTGACTGCCCTGAATACGCCGCAGGACCTCGTACACGGCTTCCAGGTGGGAGCCAGCGACTTCCTGACAAAGCCCTTCAACAAAGAAGAGCTCGTGATGCGTGTGACACAGCAGATCTCGCTCGTTGCCGCCAAGCGCATCATCGAGAAGCAGAACGCAGAGCTGCGTGCCACGCTGACCAACCGCGACAAGATGTACTCCGTGATTGCCCACGACCTGCGCTCGCCGATGGCCAGCATCCGTATGGTGCTGAACCTTGTGGTGGCATCGGCCTCGCCGGAGACCGTAGGACCGGAACTGTACACGCTGCTCGACCAGGCCAACAGGGAGTCGGAGGAGGTACACGACCTGCTGGACAACCTGCTGAAGTGGACGAAGAGCCAGACGGGCCGACTGACGGTGGTGAAGCAGGATCTGGACCTGAACGATATCATCCCGGGCGTGGTGGAGATTTTCGAGGCCATCGCCTATACGAAGCATATCAAACTGGATCTGCAGAAGACGGAGGCGCCGCTGGTGGTGAATGCCGACAACGATATGCTCAAGACCGTGGTGAGGAACTTCCTGTCGAACGCCATCAAGTTCTCGCCCGAGGATTCGTCGATCGAGATCATTATGGCTCCGGAGGGAGATATGGCGAAGGTGAGCGTCCGCGACCACGGAGTGGGTATCGCCGCCGACCGTATTGAGAATATCTTCCACAAGGGTGAGACCACCTACGGCACAGGCGGTGAGGAAGGTTCCGGACTGGGCCTGCAGCTCTGTCAGGACTTCGCCCGCAAGAACGGCGGCGACTGTACCGTGGAGTCCGTCGAAGGAGAGGGCAGTACGTTCAGCGTTCTCATTCCACTTAAACAATAATGCCTACACCTATTTATATTATAGAGGAGAAGAAACTTCGCCGCAACCTGACGCTTATCGCCGGTGTTGCGGCGAAAGCAGATATAGAGGTGATCCTCGCCTTCAAGGCTTTCGCCCTGTGGAAGACCTTCCCGATATTCAAGGAGTATATCCGTTCGACCACCGCCAGTTCGTTGGCAGAGGCAAGGTTGGCCTACGAGGTGTTCGGGGCTCCTGCGCATACGTATTCGCCGGCCTATACCGATGAGGAGTTCGACGCGATTGTCGGCTGTTCGTCGCACTTGACGTTTAACTCGCTGTCGCAATACGAGCGATTCCATGAGCGGGCTGCAGGCGTGTCGATCGGCTTGCGTGTGAATCCGGAGTATTCGGAGGTCGAGACGCTGTTGTATAATCCCTGCGCTCCTGGCACGCGCTTCGGCGTGACGGCTGATAAGCTGCCGGAACAGTTGCCGGAGGACATCCGTGGGTTCCATTGTCATTGTCATTGTGAGAGTGGGGCAGACGTGTTCGAACGGACGCTGAAGCATATCGAGGAGAAGTTCGCAAGGTGGTTCCCGCAGCTGGAGTGGATCAACTTCGGCGGTGGCCATCTGATGACGCGCAAGGATTATGATGTGGAGCTGCTCATCCGGCTGATGATGGGATTCCATGAGCGCTATCCGTGGTTGAAGGTAATCCTTGAACCGGGTAGTGCCTTTGCCTGGCAGACAGGACCGCTTGTGGCGCATGTGGTGGATATTGTGGAGGATAAGGGTATCCGTACGGCCATCCTCGATGTCAGCTTCACCTGTCACATGCCAGACTGCTTGGAGATGCCGTATATGCCTGAAGTATGGGTTCGGGGGCGCGGGGGCACGAAGGTGCGGGGGCACGAGATTACTACAGGCCATGACATATCTCGCACCCCCGTACTCCCGCACCCCCGTACCTCCGATTTTGTCTATAGATTAGGCGGGAACAGCTGCCTGAGCGGTGACTTTATGGAGTACTGGCAGTTTGACCATGAGTTGCAGGTTGGCGAGGAAGTCATCTTTGAGGATATGATCCACTACACGACGGTGAAGACGAACATGTTCAACGGCGTGCGCCACCCTTCTATCGGGATGCTGCATGAGGACGGAAAACTGGAAATCCTGCGCGAATTTGACTACACAGACTACAAAAATCGGATGGATTAGCAGTTTTTTTGAAAAAAAACGTCCAAAAAGTTTGTCAGTTCCAAAAAAAGCATTACCTTTGCACCGCATTTAGAGAAATGCTCCTTCCGAAAGGTAGATTTTTCACTAGATTTAGAAGGATTACATGCGGAAATAGCTCAGTTGGTAGAGCACAACCTTGCCAAGGTTGGGGTCGCGGGTCCGAGTCCCGTTTTCCGCTCACTTGTTGAACAAAAAAGAGTCGTCAGGGAAGGCCCTGGTGAATAATTGCCCAGGTGGCGGAATTGGTAGACGCGCACGTTTCAGGTGCGTGTGCCGCGAGGCGTGCAGGTTCGAGTCCTGTTCTGGGCACTCTTTTTTATTCAGCGGTTTGTTGGAGAGGTGGCGGAATTGGTAGACGCGCTACTTTGAGGGGGTAGTGTCAATTGCGACGTGGGAGTTCGAGTCTCCTCCTCTTCACAATTTTTTTGCAGAAACGCGGAAATAGCTCAGTTGGTAGAGCACAACCTTGCCAAGGTTGGGGTCGCGGGTCCGAGTCCCGTTTTCCGCTCTTTTTTTAAGGAAAACAACAATCTTTTTCAAATGAATTTATATTTAAGATATTTTGACCGTGAAACGCTTGTTTCCACAGTAGATGAAGCATTAGACTTCCTGCGTTCTATCGAAGAGATTGAAATGACTCCTCTTCTCGAGGCTGATATCCGTGAGTATGCAGAGAGTGATATATATTACCCCAAAAGATATAAGGTTCACCCCAGAGTCTATTTCATCATCATCAAGACTGATGCTGCCACGATGCAGGACTTCAAAGAGAAGAAAGCTGTTCACCCCATCAACGAGATGGAGGCGAAGGCTCCCGTACCGGCTTTGGTCCGTCTGAATGAGCTCCGTGAGGGCTGGTATGAAGGTGTCGTTGATTTCAAGCGCGTACTGCTCATACCTGCCACAGGTAAGTTCCAGTATCGCGACACACAGTTCGTGGCTCGTGTCAAGGCTTCCTCTGGTATGGAGTGCTACGAGCGCATTATTGATCATCTGCGCGATAAGGTTGATGAACGCAGCCAGTTCCCTTCTGCAAAAGGAAAGAATTTCAAGTTCCGTTATTTAGGCAAGGCAAAAGATCAGGTCAATGAATAAGGTGATGCTTATTGGAAATGTTGGCCAGGAACCTGAGGTCAGATATGTGGACCAAGGTGTGGCTGTCGCTCGTATTAGACTGGCTACGACTGAGCGTGGGTATACGCTTCAGAACGGAACCCAGGTGCCCGACCATACGGATTGGCACAATGTGATACTTTGGCGAAGGCTGGCAGAGATTGTCGAGAAATATGTTCACAAGGGCGACAAACTCTATATTGAAGGCCGTATCCGCTATACGACCTATGACGACAAACAGGGTCAGCGCAGATATGCCACAGAGATCTGGGCAGACAACATGGAAATGCTGACTCCGAAAACAAACACAGACGATGGACTATCTTCAACAAACCCTGAGTGAGATACAGTTCTTGGTTCCCACGACGGGTGCTATCATTTCGTGCATTTTAGCGTGTATACTTCTGGTGTTCTCGGCTTTTGCGTCGGGTTCTGAGATTGCATTCTTCTCTTTGTCACCCAGTAACCTGAATGAGCTTGATGAAGATAAGAACGAAGTAGACGGCAAGATCCTGAAGTTACGCGAAGACTCTGAGCGGACGCTTGCTACTATCCTGATTACCAACAATTTAATCAACGTGACTATCATCATGCTGCTGAATTATTTCATCAGTCATGTGGTGGATTTTGGTAACGCGCTGCTGTTGGAGTTTATCATGATAACGGTCATCCTGACCTTCCTCTTGCTGCTGTTTGGCGAGATTATGCCAAAGGTCTATGCCGGTCAGCGCCCTCTGGCTTTCTGTCGTCGTACAGCTGGTATCATCCTCTTCTTAAGTAAGGTGTTCCGTCCCCTGTCAAATGTTCTGATCAAGACTGGAATTATGGCAGGGAAAGTGGTTCAGAAGGAGAATCATGTGCTGAGTGTCAACGATCTCGAACATGCCCTCGATCTGACAGACAAGGAAGAACTGAAGGAGGAGAAGAACATGCTGGAGGGCATTGTGCGCTTTGGCGATGAGACTGCCAAGGAGGTGATGACCTCACGCCAGGATGTGGTCGACCTCGATTTCAGTCTGCCTTTCCCTGAGGTGCTCAAGTGTATCGTTGAGAACAACTACTCGCGTATTCCTGTCTATCAGGGTAACAGCGACAATATCCGAGGCATCCTCTATATCAAGGACTTGCTGCCACATCTGTCGAAGCCTGCTACGTTCCGTTGGCAGTCGCTCATCCGTCCTCCCTATTTTGTGCCTGAGACGAAGAAGATTGACGACCTGTTGCGCGACTTCCAGGCAAACAAGGTTCATATCGCCATTGTAGTCGACGAATATGGTGGTACCAGTGGCCTCATTACGCTCGAGGATATTCTGGAAGAAATCGTAGGTGAGATCAACGACGAGTACGACGAGGAAGAAAAGAACTATGTCCGTATCAATGCCAATACCTATGTATTTGAGGGTAAGACGCTGCTCAGCGACTTATACAAGATACTGAATCTCGATGACGAGACGTTCAAGGAGGTTGAAGGTGATGCCGACTCTTTGGCAGGTCTGCTCCTTGAGATCAAGGGCGACTTCCCAGAGCAGCACGAACGGATTAAGTACAAGAACTTCACTTTCGAGGTGACAGAACTCGATGGGCATCGCATCTCGAAGATCAAGGTCATTATCCACGAAAACGACAAATAATTAATCCCGCTCGAAGGCGGGATTCTTTATTTATTTGTATTTCTCAATCAGAGCATCAGCCTGCGTGTCTCCAAGATCTCTTGCTTTCTGCAGGTTGGGTATTCCTTCTGCCTTCTGTCCTTTCAGGCATTGAGCCAGCCCCAGGAAGAGATAGCCATCACTGTTGTTGGGATCAATCTTGATGCACTCCTGAGCTGTCTGGATAGCCTGGTCATACATGCCGACCCTGACTTCCAGCGAAGCTTTCTCTGCATAGTAGAGTATCTCATCGGGATTCATCTGGATGGCACGGTTGATATCGTTGATGGCCTGCTGATACAGACGCCCTTCAATCTCCGTCTGATGGCGCACGTAGTAGAAATTATCGTTGATGGTAGCCTTCATCAGCTCTTCATATTCATTCATGTCGTTGATGGCATCACGATATTTCCCAGCATTTCTTCTGGCCTGAGCACGTGCCCACAGATAGGGGGCAGCCTCTTTCAGATAGGGCTTCGAGAAGGTATTGATGGTACTGTCCATCAGCGCCAGCATAGCGGTCGTATCCTTCTGCATCTCCTTACAACGTGCAGCAGCATAGAAGATCTCGGCACTACGCAGCTCTGTTTTAGTCAGATCCTGATAGATCTGATAGGCATCCTCATAGTTCTGCTGGGCGAAGAGGATATTGGCTTCCAGCTGGCGATAGGTGGGGACAGGCGTAGAACTGATAGCCTCCCTGACCTCTGAGAGAGCCTTGTCAAGACTCCAGTTGGCGTAAGGCTGCGCACTCTGATAGATCTCCTTGTTATAGATCAGACGGGCATACGAGAAATGAGCCTCGTCTTTCTTGTCTGCCAGTTTAATGGCCTGTTCCATATCGCTCTGTGCTGACTGGAAATCACCATTGTTGGCAGACAGCTGTGCACGATAGGTATAGCCATCGGGTGCATCAGGGAACTTCACGATAAAGTCGTGTACCATCATTGCGTAGGTGGCAGAGTCTGCATTGCTGTTGGCCAGATATAGCGCCAGGGTAGCTTCTTTGATATCCTCAGGCAGTTCCTTCTTGATCTGCGTCTGCTGCAAGGTGGCATCGTTCATGGAAAAAGCTGAGATCTTCAGCGAGTCGGCAAAGCTAACGCCAACGGCATAGCTCAGCGTGTCCTTGAGTGAGGCAGGCTGCTGCATCATACCGATCACGTCGCCTGCATCGTTGAGCAACGGACAACTCACGGTGTTCTCAGGCATTGTCAAAGCCACCGTGTAGTAATCGAAAGTCTCATGGAACTTCTCTGCCTTGCGCACCACGCCACCGTTGACATTCTTCACCTCACGATAGGGGAGAAGCCATACATTACTGCTGACGGGGGCAGACGCAGCACTGACTATCAACGGCTGAGTCTTGCCATTGACGCGGAATTTAACGACGTCATACATATCGTCAGCACCAAGAATGCTCACTACGGGCATCTCCTTTCCCTGTGAGTCGATAATCACGGCTCTTGAAGCCCCTTTGAATGGTGTAAAGTTGCTGACGGCCTCACCATTGCTTCCGATGAAGAAACCATTGCTGCTGCCAATGAGTGAACCGTCTGCGGCAAAAGTCTTCAAAGTGAAAACCGACTTCGTGGCTTTCTTCACCCAGGCAGGCTGGGCACATAGAGGTATGAAGGTCAGGAAACTCAAGAGTATCACACTCATAGCCCGCCTTTGTATCATCTTCCTATTCATATTCATCATCATTTCGTAATTTTTACATTGTTACATTTTTGCATTTTTACATTTTCAAAAGCTGTTTAGCGTTTGATATAGCAGCCTCAGAGACATTGCTGCCACTGAGCATCTGGGCGATTTCCAAGACGCGCTCGTCATCAGACAGCTTGCGCATCCTGCTGATGGTGCCCTTCGCAGTCTCCTCTTTCTCCACTTTATAATGGGCAGAGCCAAGTGCTGCGATCTGGGGTAGGTGAGTGATACTGATCACCTGGCGCTCGTGGTGTCCCATCTCCTGCATGATCTCTGCCATCTTCTCTGCAGTCTTGCCACTGACACCTGTATCAATCTCATCAAAGATGATGGTAGGCAACTTGACGGCACCACTGATCATTGCCTTCAGGGAGAGCATCACTCGTGCAATCTCACCACCCGAGGCCACCTGAGAGATGGGCTGGAGTGGGGTGGAGGTGTTGGCACTGAAGAGGAAGGCCACCTTGTCTTGTCCACTGACATTGAGTGGTTCTTGGGTCATCTCGATGCTGAACTTCACATTGGGCATACCCAGGGGCATCAGTCGTCCCTGCATTTCTTTTTCTATCTGCTTGGCAGCCTTCGTGCGCAACTTGGTCAGTGCCTCTGCAGCTTTCTGAGCCTGAGCGAGTTGAGCTGCCAGCTTCTGCTGCAGTTCTGCCAAGGCCTCGTCGCTGTTCTCGATGCGCCCCAGCTGTATCTTCAGTTCGTCGCGCTTTGCTATCAGTTCCTCGACCGTTTCCACGTGGTATTTCTTCTCCAGGTCATAGAGCTTGTCGAGTCGGTTGTTGATGGCATCCAACTCAGCAGGATCAAAGTCTACATGTTCCATCTGACTGCTGATCTCCTGTGCGATATCCTTCAGTTCTATGTAGCTGCTGTCCAATCTTTCCACGAGTTCACTGGCATCAGGCAGCACTTTCTCAATCTGTCGCATGGCAGAGAGGGCTGTCCTCAGAGACTCTACGACACCCGTCTGCTCTGCCGAGAGGGCATTGTCGGCCTCGTAGAGAGCACTCTTGATCTCTTCCGAGTGCGACATCGTCTCACTCTTCTGTTCCAGTTCCTCTTGCTCACCTTCTGCAAGATTGGCCTGTGTCAGCTCCTCGAACTGGAACTGCAGGAAATCGGCATTCTGCCTGTTCTGCTCGATACTCTCCTTGAGGGCACTGAGTTCCTTCTCTGTGGCATGATATTGTGTATAGGCCTGCTGGTAGAGCTGCTGCTCTTTCTCGTCGCCTGCAATGATGTCGACTACGTTCAACTGGAAATCCTGCTTATTGAGCAACAGGTTCTGATGCTGCGAATGGATGTCCACCAGTTGTTCGCCGAGTTCTTTCAACAGGGATAGCTGCACAGGTGTGTCGTTGATGAAGGCACGGCTTTTCCCTGATGCCGTCAGTTCGCGACGTACGATGCAGTCTGCGGCATCATATTCGATTTCATTCTCCTCGAAGAAGTCGGTCATGCCATAACGCGAGAGGTCGAAATGCGCTTCAATCACGCATTTCTCAGCCCCCTGCTTGATGGCTTTCGAATCAGCCCTTTGTCCCAGCAGCAGGCCTAAGGCTCCAAGTATGATACTCTTGCCTGCACCTGTCTCGCCAGTGATGACAGAGAAGCCCTGATAGAGTTCGATATCCAGCTCATCAATCAGAGTGAAGTTCTTGATATATAAATGTTTCAGCATACGTTATTGTTTGATTTTATCCCAACTGCTGTTCTGCGAGGCGTTGATGCTCATCAGCAGTTCATAGATGCGTTCCTTTTCCTTTTGGGTACCCTTGCCCTTGTAGATGTTCACCAGCTCGTCACGCTTATAGTCTGTCCATATCTGAGGCAGCAGGCTCAACGGCTTGTCCTCATGGGCTTTCTTCAGGCCTTCTTCCAGGGCTGTCGTAATCTCTGTTCGCCCACGCTCTGCATTGTTCGCCATCTCGTCGAGTCCCTTGCGGTAATAGTCATACTGCAGCTGTCGGAGAGGCTTCATCGCCTCGTCGAGATAGTCGTTGATGATGGCAAAGCGGTTTCGGCTGTCCTCGAACGACTTCCAACCAGGGGACCCCAGATTCTGGGCATTGTTCACGAGATGCATACATCTTTGCAGAACATCTGTGCCACCCATCGGCGAGAAGCTGTCGAGATCCAGTCCTATGATCAGATAGGCATAATAGGCCATGAGGGCAGTCAGCTGGTCGGAAACCACCTCCTCGACGAAGTTCAGCTGGTCGAACTGCTTGAACTCGAAATGGAAGTTGTCGTCTTTATTATTATATAAGGTGGAGGTGTAGGCAGAGTTGTAGACAGGACGGTTGGCCTGGATGAGGGCAGAACATTCGAAGCGGTTCTCCTCGCGAATATACTTCGAAACGGTGATGTTGAAGCTGCATTGTATCCGTTCGTTCTTCTGGAACTGCAACTCCGTCCACTGGCGCTCGTTGACAAACTGTTCGAGCGTCTGCTGCAGATTCTCAAACACACTCACGTCAGTACCCGATATCTGGCTGTGGTTGATATTAACCTTAACTTGCAGCTCTTGAGCTTGAACGCTTAGAACTGCAAGTATGAAGTTGAATGTCAGTATCGCCTTTACGATTCTCATCCGTTTAATTTCGCCTCGCGCAACCTGATGCGTGTCAGCACCTGTTTGGTGTTATAGGTGAAGTCGCCCGACAGGATCCAGCTGTAGTAGCCTGGGTCGATATGCAGTACATCGGCCACAGGGAGCCCCTTGTGCTTGCCGAAGTTGAAAACCTCTGTCAGCTTTGGCTTGCCGTCCTTGTCGAGCACGGGATTGCCCTGACGGTCCTTCACCTCTCCCCATACGATACGGCCTGCGAAGTCCACGTTGTTGTTCGTCTTCGAGAATTCTGCCAGTTTGTCCATGTCGTTCTCCAGCACCTTCTCTGCATCCTCGTTGGCACCAGGGGCATACTTGTCGAGCTCGCCCATCAGCACACGGTAGGTTGCCTCCGTGTCCTGATCAGCACGGTGTGCCTCGAAGTCTTCCTCCATCTTGCGTCCACAGTAGAACTTATAGGCTGCGGCCAGGTTACGGCGCTCCATCTTATGGAAGATGGTCTGGGCGTCAATCATCCTGCACTTCGAGAAGTCGAAGTCGATGCCTGCACGCAGGAACTCCTCTGCCAACAGAGGGATATCGAAGTGATTAGAGTTGAAACCAGCGAAGTCACAACCAGTGAACTTGTCGGCCAGTTTCTGACTGAGCTGTTTGAAGGTAGGCTTGTCTTTCACGTCCTCATTGCTGATACCTGTCAGCTGGGTAATGATGGGCTCGATAGGGCGTTCTGGATTCACCAGCTCGTCGCCACGCTCCTCATCACCGTTAGGACTCACCTTGATATATGATATCTGGATAATCCGGTCTTTGACCAGATCAAGACCAGTTGTCTCCAAGTCGAAGATAACCAGTGGCTTAGTAAGATTCAGCTTCATACCTTAATTATTTATGAGCATGGGCATCATCAGCATCAGCACATCCTGGTTCTCAGGCTGTTCTGAAGGCAGCACAAGACCTGCACGACTGGGGTCAGCCAACTTGATAATCACATCCTGGCAATCGAAGCTGTTGAGAATCTCAATGAAAGCCGAACCCTTGAAACCGATCGACATCGGCATGCCGTTATATTCGCAGGTCATGCGCTCTGTAGCCGTCCTTGAGAAGTCGTAGTCCTCAGCATCCAGCTGTAGGGTAGAGCCCTCTACATGGAAGCGGATGAGGTTGCTCGAGTTGTTGGCAAATGGCTGTACACGACGGAGCGCAGCCAACAAGGCCAGACGGTCGGCACGGATCTCATTGGGATTATTCTGTGGAATCACTGAGTTGTAGTTGGGGTAGCGTCCTTCAATCAGACGGCACTGCAGAGTTCCGTCACCATAGTTGATCTCTGCATTACGCTCATCGAAACGGATAACCACATCGCCACCGTCCTTGCCCAGCAGGTTCTTCAGCAGGTTAGCAGGCTTCTTAGGCAGGATGAACGATGCAGGCTGGTCGCTATGGATGGTAAACACCTTGTTGCGCACCAGTTTGTGACCGTCGCTGGCAACGATAGCGAGGCAGTCGGCATTCAGGTCGAAATAGATACCGTTCATTACAGGGCGCAACTCGTCCTGAGCTGTTGCGAAGATCGAGCGGTTGATGTTCTCTGCCAGCGTCATATTAGGCATGGTTACCGCATTGGCATAGTCACTGATAGGCTGAGCCATGGGGAACTCGTCTGCGTTATCGATGGGCAGGGAGAACAGACCGTTCTGATATGATATTTTCACGCTATTCTGCTCCTGGTTCACTTCGAACGTAATGGGCTGCTCCGAGATACCCTTGACGGCATCGAGTATGAACTGGTTGCCGATGGCGAAACGGCCAGAGCCATCGCTTTCAGTCAGTGCAATCTGTGTCTTCATCACATTCTCACTATCCGATGCTGTCAGATATAAGATGTTGTCACTGATTTCAAAAACGAAATCGCCCAGGATTGGGAGCGCATTTTTACTGTTGATGACTCTCGAGAGAGCAGAGAGCTTTGAGCTCAGAGTTGTGCTAGATAATGTAAATCGCATAATTATTATAGTTCTTTTGTCCTTAATTACATATTATATAATTGGGACAAAATTACAAAAAAACGTTGTAATGAACAAAATAATTTGGAAAAAATTGTTCTATTCAAACTATTTTTAGTAATTTCGCCACGTGAAAACGAAAAAATCAACAAATAAAAGCAAATTGTAATGGAATTAACAGGAAGAATTATTGCCGTTATGGCAGCCCAAAGTGGCGTCTCAGCCCGTACAGGTAACCCGTGGATGTCACAAGAGTATGTAATCGAAGTACCCGGACAGTATCCCCGTCGCTGCGTGTTCCGTCTCTTCGGAGAGGATCGCATCAAGCAGTTCAACATCCAGCAGGGTGAGGATCTGACCATTCAGTTCGACATTGATGCCCATGAGTATAATGGTCGCTGGTTTAACGAGATCCGTGCCTACAATGTGACTCGTGGTCAGGCGGCTCAGTCAGTTAATCCTACTCCTGCTGCAGCCCCGTTCCCACCAGCTGGTGCTGCTACGGCTCCGTTCCCTCCAGCTCAGGAGCCTGCAGCTGAGAACGCTGCCGACGATCTGCCATTCTAAGGCGTATCAAAAAAATCCCCGCTCAGCAATGGACGGGGATTTTTTTTTGCGCTTATTCCTTAATCATTTCTTTACAGCCCTGATGCAACGGCCACTGAACCGATTGCTGGAGAGATTGCCGTAGTGCACATTGACATCCGTGAAATTGAACTCTATGCACCAGGCCTTACTGGGACTGGCCGTGTAGAGAGTCGATGTCCAGTAAATACCATTGATGGCACGAAACTGTACGCTGTCATAGAAACGGAAACCCGTGATAGGGAGGAAGATGGAATTGCCCGTCTTCTTGCCGGTCACCTTATAGCCGTTCACACCATCCTTCGTGATCCATTCCCATGTACACTTATCCGGGTCGACCAGTTCCTCGCACTCATCCACGGTTGGCATGCGCCAGTCACCTCCCCAGTTGGCGCGAGCAGCATCATCGGAGAGATCCAGCTGCGTCTTCCTGTCGGTAATAGAATACTTCACCAAGAACTGGGTATTCTCCCTGCTCCAGACATAGGTGTTCCACGAATAGTATTTCTTGGGCTTGACCTCACCCCAGGCAAAGTAGGAGCCAAAGCCGGAATCCTTCTCAGCCCCCACGTTCAAATTAGCCCACTTCACACTCAGCCCCAGATCGACAGCCTCTACACCGTTCGACCCATTTTCATCCTCATTCGTTGTAGTCACCTTTGCATGGCCAACTGTCCCAACGAGCATCAGAGACAGTATCATCAGAGAAATCTTCTTCATAACTATACCAATTTTTGTGGCAAAGATAACGCAAAAATTCCACTCCTACAAACTTTTTTTCAAAAAAAGGTACTCAACACCGACAATTTTTTTAAATGTATCAATGACTTTCTCCGCTAACAGTTTTATCAAGCATCACTGCTTCTTTTCATTTTGACAGTGCAAAGATACAAAATTTTTAAACACAAACCAAATTATTTGCGAATTATTTTCTAATTATTTTTGGCGTATCAGCCAGGTCGGCTACGATCGGTGGTCATGTCGGCTACGATAGCCCGCTTAGA
>JAEEGH010014055.1_pt1 | contig 17644 bp, 10 predicted proteins | sample 9134181 | NCBI WGS metagenome assembly JAEEGH01 (sample SAMN16246544, study PRJNA631951) | gut metagenome | biome: gut microbiome; feature: rumen; material: DP-attached | host: Bos | place: Iran: Karaj | collected 2018-10
TTGCTGTTGTTGATTGTCAGATTCAGCGTCCCCACGCTGTCGCAGCCTGCTGCATTGGTCAGGGTATATGTGGGCAAATTAGTACTTTCAGTGTAGGTAATATCGTGCCAAGTATAGCTGTCGCAGGCGGTAATAGTCTCAATACCTGTACTGCTGTTGTTGATGGTCAGGTGAAGTGTTACCACGCTGTCGCAGCCTGCTGCATTGGTCAGGGTATATGTGGGCAAATTAGTACTTTCAGTGTAGGTAATTTCGTGCCATGTATAGCTGTCGCATGCGGTAACTGTTTCAATCCCCGTACTGCTGTTATTGATTGTCAGGTAGAGGGTATCCACATTCGTACAGCTCGATCCCGGCTGACTGTGGTCGTACAGATATGTACCGCTCTCTGTGTAATCTTGTCCGTTCCAGTTGTATGTGTCGCATGCGGTGGCGTAATACGCTGTGTTGTCATGAATGCTGATATTCAAATGCAGCGTATCAACGCTGGCGCATCCCTGCTCGTTGATATATTCGTATGTGTAGACACCGCTGGTGTTGTATTCCACATCGTGCCATGTGTAGCTGTCGCAGGCATCCTGATTGTAGCTGCCGTGCGTGCTGTTGTTGATGGTCAGGTGAAGTGTCACCACGCTGTCGCATCCTGCTGCATTAGTCTCTGTATATGTCGGCACATCGGTGCTTTCAGTGTAGGTAATATCATGCCAAGTGTAACTGTCACATGCGGTAATAGTCTCTATTCCCGTGTTGCTGTTGTTGATTGTCAGATTCAGTGTCACAACGCTGTCGCAGCCAGCGGCATTGGTCTCTGTATAAGTAGGCACATTGGTGCTTTCGGTGTACGCTATACCGTGCCACGTATAGCTGTCGCATGCGGTAACGGTCTCAGTTCCCGTGCTGCTATGGTTGATTGTCAGATGCAGTGCTAAAACACTATCGCATCCCACCTCGTTCAAATCATAGTATAGCGGGGTGTCGGTCGACTCGTAATAAGTATTTCCATTCCAGAAAAGACTGTCGCATGCAGTGATTTCATCGGTGGCATAGCTGGAATGATACACCGTGAGGTGCAATGTAATCACACTGTCGCACCCGGCAGCATTGATTTCGAGATAGGTAGGCTCTTGGGTACTCCCGGTATAGGTCACCCCGTGCCACTCATAGCTGTCGCATGCAACTGCCTCGACTATAGCATTCGTGTTGTTCAAAATGGTGAGGTGTAGTGTGTCAACCGTTGGGCAATCACCATCTTCATTGGCATACGTATATACACCCGAGGCCGTATAGGTCTGCCCGTTCCAAGTGTAGCTTTCGCATGCATTTACCGTCTCCGAATAGCCAACATTGTTCAGGTACAGGTGCAAAGTGTCTGTGCTGTTGCATCCCGAGGCATTGACATAGTCATAGGTATACGTGCCGGCCGCAGTATAGAGCTGCCCGTTCCAACTGTATTCAGTACAAGCCGACTGGGTCTCGCTGTTGTGTGTACCATTCAAAATCGTTAGGTTCAACGACAATATGCTGTCGCATCCCACCGCGTTCAAATCATAGTATCGCGGCGTATCAGTCGACTCATAATAAGTGTTTCCGTTCCATACAAGACTGTCGCAAGCGGTGATTTCGTCGGTGGCATAGCTGGAATGATACAATGTAAGGTGCAGCGTTATCACACTGTCGCACCCGTCAGCATTGATTTCGAGATAGGTGGGTTCCTGGGTACTCTCGGTATAGGTCACCCCGTGCCACTCATAACTGTCGCATGCCACATGGTTTTCTACACTATAAGTATTCTGCAATATTGTAAGATGCAGTGTGTCAACCGACAGACAGACTGCCTCGTCGTACACATAGGTATAATCACCCGTCTCTGTATATGTGTTACCATTCCATACATAGCTTTCGCAAGCCAACACGGACTCCGAGGTGAATTCGGGATGGGATATAGTGAGATGCAGCCTTATCACACTGTCGCACCCCACAGAATTTATCTCGAGATAGGTAGGTGCCTGAGTACTCTCAGTATAGGTCACCCCGTGCCATTCATAACTGTCGCAAGCCTCCACCTCAACAACACTACTCGTATTGTTCAGAATGGTAAGATGGAGTGTGTCGACCGCAGTGCATCCCTCATCTTCATAAACATAGGTATACACACCCGACTCTGTATATTGCTGCCCGTACCACATATAGCTGCCGCAGGCAGCCACCGTCTCCGAATAGCCAACGTTGTTCAGATACAGATGCAAAGTGTCTGTACTGTTGCACCCATCCGCATCCACATAGTCATAGGTATAGGTGCCGGCGGCAGTGTACAACTGTCCGTTCCAGCTGTATTCTGAACAGGCCGCATGTGTCTCGCTGTTGTGTGTGCCATGCGTAATAGTCAGGTTCAACGACAGTATGCTGTCGCATCCCACGTCGTTCAAATCATAGTATCGCGGCGTGTCGGTTGACTCATAATAGGTGTTACCATTCCAGACAAGACTGTCGCAAGCCGTGATTTCATCGGTGGCATAGCTGGAATGATACAACGTAAGGTGCAACGTTATCACACTGTCGCACCCCGCAGCATTGATTTCGAGATAGGTGGGTTCCTGGGTACTCTCGGTATAGGTCACCCCGTGCCACACATATTGGTCGCAGGCCACTGCCTCGAATACAGCATTCGTGTTGTTCAAAATGGTAAGATGGAGTGTGTCGACTGTCGGGCAATCTTCTTCTTCATTGACATAAGTATAAACACCCGAGGCCGTATAGGTCTGCCCGTTCCACATGTAGCTCTCGCAGGCATCTACCGTCTCCGAGTAACCGCCGTTGTTCAATATTAGATGCAACGTGTCTGTGCTGTTGCACCCCGCTACATTGACATAGTTATATGTATGGGTTCCGGCGGCGGTATACAGCTGCCCGTTCCAGCTATATTCCGAGCAAGCCACCTGTGTCTCGCTGTTGTGGGTACTATTCAAAATAGTCAGGTTCAACGACAGTATGCTGTCGCATCCCACCTCGTTCAAGTCATAGTATCGCGGCGAATCAGTTGACTCATAGTAGGTGTTCCCGTTCCATACAAGACTGTCGCAAGCCGTGATTTCGTCGGTGGCATAGCTGGAATGGTACAGCATGAGATGCAACGCAATAACGCTGTCACACCCCACAGAATTGGTTTCAACAAATGTCGGCTCCAGCGTACTTTCCGTATAGGTAACTCCATGCCATTCATAACTGTCGCACCCCACTGCCTGGAATACACTCCCAGAAGAATGACGCACAGTGAGCACCAATACATATTCTGTTACCTCATGGGTAGTCTCGTCCTCCACCGTGTCCCTATACATACCCGACTGAGTGAGAATTCGTCCACGCCACACCACACTGTCACACACACTCATCTGTGTGGAGTCGGTATGGTCAACATCCAGCATTTGTACAACATTCACACCTTCAATCTTGTTGCCAAATGCATGATTAACATAAGATACATTGTTTGCTTTGAGATGCAAACCAGCCACAGTAAGCAGTAGAAAGAATGCCAAGCAGTATATTTTTCTCATATCACAAATATATATACATTATTAAGATATCATTACATACCCTTTCCGAATAACTATCACTCAACGGGTTACACAAGTACACCCGTCGCATTAAGTCACGGAATAGAGTTTACAAAGATACAAAAAAAAAATAATTTATTCACTTTTTATGTCCAGACGATGCTCTATCCCCTATCAGCCATTGGTCTGAATAGTCTTTTCAAGGACCGTTTACCAATGCATTTCATCCCACACAATCGTCCATTTTCACTAAAAACCAAACCGTAATTCATTACAAAACACTCATATATATCAAAACCATACCATGGGACGAAATTTCAACCACCCCTTGGATTTAATCCCGCCTCCCCGATCGCTGTGCGGTACAAGGTAATCCCCTGCCTCGTCGTCCCTTCCGGCTTCATTCCCCTTCCCGTTCCACTCCGTTCAGCCTTCGCTTACTGTTGAGCTTCTATCCACCTCTTAAAAAGCTATTCTTAACCGTAGAGGTTAGAGACAATTTGCTTAATAATCATTACAGAATTATGGGGAAACGGAGTTGGAGGCAGGATGGCGGGAACTCGAATTGACGGCGGATATAAGGACGATTGGCGGAGTGTCGGCACAGCAGGAGTGATAAAAAAGGTCGGCAGGATGGTTGGAAAAGCAATGATATTAAGGCGTTGGCCGGCCAATCCGCCCCATGACGGAAAACGAAAAATAGAAAAAAGTGAAAAAACAGAAGTCTCGGTCAACTTTTTTTTGTATCTTTGCATATTGAATTATAATAACACAATATCATATAATTAATTATGGATACAACAAATAACCATTCGAAGGAGCAGAAACCGCTGGGTTTCGGCAAGACAATGTTGGCTTCGGCCGTGGGTTTCATCATTGGAATTATGGCCTTGAACATTATTTCGTTCATCTTTATCATTGGAATGCTGGCATCGGCTCTCAGCAGCAGTATGGACGACAGCACACCCATCACAGGCAACCAGCTGGCCATAGAGCTGAATGTGAGCGGGGCCGTATCGGAGGCCGAACCCAACGAGCTGATGGCTCTTTTTGGCAATGAGGCTACCTGCAGCTTGACACAAATGCTGTGCGCTATCGACAATGCCGCCACCGACAAGAGGGTGAAAGCTCTGTACCTCCACTTTGGAGCGAGCGACCTCAGTTGGGCGCAGGCCGAAGAGTTGAAAGACGCCCTGAAAGCGTTCCGTGCCCAGTGCGACAAGCCCATCATCGCTTACGGCGAGTCGCTGACCCAGCCCGAATACTATCTGGCTACCGCTGCCGACAAGATTGCCGTACACCCCTCCGGTCTGGTGGAATTCAAAGGATTGGGTGCAGAATACATTTTCTACAAAGGTTTGCTCGACAAGCTGGGCGTACACATGGAATTGATTCGCCCCACCTCGTGCGCCTACAAGAGCGCTGGTGAGGTATACACACGCACCGACATGAGCGATGCCAACCGCGAGCAGGTGCGCTCGTATATCAACAGCACTTGGCAATATGTGTCGCAAAACATTGCCGCAAGCCGCAATATGACTGTGGAACAGATAAACGCTATCGCTGACAATCTTACTGGATTCCTGGCCGACGACGCCATGAAATCGGGACTGGTGGACACCTTGTGTTTTGCACAGGACATCAAGAACACTTTCCGCGACCGCTATGAGGTGAAGAAGATTGTGACCGCCAAGCGTTATGCAATGGATGTGAAGAAGAAAGATACCGACAGCCGCATCGCGGTGATTTACGCCGAAGGCCAGGTGGTGCCCGGAAAGAACACCAACGGAAACACCGCCGTATATGGCGACGATATAGTGAAAGCCCTAAACGATGCCGCCAAGGATAAAAAGGTGAAAGCTATTGTGCTGCGTGTCAATTCTCCGGGAGGTGCTGTGACCGCTTCCGAAGACATGACCCACGCTGTGATTGAGGCCAAGAAGGTGAAACCCGTCATTGTGTCGATGAGCGCCCTGGCCGCAAGTGCCGGATATGAGATTTCCTGTTTCGGCACCAAGATTGTGGCCCAACCCACCACCATCACCGGAAGCATCGGCGTGTTTGCCACTCTGCCCGAGGTGGGACAACTGCTGCGCAATAAACTGGGCATCACCACCGACACCGTGATGACCAACAAGAACAGTACAGGCCTCACATTGATGCGTCCCCTCTCAGCCGACGCCCGCGCAATGATGCAAAAGAATGTGGAGGATTTCTATATCACTTTCACCCAGCGTGTGGCCGATGGCCGCGGACTGACCCGCGAGTATGTCGACAGCATTGGCCGCGGACGGGTATGGACCGGACTCCAGGCCAAGGAGCTGGGGCTGGTGGACACCCTCGGCGGTTTGACGCTGGCGCTGCACATTGCAGCCGAAGAGGCCGGTGTGGACTACAGCAAATGCAGCCTGAAGACCTTCCCGGAAAAGAAAAGCATGTGGGAACTGCTGATGAACCGGGTGAACACCGACGAGGAAGAGGAGCTGAAAGCCCGCCTCAACGCCATTGTGCCTTTCTACGACGAACTGGTGATGTGGTCGAATATGGAACCCCTGCAAGCCCGTCTGCCTTTCGCCATAAGGCTCGACTGACACGCTGCTGCCATCGGGCAGCGGAGCATCGCGGCAACGCCTACCGCTCCCCTGCCCTTTGTTTAACTCATTAACGAAGCAAGGAAAAAGAGCATGATTGTATGCATTGCCGAAAAACCGTCGGTGGCTCGCGACATTGCCCGCATCTTGGGGGCTAAGGTGAGCCACGATGGCTATATGGAAGGGAACGGCTACCAGGTTACCTGGACCTACGGGCATCTGTGTACGCTGAAGGAGCCTCACGACTACACCCTTTGGTGGAAGTCGTGGGATCTCGACACCCTACCCATCATTCCCGAGCGGTTCGGCATCAAACTGATAGAGAACGAGGGCTACATCAAGCAGTTCAACACTATAAAACGATTGATGCAAGCCGCCGACGGCATCGTGAACTGCGGCGATGCAGGACAGGAGGGCGAACTGATACAGCGGTGGGTGATGCAACGCGCTCAACCCCACTGCCCTGTGCAACGGTTGTGGATTTCGTCGATGACCGACGAAGCTATCAAGGAGGGATTCGCCAACCTGAAACCACAAGACGACTACCAGTCGCTCTACGAGGCTGGCCTATGCCGCGCCATCGGCGACTGGCTGCTCGGCATGAACGCCACACGGCTCTATACCTTGAAATACCGACAGGCACAACGGCAGGTGTTCTCCATAGGCCGCGTGCAGACCCCTACGCTGGCCATGATTGTGAAAAGGCAAATGGAAATTGCCAACTTCAAACCCGAACAGTACTGGGTGCTCTCCACCATCTACCGCGACACCCTTTTCACCCTGAAACAGTCTGAGAAAGAAAACGACGACGAAGGGAACAAGAGCCAGCGCGGACGCATCACCAACGAGGCCGAGGGCCGGAAGGCCCTGGAAAGCATTCAGAACCGCGACTTCGAGGTGACTGGCGTGACCCAAAAGGCTGGCACCGAAGCACCGCCACGACTGTTCGACCTCACCAGCCTCCAGGTGGAATGCAACAAGAAATATTCCTTCTCGGCCGACGAGACTTTGAAATATATTCAAAGCCTGTACGAAAAGAAGTTCACCACCTACCCGCGTGTGGACACCACCTATCTGAGCGACGACATCTACCCCAAGTGCCCCACCATTCTGCAGGGACTTACTCCCTACATGCCCCTCATCCAACCCCTCATGGGCACCAAACTGAAAAAGAGCAAGAAAGTGTTCGACACTTCGAAAGTGACCGACCACCACGCCATTATCCCCACGGGCGTCAATCCCGCCAACGGCGACATGACCCTGAACGAGAAAAAGGTGTTCGACCTGATTGCGCGCCGATTTATTGCGGTGTTCTATCCCGACTGCAAATTCGCCACCACCACCGTCAACGGGAAGGTGGAGACCGAAGAGACCCTCGACAACGGCAAAACCAAGAAAGGCAAACTGGAGTTCAAGGCCAGCGGCAAGCAGATTTTGGAACAGGGATGGCGCGACGTGTTTGCCTGGGGACATAAAAACCGTGAGACCATAAGTGATGATGACACCAAGGCCGAGGACGAGGAGAAGACACTGCCTAACTTCCAGAAAGGGGAACACGGACCACACACGCCCACCCTCACCGAGAAATGGACCCAACCCCCAAAGCCCTACACCGAGGCCACTCTGCTGCGGGCTATGGAAACCGCCGGGAAGACAGTGACCGACGAGGAATTGCGCGACGCCATGAAAGAGAACGGCATAGGCCGTCCGTCTACACGTGCATCCATTATCGAGACTCTGTTTAAGCGCAACTATATCAAGAAAGAACGCAAGTCGCTGATTGCCACACCCACAGGCATTGAATTGATAAACCTCATACACAACGATCTGCTCAAAAGTGCCGAACTGACCGGACAATGGGAAAAGAAGCTGCGCGAGATAGAGACCCACAAATACAACGCACAACAATTCATCTACGAACTGAAAATGATGGTGTGGCAACTGGTGCAACAGGTTAAGGCCGAACCCCGTGCTCCGCAACCCGCACAGCCTACGACCGATGCAGCCACCCCTAACAACAACAGTACAGCATGAGATATTTCATACATTTGGCATACCACGGAGGAAACTATTGCGGATGGCAAACCCAACCTGGACTGCCTACGGTGCAACTCACACTGGAACAGGCACTCTCCACACTTCTGCGGCAGCCCATTGCCATTGTGGGTTGTGGCCGGACCGACACCGGAGTGCATGCCAGCGACTTCTATGCCCATTTCAACGTGGATGACGGAAGTGTCGGCAAGGGGGTGATGGACAATCTGGTGTTCAAACTGAACAGCTTCCTGCCTGCCGATATTGCCATTTTCGACATCTTCCCGGTGAAGGAGAACGCACACGCCCGGTTCGACGCCACAGCCCGAACCTACCAATACCACGTAAGCAACCGCCGCCTGCCTTTCAAACAGGGATTGTACAGCCGAATCTACTTCCAACCCGACATCGAACTGATGAACCAGGGAGCCAAAATACTGATGGAATACGAAGATTTCTCAAGCTTTGCCAAACTGCACACCCAGGTTAAGACCAACATCTGCCACCTTTCCTTTGCGGGATGGGAGGACTGCGGCGACGAGTGGGTGTTCACCATTCGGAGCAACCGTTTTCTGAGGAATATGGTACGCTCGGTGACCGGCACGCTGCTGGACATGGGCAGAGGGAAACTGTCGGCCGACGGTCTGCGCCGCATCATCGAAAAGAAAGACCGCTGCGCCGCCGGAGTGTCGATGCCCCCCCAGGGGCTGTTCCTCACCAAGGTAGAGTACCCGATGGAAGAGTTGAAAACCGAGAATAAGATTATCCTGGCATGAAAAAAGTATTAGTTACTGGTTCAGCAGGTTTTATTGGTGCGAATCTGGTGTTAAGACTATTAGAGACTGAGTCTCCCATTGAGATTGTGGGATTGGACTCTGTTAACGATTACTACGATATTGGATTGAAGAAATATCGACTGACCTTAATTAAACAAAGTGAACTAGTTGGAAAAAGGGTTGGAGCGGTTTGCAAAATGGTATCGGAATCATTATAACATAACAAGAGACTGACTATGGAAAAGTGTCCAGTTACAATTTTCGTTTCAGTATATAATATCGAACAGTATTTAGAGCGGTTCTTTGACTGTCTTGATAAACAGACTTTCAAAGACTACAAAGTGCTGATGCTTGATGACGGCTCAACTGACAACAGCCTTTCAATCTGCTGTACTCATGCCGAACAGGACAGCCGGATAAAGGTAGTGTCGATTGAGCATGTCGGCATTTCCGCCGCCCGCAATATCCTTCTGGGAATGTTGGATACGGAATTTGCGACTTCCCTTGACGGTGACGACTATTTTGAGCCTGACTATCTCAAGCACCTAATGGATGCGCAGAAAAAATATAACGCTGACTTTGTTATTTCAAATGTGATATATGTCAATCCTGATGGTGTTGAAATAAACCGTTTTATTCCAAGGAAGGAAGCGTTTTATACAAAGGAACAGTTCCACGACATTCTCCCCGAACTAATAGATGAGTATCGGATGAATTACCTGTATGCTAAGCTCTACCGCACTGTGTATTTGAATGATATTCGCGTAGAACCCGACGTAAAACAGGGTAGTGATACCATGATAAATATACAATATGTTATGCTTATCAACAATCTTGCCGTTATTGAGAATTACGACTACCAATACTATAACTACACTACCCGCTCAGTGACCTCTTATTGCGATATCGATTACTTTTGGAGGGTGCTCCGTATTCACAAGTTCATCTATAACGTTACAGAGAAAAACGGATATCTGAATGATAAAATGCTGTACGCTATAGATAGACGCATTATGTATACGGGAAGATTTGCAATCTTCCGCATCTCTCGTCTTGACATAAATAAAAAGAATATGCTAGCAGCCGCGCACAAAACCATACACAGCGACGAATACCTTCGCTCATATTACCGCCTGAAAGAAAAAGGGCAACTTGAGATGTTGAAATATAAGGTGTTTCATCCTGGAGAAGAAGAAGAGTACATCAAGAGAAAATACATACGCAAACGTAAGGACAGAATACTAAAACACACACCCAGAATCGTATTCAAAGCATATCATAACATAAAAAAATCATTGGGTCTAATATAATAAGTAGTTTATGAAATACACAGAAGTAACACTGAAAATAGAACCCGTCGAACCCTTCCGCGACCTGCTGATAGACACCTTGGGCAACGAAGGACCATACGACAGCTTTGTTGAAACCCCCGACGGCATGAAAGCCTATATCCCCACCGACCAATTCGACCCCGAATGGCTCAAGGGGCAGCTGGCCCAGTATGCCGACTCCGCCCGCATCGCCTTCACCCACGAAGAGATGCCCGACAAGAACTGGAACGAGGAATGGGAAAAACAGCACAAACCCGTGCTGGTGGAATGCGCCGACGGGCATAAAATATGGGTACGCGCCCCTTTCCACGAACATCGTGACGACGTGGACTACGAGATAGAGATTGAACCCAAAATGTCGTTCGGCACCGCCCACCATCAAACCACTTATATGATGCTGTCGTTCGTGGCCGAACTGACTATGGACAACAAGCGGGTGCTCGACATGGGGTGCGGCACCGCCGTGCTGGCCATACTGAGCAAAATGCGCGGGGCAAGCCAAGTGGAAGCCATCGATATAGACGAATGGGCCTACAACAACGCCATCGAGAACGCCCAACGCAACCATGTGGAACTGACGGTTCACATCGGCGATGCCCGGCTGCTGGATGATAAAAAAGAGTATTTCGACATCATACTCGCCAACATCAACAGGAACATACTGCTCAACGATATGGAACATTATGTGGCTGCGCTGCACAGGGGCGGCGACCTTGTGATTAGCGGATTCTACGAGAGCGATGTGGCCGCCCTGCAACAACACGCCGAATCGCTCGGCATGAGGCTGGAACAGCAGAAAAGCCGCCAAGGGTGGTGCGCCCTGCGCTTCCGCAAAATGTAAGCCAGTTCCTCCCCTCCCCCACACACCAACTCCCACCCCCGTCCGACCAGTCCGACAAGTCCGACTAGTCCGACCACCCTCCCCCCAACAATAAAATACCCCACTTTTATTGTAAACATCTATTATATGGAAAAAATATCGTAATTTTGCGACTTCAAACAATAGTCCTATACCATACTTATATCACTGAGTAATATTGGTATAGGCACAATTATCAAACTTTATTAATAGCATTAACAACACAACATAGTAATGAAACTGATAGAGACAAACAACCTGAAAGGTGACATATTCGGAGGCATCACAGCCGGTATTGTCGCACTGCCCTTGGCCTTGGCATTCGGCATTCAAGCCTTCGGCGGCGTGAACGACCCCGCCGCTGCATCTATGGGTGCTCTGGCCGGCATAGTGGGAGCCACCATGCTGGGCTTCTTTGCTTCCCTCTTCGGAGGCACACACAGCCAAATCAGCGGCCCCACCGGACCCATGACCGTTGTGGCGGCCACAATGATTAGCGGCATCTGGGCCAGCAGCGGCGGCAACATCAGCTCGGTACTTATCAGTATGGCCCTTGCCGGTCTGTTCTGCGGTCTGTTCCAAATACTGTTCGGCATCATTAAGCTGGGTAAATACATCCGCTATATCCCCTACCCCGTCCTTTCGGGCTTCATGAGCGGTATCGGCGTGATTATTATCCTCCAGCAGCTCTACCCCCTGGTGGGGCTCAAAGGCACCGGCACCATGATCGACCTCGTGATGGGCATTCCCGCCGCAGTGTCCGACGGCATTTCGGTCACCGCCCTGCTGCTGGGCTTGGGCACCATCCTCATCATCGAACTCTTCCCACTGCTTACCAAGAAGGTTCCTGCCACCTTGGTGGCCTTGATCGTGATGACAGTCATCTCGCTGTTCTGCAATCTGGACGGCAAACTCATCATTGGCGAGATACCTTCGGGATTGCCCCTCCCCTTCTTCGCCAAAGCCGGAATCGATATGTCGAGCATCAACTGGGGCGTTGTGCTGAAAGCCTCACTCATTCCCGGTCTCACTCTGGCCGGTCTCGGCTCTATCGACACGCTGCTCACCTCGGTGGTGGCCGACAATATCACCAAAACCAAACACAACAGCAATAAAGAGCTCATCGGACAAGGCATCGGCAACGCTATGGCCGGTCTCTTCTGTGGTCTGCCCGGTGCCGGCGCCACCATGCGTACTGTGGTCAACGTGAAAAGCGGCGGACGCACCCAAATCAGCGGTATGATTCACGCACTCCTCCTGCTGGCCATCCTCCTCGGTCTGGGCAGTTTGGTGAAATATGTGCCCCTGTCCGTTCTGGCCGGCATCCTTATCACCGTCGGCTGGGGCATTATCGACTTCAGAGGCTTCAAAGACCTGTTCAAAATCCCGAAAGCCGATGCAGTGGTGCTTGTAGTGGTATTCATCATCACCGTGTTTGTCGACCTGCTTACGGCTGTAGGCATCGGCATGGTGATTGCCTGCGTCCTCTTCATGAAACGCGCCAGCGACCTGGTGGAAGGCGGCTACAGCTCATCCACCATGACCAACGCCGAGATGCGCAAAGGTCTGCCCGACCCCGGCCTGCCAAACTTCGACAAATCAATGCCCTGGAACGACGAGGGTGGCATCACCGACGAGATGCGGAAACACATCTTCGTTCAACGTCTCAACGGACCCATCTTCTTCGGCACCATCAACAAATTCAAAGAGGTGATGGAAGACATCCCCGACCATGCCAAAGTGGTCATCATCCGCATGAAACTGGTAAGCTTTATGGACCAGTCGGGACTCTATGCTATGGAAACCGCCATCAAAGACCTTCAGGATCGCGGAATTCTGGTGCTGATGACCATCATCCAGCCCCAGCCCATGTATATGCTCAAAACTCTCAATGTCATACCCTCCGTCGTGCCCGAGGAGCATACCTTCAAGACCTTTGAAGACTGCACCGACTTCCTCTCTAAGATGAATTTCGAAAACATCTAAATCAATCGGCATAAATCTCTATTTCTGATAATAAACAATGGCTCTAGTTATTAATAAGACTGATTATTTACAGACTCGAAGAGGCTGAATCTCAATAACACCGTACAAACGTAGCGCAGTACGGTGACAAAATAAACTCACTCCTAGCGTCCCGAAGGGACGCGACAATGAGACAGTTTGGCAAAAATCAGACAAATGTTGTACTAGAGCATAAATATTTAAAATATAAAAACATACTACTATGGGAAGAGCGTTTGAATACCGCAAAGCCAGAAAATTGAAACGGTGGGGACACATGGCCCGCACTTTTACCAAAATCGGAAAAGAAATCGAACTCGCTGTCATTGCCGGCGGCCCCGACCCCTCCAGCAACCTCCGCCTCCGTCTGCTCATGGCCACCGCCAAGAGCGAAAGCATGCCCAAGGACAACGTGGAACGCGCCATCAAGCGCGCCACCGAGAAAGACAAAAGTGCCTACAAAGAGGTGGTATACGACGGCAAAGGCCCCCACGGCACCGCCTTCGTGGTCGAGACCGCTACCGACAACCCCACCCGCACAGTGGCCAACCTCCGCGCTGCATTCGTTCGCGGAAAGGGCGAACTGGGCACCATGGGCATGAACGACTTCCTCTTCGAGCGCAAATGCTCCTTCGTGGTCGCCAACAAAGAAGGTGTCGACATGGACGAACTGGAACTGGAACTCATCGACTACGACATTGACGAAGTATTCCTGGACGAAGAGGACAACGAAATCAACATCTTTGCCGACTTCAAAAACTACGGTCCCATATCGAAATACCTCGAGGACAAAGGTTTCGAAATCAAGTCCTTCAAATTTGAGCGCATACCCCTCTCCATGCGCGAGCTCTCGCCCGAGGAGCAGGAAGATGTCAACGGATTGATTGAACGCCTGGAAAACGACGACGACGTAGTCAACGTCTTCCACAATATGGCATAACCCCCCCCCACCCCCCAAGCCCCCCCCCACTTGTCAGACCCGTCCGACCCGTCCGACAAGTCTGACAAGTCTTACTAGTCCGACAACCCCGCCCCACCAATCCCACACCACGCTGATAAGCATAGCGAGGGCAGTGCTACACACTACAGTTGATTTTGGCGACGGCGACAGCAATGTTGTCTACAAGCGTCACAGCGGCAGCGTCCCCTATTCTTATGATTCAGCCAAATTTATTTTGAAGTTTTTATCGTAAGGGGTATTGTCACGGACAACGGCGAAAGCCGTGAGCATGAGTTTTGCACGGACAGCGTTAAGAACGCTCATCTTGTTCTTGCCTTCGGCTGTCTTACGCTGGTAGTACTCGGCGAACCGTCCTGATTTCATGCGTGTTGCAGCCACTAAGGCGCACATGTGTAGCAGTGCTTTAAGCTGGTGGTCGGCACGACAGGATACCCTGCGTTTGGAGCGTATACTGGTGCCAGAGGTGTAGGCAAATGGGGCCAGTCCCGCAAAACAACATAGCTCTCGGCCATTGTCGAATAGAGAGAACCCGGCAGTCACGGCGATGAGTGCGGCGGCACAGACCATACCGATGCCCGGGACAGAGAGCAGCAGTTGCTGCTGACGGAGCAGTTCCGGGTCTGATGCCACTATTTCTGCCATACTGTTGTCCACCTCCTCTATCAGACGGTCAAGCTCCTTGATCAAAGACAGCTGTCTCACGGCACGGGCAGTGTACGCTTCGGGGGACATGAAACCCCTCATGTCGCGTAACTGCCCTTTGTGCGCAGACCGTTGGGAACAGTACATGGCCCTCTCGGAAAGGAGGCCGCGCAGGGTGGCGATGCTTTCCGCAGGGAGGCGGTAGATACGGGCGTCATCCTGGTTTTTGCGGCCATACTCGGCGATGCGCCGTGCGTCCGTTCGGTCGTCCTTGCCGCGTTCCTTCCTTGCCTCACACTTGATGTTGTAGCCACTCTCCAGCCATAGGTCAACCCGGCACTTGTGACATGCCAGCACCAATGGATAGATATACTTGCCCGTGTATTCCGCGCAAACAAGCACCTCTCCGATGTCTATTTTGCCATACTCAAGTACTTCGGCAAACTTGTTGTAGATGTCGTCCATTCTGTTCGCTGTGTCATGGAAACCAGCAATTTCCTTATCCACCATGACACACCAGTCCAATTTTTTTTACTGATGTCGATTCCGATTACAATTTTTTTCATTATCTTTGCATCGTTTTTGAGACTGAGAGAAAGAGGGACTTTTGACCATGCCTGAAAACCTTAATGACTTTTTGGCAAATTCTTATTTGGGTTGATGGTTCAAAAGGGTGGCGGGACCCATAATAGGGGAATGGATTCTTCTCCGTTTTCAAAGTTTGGTTGTCCCGTCGCCCCCTCTCTTTCAGTCTATGTGATTATACATTAATATCTTTCTGCAAAAATACAAATTATTTTGCAATTGCAAATATAAGGTTTTTAAAGGGGAGCCACGCGAGTGGCGGGGTATGTATGCCGCTGGCGGAGCCAGCACAAATCAATCCCCCCAGCGTTTCAGTGCTACAGTTGCTACAATTCATTTTGGGGCCATATATAATCAAATATGAAGAACCAACAACTTACTCTCTTCCGGCAATCACGTATTCTCCTGTTTTATCCTTACTATATTTATTATCAAATATATCAAGTAGATGACTCCTCGATTATTAATAATTTTGATTGACAATATCCACCCTTCAACTATAATAATAAACTCATTACTTTTACACACCTAATTGATAACCAATTACATAATACAATAAATAATATAATGATGAATTATAATGTGAACTATGTAGTCAAAATTTGAGATGGATGTGTTGTTGGAGTGGCAAAAGTTGGTATGATGGAGAGATGAAATTGAAATAATTTATGCATCGCAATATGTTGTAATATAACTAATAACAATTGTGAGGTCAAAAAAATATTGTAAAAAGTTTGCCATATCGAAAAAAAGTTGTACTTTTGCACCCGATTTCAATAGAGAAATCTCCTAAAAATGCCGCATTCGTCTAGTGGTCCAGGACAACTGCCTCTCACGCAGTAGATCACCAGTTCGACTCTGGTATGCGGTACCGAAGCAGCCTCAAAAGGGCTGCTTTTGTTGTTTTTATATCGGGAACTTATATCTCTTGCGTCCTGATTTTCCCTTGCAGGGCGTTCAAGCATTGTGCTGGATTCTGCAGGCGATGCTTATATCTATTTCTGCCACTACCCTTTCAAAGCAATTACTTGATACTATCAAAAGATATTTCATCCTTTAAAATGCCTTGTATGCAAACATCGGAATCATAGGTTATAAACATCTGAAGTTTGGTTCACATAGAGCCGAAACTGACTGACATGCACGTATCTGAAAATCCATTACGGACAGTATTTCCCCTCAGCACCATATTGCTTATAATAGGCTGAATGATAAGTAATAGACAGAGATTGCCAAATTGTATTTTTGTTAAAATCTGTTTTGTATGTCATATTATTTTTGCACAATAGAAATAAATTCGTATCTTTGCATTTTCAATTAAAACGAACTAATTAATGTATTTACTAATAAATAACACGAAAAGATGACGAAATTTGTTTACACGTTTGGAGGCAAGACTGCCGAAGGTAAAGCCGACATGAAAAACTTGCTTGGTGGTAAAGGCGCTAATCTGGCTGAAATGTGCCTTTTGGGTCTTCCGGTTCCCGCCGGTTTGACTATTACCACGGAATGCTGCACTGCCTATTATGAGAACAACTGCGAGCTGCCCAATGGGTTGATGGATGAAGTGTGGAAAGGCATGGCCAACGTGGAGAATCTGATGGGTATGAAATACGACGACGCTGAGAACCCCCTGCTGGTGAGTTGCCGCTCGGGTGCACGCAGCTCTATGCCCGGAATGATGGACACCGTTCTGAACATCGGTCTCTCGTCCAAGACCATTCCCGGTATGCTCAAGAGAACCAACAATCCCCGATTCGTGTACGATTCCTACCGTCGTCTGATCATGATGTATGCCGACGTGGTGATGGAAAAGAGCGAAGGCATTGAACCCGCCGACGGTAAAGGTATCCGCAAACAGCTCGACGATATGCTGGACGAATACAAGGAGAAGCACAACTACAAGAGCGACACCGACATGACCGCCGAGGACATGAAGACCCTAGCCGAGGCTTTCAAGGTGAAAGTGAAAGAGGTGCTGGGTGTGGAATTCCCCGACGACGCCAAGGCCCAGATGGTGGGCGGCATCAAGGCTGTGTTCAAGAGCTGGAACGGCAAGAAGGCTGTAGCCTACCGCAAGATTGAAGGCATTCCCGACGACTGGGGCACCGCTGTGAACGTCCAGGCTATGGTGTTCGGCAACATGGGTGACAACAGCGCCACCGGCGTTGCATTTACCCGCAACCCCGCCACCGGCGACAACCAGTTCTACGGCGAATGGCTCATCAACGCCCAGGGCGAAGATGTGGTGGCTGGTATCCGTACCCCCAACCCCCTGAACGACGACACCAAGAACGAGCAGAACAAGCA
>JAEEGH010014056.1_pt1 | contig 17644 bp, 19 predicted proteins | sample 9134181 | NCBI WGS metagenome assembly JAEEGH01 (sample SAMN16246544, study PRJNA631951) | gut metagenome | biome: gut microbiome; feature: rumen; material: DP-attached | host: Bos | place: Iran: Karaj | collected 2018-10
GGAAAGATCCCCAAGTGCACAGACTATCTTGACGGAATGATCTGGGAGGCAACGGCCATCCACACAGCGTATCCCGAGTACCTCAACAGCTCTCTCAGGACGCAGATCTTCCAGCAGAACGAGAACCCGTTCCTCTCTCCCATCTTCAAGAGGGTGGAGACCGCAGACATGAGGGAAGAGATCTGTCACTCGCCGGACCCATGCATCGTCCTTGCGACATCGGGTATGATGTCCGGAGGACCCGTCATGGAGTACTTCCGCGAGTGGGCAGATGATCCCAACAATTGGCTGCTTTTCGTCGGTTATCAGTCTGAAGGATCCATCGGAAGAACAATTCAGAGGGGACGTACCGATATCACCCTCAGCATGAAAGGGAAGCCCATCGACCTCCAGATCAAGATGCAGAGGGTCACCGTGGACGGATTCTCCGGACACTCCGACAGGAAGCAGCTGATGAGATACATCTCATCCTTGGAACCCAAACCGAACAAGATCATCATCGGTCACGGTGAGGACAAGAAATGTACCGACTTCGCTTCTTCGATCTATAAAAAGTTCGGTATAGAGACCAAGGCTCCTCAGAATCTTGAGACCATAAGGCTCAGATAAACCATTGAAGGCCCCGGGTCTCCGGGGTCATCCTTTCTTATTGAAGGGGCATTCATTCCCCAGGCACTGTTGATTCTTGCTGCTGAATTTGCATTCGATCTCAGCGAGTTCCATCTCTACGCCGAGTTTCTCTTTCACGAATGCGACTGCCTCGGTGATGGCGAGATACGAATCGCGTTTACAGCATCTAGGTCCTCCGCGGCTCCCTATGGACATTAACGATCTAGATGTCATCATGTTGGACAATCCGAAAGGCTCCTTTGCCATCGGATTGGAGCCTGTAATCACAGAGATGAAAATTCCTGAACTCACCGCTGCTCCGCAAGTACCCCAGTATCCGCAGATCCCTCCGGGTACGGCCTTTCCGCGATTGGTTATCTCTTTCAAGGCCCGATCAAAATCTACTTTTCCCCCGGAATTGCGATAGGCCGTCAGAAGCGAGGCTGCCACCAGCACATGGTGCTCAGGACCGTGCATATGGCAGAACGGCAGATTCATGAGCCTGTTTAGAACAACGCCGGGGTCTTTGGACGGCTCCAATCTGCAGATGGGCACAATGGTGTCCAGTCCGGACAGGTGGCAGTCGTTGCAGACGAAATGCCCCTTGATACATCTGACCCTATCGGAATATCTCTTCCCGCACACTGAGCAGGTCATCTCGATATCGTAGTCCAGGTATTCTAAAGGGGATCCGCAGATTATGCATCCCGTATCCATGATGATGCTTCCATGAAAGATTGTGAAAAATATGGCCCCGGTCGAACGACCGAGGCATTGGGTTTGATAATCACCAGTTGGTTGCTCTTACTTCGAAGAACGACTGGGCGTGCTTACAGACAGGACAGACGGCGGGGGCCTCCTCTCCAACGTGGATGTAACCGCAGTTCCTGCATTTCCACATGACGACTTTGTCCTTCTTGAAGACGACTCCTTCCTCGATGTTCTTCAGGAGTGCAAGGTATCTCTCCTCGTGCTCCTTCTCGATGTTTCCGACCATCTCGAAGAGCTTTGCGATCTCAGTGAATCCCTCGGCCTTTGCAGTCTCGGCGAACTCCTTGTACATCGTGGTGTGCTCGTAGTTCTCTCCTGCTGCGGCGTCCTTCAGGTTCTCGACGGTCTTGGGGACCTTTCCGTCGTGGAGCTGCTTGAACCAAATCTTGGCGTGCTCCTTCTCGTTCTCGGCGGTCTCAAGGAAGATGTCCGCGATTTGCTCGTAGCCTTCTTTCTTGGCCTGGGATGCGTAGTATGTGTACTTGTTCCTGGCCTGGCTCTCACCTGCGAATGCGGCCATCAGATTCTGCTCCGTCTTGGATCCTTTTAGTTCCATGATGTAACCTCTGTAATCAATATAGAACGATGTTGTTAAAAAAGGTAGTCTATGGTCGCTGGCAGTTAGGAATGATTAAACCTTTTGAGACGAATGACGCATCATGCGCGGGTCCTGCATAGCATCATTCTTCACGCTGTTAGGTACTGTCAGTATCACCGAGGACGGCAACGGAATGATCACCGGAGTATACCTTCCCTGTTCAAATCTCCCTCCAATGGACCAATGTGAAACGCCCGTTTTGAAAGAGGCGGCGAAACAGATCAACGAGTATCTAGCGGGGAGACGCACAGAATTCGATCTCGATCTTTACTATGACGGTTCGGATTTCAGGTCAAGGGTCATGGAGGAACTGAACAGGATACCTTACGGCGAGGTCCGTACATACAAACAGGTCGCGGAGGCCATAGGCTATCCGAATTCGATGCGTGCTGTCGGTACTGCTTGCAGGGAGAATCCCCTGCCCATATTGGTCCCATGTCATCGTGTCATACCTGCGACCGGCGGATACGGCAATTACAACGGGGGCACCTCCATGAAGAAGAAGCTTCTGAACCTGGAGGGGGTGTTCCTCTGATAGATTATCGCGGCATTCTGAAGGAGGAAGCCGAGCCTGATTACAGGGATTTCACTTCAAAGCTAATTCCTGGAAAAGAGGGGATACTGGGTGTCAGAATCCCGAAGGTCCGGGCATTGGCCAAGACCATCATCAAAGACGATTGGGAATCATTCCTGGAAGAGAAGCCAACATGTTTCGAGGAAGAGGTCCTCAAAGGTCTGGTGATCGCAACAGCTCCCATGGATGTGGAGAGGAGGCTGGAATACACCGAAGGTTTCCTTGACACCATAGATAACTGGTCCACCTGTGATTCATTCTGTTCCTCATGGAAGTTCTCGAAGAAGGATTCGGAACGTGTTCATTCCTACTTCGAGTCCCTGATCGATTCCGGAAAGGAATTCCGCATGAGGGTTTCGGTCGTTTTCCGCATGGCCCATTTCATCGACGATGAACATGTGGACAAGCTTCTGGCCGATATCGAATCCTATCGCAACGAAGGCTACTACTATAAGATGGGGGCCGCTTGGACCGCTTCCTTCTGCTACATCAAGTATCCTGAGAGGACCATGGCCGTTCTCAAACATGGGAGGATGGATGACTGGGTGTACAGGAAGACCATACAGAAGATATGCGAATCATACAGGGTATCGGACGAGGACAAAGCAGTGCTAAAATCCATGAGATGATACAACTCGACCGATTATCCAACCCATAATAATAAAAATAAGAGACATATGGGTGACGTTATGGTATCGAAGACTGCGGTTTTTGTCGCATTAGCCGTCATAGCATCAGCGATGCTTTTGCCAGGCATGGACGCTGACGTCTCCGATTCCGAACTTTTCACATACTACGCCCAGCTGGATGTCAACGGAAAGCTCGTATACAAGGAGGTAAACGCCGCAACATCCGTGGAAAGCGAAACGAAGGAGTTCATCATCGATTTCAATGATAGCTCCCTGTTCGACGATACAGACGGGGCCAAGGCCTATGCTGACAAGACCGTCCGCGAAGCACTCACAGCTCTGTACCTTTCCAACCCAATGGTGCCTTACGTATGGGATTACCCCGTGGCCGAGACAACGGTCGATGCGGAGATCATCCTCGTAACGGTGAAGCACGGCGAAGTGGAGACCACATACTATGCGGTCGACAATGTGAAATTCTCGCTGAAGGTTCCTGAAGGGATAACATCGGATTCCATGAAGGAGCTGAACGACGCACTCAAGAACTTCCCTGTCTCCGGAAGCACCGATGCCGACAAGGTCAAGAGCATCATGTCCGAATTGGACAAGGTTTACTTCGAGAAGGATGAAGAGGGGAAGATAAGCAATATCTACAGCGCACTGGTCCTGAAGAAGACCACCTCTGCAGGGGTCGCTCAGGCATTCACTGTGCTATGCAAAATGAACAACATCCCGGCCGTCACGGTATCGGGATCCGACCTGCTCGCCACCAATGAAACATTCAGTTATTGGAACTATGTCTACCTTGAGGGTGACATCGATGGCGAGACGGCCAAAGCATGGTACATCGTCGATCCGACATATGCAGTAAGCACAGGCATCGCAGGATACCTCACGGAAGTGTCCTACGATGGAAAGACTTACTCCATGTCATCGGCACACAACGAGGATCTGGACATCACAGGGGAAGTTTCCCTGAAGACGCCTCAGCTCGCTAAAAACAAGTACGTCCCCGTAGGAGGCATCCCCTTCTTCGAGGTGTACGGAGAAGCAATACTGATCGTAGCGATCGGGGTCGTAATGATCGGCTCGATGTTTTACGCTATGAGGAAAGGAATCATCTGAATAACAAGGAGAACGGGGTAAATGACAGAAGCAGAAGAGAAGAAGTCCAAATTGTCCGTAGAGGCATGGGTGGACCAACAGACCTTCGAGACCACTGATGACATCGAGGTCCCGAAGATGATCGCAGACCGTGTCATAGGACAGGACAGGGCCGTGGAGATTATGAGGAAGGCAGCAGCCCAGAAGAGGCATGTGATGCTGATCGGAGAGCCCGGTACAGGTAAGTCCATGCTCGCCAACTCCATGGTCGAGTATCTCCCCAAGGAAGATCTTGTGGACATCGTTGCATATCACAACCCCGAGGATTTCAACGAGCCTAGGATAAGGACCTTCCCTGCAGGCAAGGGAAAGGCAGTCGTTGCCGAGCAGAAGGCAGCGGCCGCTACCCAGAAGACTCAGAAGAACTCAGCGTACATCTACATCTGCATACTGCTCATGGCCTTGGGTCTGGGCGGAGCGATATTCTTCGGTTACACGGTCGCACTCATAGCATTCATGGGAGTCTTCCTGATCCTGATTCTGTTCAGGAACCCGATGCAGCCCAGGAATGAAACTGCCATTGTGCCCAAGGTCCTGGTCGGTCACGATCCAGGCGATCTACCGCCGTTCGTGGATGCCACAGGTACCCACGCCGGAGCACTCTTGGGAGATGTCAGGCACGATCCCTTCCAGTCCGGAGGATTGGAGACTCCGTCTCACGACAGGATCGAAGCAGGATGTATCCACAAGGCGAACAAGGGAGTCCTCTATCTGGATGAGATCAACCTCCTCAGGATGGAATCCCAGCAGGCCATTCTCACTGCGATGCAGGAGAAGAAGATGTCCATCACCGGTCAGTCCGAGAGGTCCTCCGGTGCATTGGTCAAATCCGAGCCTGTGCCCTGCGACTTCATCCTCGTCTGCGCAGGTAACCTTGATGCTATCCAGGGAATGCACCCTGCACTCAGGTCGAGGATCAGGGGATACGGTTACGAGGTCTTCATGGAGACCAACATGCCGGATACCGATGAGAACCGTCTCAACATCGCAAGGTTCGTTGCCCAGGAGGTCAAGAAGGACGAGAAGATCCCTGCCTTCGACAAATACGCTGTCGGAGAGATCCTCAGAGAGGGTCAGCGCCGTTCAGGAAAGAAGGGTGAGATCACCCTCAGGATGAGGGAGCTCGGAGGACTCGTACGTATCTCCGGAGATATGGCAGTCAACAAGGGTGACAAACTGGTCACCGCTGAGCACGTTATGGCTGCAAGGGAAACTGCACGCAGTCTCGAGCAGCAGATTGCGGACAAGCAGATCGAGGGAATGATGAGATACCAGCTCTTCCACAACGAGGGGGAGGCCGTCGGACTCATCAACGGACTCGCAGTCCTGTCCAACGGCAACTCATCGGAGATGTCCGGTATGGTTATGCCGCTGGCGGCAGAGGTCACACCCGCACAGAGCAAGAAGGGCGGAAAGATCATCGCCACCGGACAGCTCGGAAAGATTGCACAGGAAGCAGTCGACAACATCTCTGCTGTCATCAAGAAGTACACGCTCACAGACCTGTCCGCACTGGACATACACCTGGAGTACGTTGCGGCATACAACGGAGTCGACGGAGACAGTGCATCCATCACCATGGCGACCGTCATCATATCTGCTTTGGAGAACATTCCCATCCGTCAGGATCTGGCGATGACCGGTTCCCTGAACGTCAGGGGTGTCGTCATGCCCATCGGCGGTGTAACCGCCAAGTTGGAGGCAGCTGCGAACTCAGGCATCAAGATGGCGCTCATCCCCATGGAGAACGAGAAGGATGTCATGATCGACAGGAAGTACTACGACATGATGGAGATCTACACCGTGGAGACCCTCCGCGATGTGTTCGAGTATGCATTCGTGGACTGCCCTGCCAAGCAGAAGTATCTCGACGCCCTGCTCCCGCTGAACCCTAACGGTGTATCCACCGCCAAGAGGGTACCGATCCCCGAGAAGTACAAGAAGGATCAGGTCCAGGAGGAAGCTCCAGCCGTTGAGGCGCCCGAGGTCGAGACTCCTGCAGTCGATGCACCCAAGGAAGACCTTATCGAGTCTCCGAAGGACCCTGAAGAGGTAGTCGTCGAGGTAGCGGTCGAGTCCGAGGACTGATCAGGCAGACGGGTCCGAACGGACCTGCTGCCTACCCAAACACCTTCCTTTTCTCTCCATATTTATTATTATCACGTGTGCGATACTAAGCGTGATAACATGGCCGGTAGGGTAGCTAAGATAAAGCGTGAGACCAGGGAGACCTGCGTCTCCGTTGAACTCAATCTGGACGGTAAGGGCAAATTCGAGGTCGACTGCGATCTCCAGTTCCTCAAGCACATGGTCGAGACTCTGGCGAGGTATGCTGAGTTCGACATAAAGATGACCGCAACGGGGGACAACGACCACCACCTGATCGAGGATGTAGCTATCACGCTCGGGAAAGCAGTCAGGGACGCTCTTGGGGACAAGCCCATAGAGAGGATGGCGACAGCAACTGTGGTCATGGATGATGCCATGGTTATGACATCGCTGGACCTCGTCGACAGGCCTTACTGCGAAGCAGACTGTCCTGATCCGCTGTACGTCCACTTCTTCAGGAGTTTCGCGATGACAGCCGGCATAACCCTGCACATACTGGTCATCCGCGGATTCGACGAGCACCACATAATCGAGGCCGGATTCAAGTCCATGGGAAAGGCCCTGAAGGACGCCGTAGTAGTCAGGAAGCAGACCCTCAGCAACAAAGGGTCGGTAAAGATGGAGTGATCCGATGCTGACGAAGAGGATCATACCCTGCCTCGACATGAGAGGTGGAAAGGTAGTGAAGGGAATCAACTTCAAGAACATCAAAGAGGTCGGCGACCCTCCCACCATGGCCATGGATTACGAGGCCCAGGGTGCCGATGAGATCACGTTCCTGGACATCTCCGCATCGCAGGAGGAGAGGGCCACGATGCTCGATGTGGTCACGAAGACCGCCGAGGGGCTCAATGTGCCTCTCTGTGTGGGAGGAGGGATCAGGTCCGTGCAGGACGTCAGGAACACTCTCAACGCGGGAGCGGACAAGGTGTCCATCAATTCTGCCGCGGTTCAGAATCCGGAGATCATCACGGAATGCTCCAACGCATTCGGATGCCAGTGCATTGTCGTCGCCATCGATGGAAAGTGGAAGGATGACCACTACGAGGTGGTCACTCACGGAGGGACCAGGTTCACAGGAATCGATGCCATCGAGTGGGCCCAGAAGGTCGAGGACCTCGGGGCCGGTGAGATACTGTTCACATCCATGGACGCGGACGGTGTCAAGACCGGATACGATATCAAGCCGACAGCCCTGATCTCCGATGCAGTCAGCATACCTGTCATAGCCTCGGGAGGATGCGGTTCCAAGGAACACATCCTGGAGGTATTCCAGCAGACCAATGCAGCAGCGGCACTGGCAGCGTCGATATTCCATTACAAGGAGTACACCGTGGGGGAAGTGAAGGAATTCCTCAGAGACAACGGAGTGTGTGTAAGATGACCGAACTCAAATACGACGACAAAGGGCTCATCCCGGTGGTCGTTCAGGATTGGCTTACGAACGAGGTGCTGATGGTCGCATGGTCGAATGCCGAGGCCGTAGAGCTGATGAAGAGCACAGGTTACACACACTTCTGGTCCAGAAGCAGACAGAAGATGTGGAAGAAGGGCGAGGAGTCCGGACACGTCCAGAAGATCAAATCCATACAGACCGACTGTGATGGGGACACCCTCTTGGTGAGGGTGGAACAGACAGGCGTCGCATGTCATCTTGGAAAGCCTTCATGCTTCGATGAGGTCATCTACGGAGAGACCGATGAGACCATGGCAATACTCCCTGATCTCAAACGCGTCATCGAGGACAGGCACCAGAACCCATCGGACGAGAGCTACACATGCAAGCTCTTCAACGATGAGACCCGCATGTGCAAGAAGGTCATAGAAGAGGCGGGCGAGTTCGCACTGGCCATCAAGGATAAGGATACCGATGAGATGGCATGGGAGCTGGCGGATCTGATCTACCACACTATGGTGGCCATCGAGAAGACGGGACTTCCGATGTCCGAGGTCTACAAGAAGCTGAAGGAGAGGGCAGAATGAGCAGAGCAGACCTTCACACACATACCGTCTACAGCGACGGGGAACTGATTCCGGCAGAGCTCGTACGCAGGGCAATGGTCAAGGGTCACGATCTCATCGCCATAACCGATCATGTGGACATGACCAACGTCGAATGGGTGGTCACCAACATGGTCAAGGCGATAGACCTCTGCGAGGATTACATCAAGGTCATCCCCGGAGTGGAGATCACGCATGTCCCTCCGAGGCAGATCGACAAGGTCGCAAAGATGGCAAGGAAATACGGTGCTGAATGGATCGTTGTCCACGGCGAGACCGTAACAGAGCCTGTAATGCCCGGTACGAACCGTGCATCGGTGGAGAACCCCGAGATAGACATTCTCGCCCATCCCGGTTTCATCACCTTGGAAGAGGCACAGCTCGCAAAAGACAACGATGTCATCCTGGAAGTCACCGGAAGGGCCGGTCACAACATCACCAACGGACACGTGGTCAACATGGCCAGGGAGGCAGGTGCGATGATGGTCATCGATTCCGATACCCACCAGCCCGAGAACCTCATGAGCGAGGAAGAGGCCATGGTGGTAGCCCTAGGTGCGGGTCTGACCAAGGCCGAGGCCGACAAAGCACTCCATGTAACACCCTATGAGATGACCAGGCATCTATGATGTGCCAGATTCCAACTTACGTTCATTCTAAATATGAGCATGAGTATGAAAGTTCATGCCTGAGATAGCAATCATAGGCGGAACGGGTATCTACAACCCCGACACATTCGAACTGATCGACAAGGTCTATCCCGATACTCCGTACGGCAAACCGTCTGATGAGATCCTCATCGGAAAGATCGCAGGCGTGGAAGTGGCTTTCCTTCACCGTCACGGTACAACGATCCCGTACCCTCCGTCATCGGTACCTTACAGGGCAAACATGTATGCTCTGAAGGAATTGGGATGCAAATATGTGATTTCAGCCTGTGCTGTAGGTTCTCTCCAGAGGAAGTTCGCCTCCGGAGATCTGGTTATAGTGGACCAGTTCGTCGATTTCACAAAGAAGCGTGACTACACGTATTTCAACGACTCCATCACGCACATCGCCATACCAGATCCGTTCTGCAGCTACCTGAATGCTGTCTTCGCAGAGACTGCAAAGAAGCTCGGTATCAAGTATCACAACGGAGGGACATACGTTTGCATCGAAGGCCCCAGGTTCTCCACCAGGGCAGAGAGCAGGATGTTCAGGCAGTTCGGAGACATCATCGGTATGACCGTGGTCCCCGAATGTCAGCTGGCCAGGGAGCTCGGAATGTGCTACTGCAGCCTTGCGACCATCACCGATTACGATGCATGGAAGGAGGAGGCAGTCGACATCGAGATGGTCAAGAAGACCATGGCTTCATGTCTGGACAAGGTCCTGAGGCTCCTCGAGGCAGGACTCCCCAAGATCAAATCCGACGGATGTTCCGAATGCATCCAAGCTGCTATCGGTTGCGGCGCATTGAAATGATCTATCCGGGGCCAGCCCCCGGTATTCTTTTTATTAATCTACTTTTTTCGAATTGACTATCAAATCTGTTAATTACCTGTTATAAAATAACCGCAATTATGGCAGAGAAGAAGTCCAAAGGACAGAAACTTTCCGAAGAATTGCTTTACAACCCAAAGAACATCGGGGAGAGGGACAACAAGTTCCTCGAAGAGGCCAACAAGTTCTGTGAGGGCTACAAGAAGTTCCTCATGAACAAGACCGAGCGCGAGGCAGTCGCATACGCGATCCCCATTCTGAAGAAGCACAAGTATTCGGAGTACGTTCCCGGCAAGAAATACAAGGCCGGCGACAAATTCTACATGTGCAACCGCGGTAAGAATCTGATCATGTGCACGAAGGGAAAGAAACCCATCTCTGATGGTATCCGTGTTTCCGTCGCTCATGTGGACAGTCCGAGACTGGACTTCAAGCCCCACCCGCTCTTTGAAGAGGGCGAGATGGTATACTTCAAAACCCACTATTACGGAGGAATTAAGAAGTATCAATGGACCACCATCCCTCTTTCCATCCGCGGAGTCGTCATGCTCAAGGACGGTACCAAGGTCGACATCAATGTCGGTGAGGACGAGTCTGAACCAGCATTCCTGATCACCGATCTCCTCGTCCACCTGGCAAGGGACCAGATGCAGAAGACCGCATCCAAGGTCGTTGAAGGGGAGCAGCTCAACATCCTCATCGGATCCTGGCCGTTCGATGACGAGAAGGTATCTCAGAGATGCAAGCTAGCCATCATGCAGATACTCAATGAGAAATACGGAATCACCGAGGGAGACTTCGAGGCAGCTGAGCTATGCGCTGTCCCTGCATTCAAGCCCAGGGATATGGGATTCGACAGGTCGCTCATAGCGGCATACGGGCAGGATGACAGTTCATGTGCATACGCCCAGTTCATGGCCGAGCTCGACACCAAGAACCCCGAGTACACGACCATGACCATCTTCGCTGACAAGGAGGAGACCGGATCGGACGGAGTGACCGGAATGGCATCCTACTTCTTCAGGGACTTCGTCGAGGATCTGGCCCAGGCAGAGGACTGTGAGGTCAGACATGTCATGAGGAATTCCTTCTGTCTCTCAGCAGACGTCGGAGCAGGATACGATCCCGCCTGGCCGGAGGTGTTCGAGAGGAACAACTGTGCCTTCATGAACTACGGTCCGATAATCGCCAAGTATGACGGAGCCGGAGGAAAGTACAGCACCAACGATGCATCTGCGGAACTGGTGAACTACCTCCACAGGATCCTGAGGGATGCCGATGTCTGCTGGCAGATGGGAGAGCTCGGAAAGATCGATGTCGGAGGCGGAGGAACCATCGCATCCTACATCTCGTTGAACAACATCGACACCATCGATATCGGTGTGCCGGTGCTGTCCATGCATGCTCCCGTAGAGGTCGTCGCCAAGGCAGACGAGTATATGCTGTACAAGGCCATCTACGCAGTCTATAACAGCAAGCTCCCTAAGGAGATCTGAGAAACGTTTCAGGGGCTCCGGCCCCGGTTTTTCTTTATTTGAGGCCATCCGATGGAACAGCAGCAGTTCTCCTTCGAGGATTACGTCCGTATGGCGGAACAGGGCCATCCAGATGCCAAATACATCCTTGCTACCAAGTATCGTAACGGGGAGGGCGTGGAGATGGATAAGGCCAAGGCCGCCCAGCTGTACAGGGAATTGGCCGATCAAGGTGACTCCGATGCACAGTATGATCTCGCCTTCATGCTCGACAACGGAGAAGGTATCGAGCAGGACCGTGTCGAATCGGAGAAGTACTTCAAACTCTCAGCAGATCAAGGTGACTCCGATGCATGCCTCTGTTATGGGGGCATTCTCTTTGAGAGGGGAGAATATGCTGAGGCTGAGAAGTATTTCATGACCTCTGCCATGAAGGGTGACGTCAAAGCGGAATACAACCTGGGCCTGCTTTATATCGGAAACTATCTTGGGGAACCTGACAGGGCAAAGGCATTCGAGTGGTTTGAGAGCGCAGCGGACAAAGGGTTCGTGTATGCCGAGTCCATGCTCGGCTCGATGTATCTCGAGGATAACGACCTTGTCAAAGCCGAGGAGTACTTCAGATATGCGGCCGATCAGGGAGAGCCTACCGCACAGTACAATCTCGGTGCTCTCGGTCTCTCTGGACAGATAAAGATGGATTACAAGGAATCCGTCGAATGGCTCACAAAGGCGGCTCAGAACGGGATGCAGCAAGCGTATGAGCTGTTGATGAGACTCAACAATATGAATTGAAGAGTCAAAAAAATACTACAAATTTTTTAACTCTATAATCTATTGACCCGTTGATAGGATGAGCGACATCGGCTACAGTTCCCAGTATGAGGTGTATCTGACTCAGAACAATGGTGTCCAGATTGTGACCAATGAATTGAGTTTGCAGATCCTCAAACAGATGCGTTTCAGGGAGATCTCCCCTTCGGAGATTGCTAACGTTTTCGGGATCTCGAAGTCAACTGTGCAGGGCAACATAGGCAAGCTTCTGCGTGCGGGAATTGTTAGTCAAGAAGATCGTGTTAACGATGCACGCAGTACGGTATTCCGCCTGAATGCAGTGCTGATCTTCTGCAGCGATGCGGATGTGGAATGGCAACAGGATGCGAGATCCGCATCGATAGACCGCATCATAGCTAACGGCTTGTGCACAGTCAGAGAGGATCTGTCGCTATATGGGGTGTCGCTCACAGAGAGCGGGCTGAATGTTGTCCAGGGCCTTTTTGCAGTCGGTGAGGCAATCACGAAGGACGAAGGCGGACCCAACTGGTGGAAGAGGACGATCGATTTCATGGAAGTGCAATGTGCGCCCCACGGAATCGAAACGACTGTGGAATATGAAAACGGACTGAACCTTCAATTCACATCAAAAGGGGACAACATATCGGACATTCCTTTGGTGGTTGTGCCTATGATCGGTGCAATCGTCGGTCACGCAAGGTCTTCGCTGGGATACAATCTTGCACACGAAATCAGTTTGAAGATCACCGAAGATGGCCGCAAGGTCGAGATGAGTGTTCCTGCTTTTGCAGGACAGGATTACCATTATGAATCATCCGAACGTATCATCAGTTCATACAAGGCTGAACAGCCTTTTGCGATTTATTCCATCGATGGGAAGGCTACTCTGTTCCTCAACCCGACCATGATCAGTATTCTTGATAATCTGACGAATGACGATTACAGCCTGAACGGTCTGGAAGAGGTCATGGGGATTCCCAAGCCCACGATATATGCATCATTGATGAAACTGAGCAGTATGGGTGCGGTAGCCCTGGATCCCGATTCAGGAGTTCCCAAGAAGTATACTCTCTTGGCGGATCCTATTTTGTATACCGTTGAAACGAATGAACACGGTCGCAGGAAGCTCGATGATATCGTGAACAAGGCCAAGAGCGGTTCCATGGACTATTACACATCAGTGCTCGCATACTCCATGGAGACGATATCATGTATGGGGGTCCATTTCGACAAGATGTTCATCAGGGCAGGACGCAATGCGGCAATCACTGTCCTTGAGAAGATGCCTAACATCTCCCCTCAGGAATTCGTTGATTTGGCATGCACCATGGTGTCCTTGCCCGATAAAGCGAAGGTCATGTCGTATCTTCCGGTCAGCGTCAGGGTCACACTGGATAAGGACACCCTGTGGGATACTTGGCCCGGTGACTTTGTCATGGGATTTATCGCCGAAGGTCTTCGCCGTCTGATGGGTGACGGTTTCAAAATCCTGGTGGAGACATACCGTGCTGGAGAATCAAAACCGATCGCATCTCTGAAAGGATGATCTCTGCAATCGAGACAGGCACGTTTCATTTGATGGAATCAGCTGATCTTCACTGTTCCTTGGTGCCCACGTAGATGTTGACGGCACCCATGGACTTCACGTAGAAGTGGGCGTCCTTGAAACCGGCCTTCTTGAAGATCGCGACCATGTCCTCTCCGTAAGGGAAACCTTCGATCGAGGTGGTAAGCCATTCGTATGGGGAGAATTTCCCGTCGATCTTCTTGCCGTTGTCGCGCTTGCGTCCGTAGGCCTTTACTCTCTTCATGTACAGGTTGTAGCCGATCTTTACGATCCTGTTCTTGGGTTTGGACAGTTCAGCGACTACGACCTTTCCTCCCGGTGCGAGCACCCTGTGCATCTCCGAAACGGCCTGGAGGATGTTGGTGACATTCCTGAGCATGTATCCTGACGTGACAAGGTTGACTGAATTATCGGGAAGGTCGAGTGCGAGAGCATCGCCTTCGCGCCAATCAATCTTGACAGGGAGATCCAATTCGGCCTCTTTTTTCTTGGCTAGCTCCAGCATCGCAGGTGTGATATCCACTCCTATGACGGTGGATCCGGGTCCAGCGGTCCTTGCGACATGGAACGCGATCTCTCCGGTTCCGGTACCGACATCGAGGCAGGTCTTTCCTTTGATGTCCCCTGCCTTCTTCATCATGAACTTATGCCACCCCTGCACCATGTGCATGGACATGACCTCGTTCATGTCGTCATAATATTCTGCGATCTCGGTGAAGGCGTCCTTTACGAACTCCTCCTTTCCCTCGAACTGGTTGCCGGTCTTAAGATCCTCTGTCATTTCAGATCACCATCGGGATAATGTTCATCTCTAAAACATATCCTATGACTAAGAGCACTCCGAAGTGCCAATTCAGTTTGAAACATAGGGGCACCAGCATGAAACTAGCATGCGGGTCGCTAGATGCTTTCTTGCTGTTGCTCACCAGTATGTATGCATCGTACAGGGTAATTACGGCCAGGAGACATCCTATGGGTGCAGCCCCTGCTATGACCAGTGCTACTAACAATGGGAAGGAGATGAGACTTTCGAACAGGTACACCTTCATCCCAGTTTCATAGGAGAAGTGCCCGAGAAGCGTTCCTGCGTTCGCTTTCTTATCCTCATAATAGTCGCGCATCTCGTTTCCTGCCAGTACTCCTGTGATCATGAATGCGTTGGGCAGGCTGAGCAGGAAAACGTCCCATGAAAATGTCTCGCCAGTAAGCACACAGTTCGTTCCCAGAGGCATCAGGAGCCCCATCATGATGAATACGCTCAGCTGTCCGAGCCCTAGATACTTGTAGGAAAGTCCTACGGTGTAGGTTCCTGCACCCAGTAGGCCGAGGAGTCCATAGATGAGAATGCTCCATCCCGAATACCAGATGAATATCAATCCAAGAAGGGCGGTGACACCGAGGCATAAGAGGCCTGCGAAGAGGACCTTTTTTGGAGTGAGAACGCCTGTCACCAATTCTGGCGATCTGGTCTCATTCTCCACCGTATCGACCCCGCTCTTGAAGTCACCGTACGTGTTCAGGATGTTCGCGGCCGATTGTAAGAGACAACCACCTATCATGATTAGAATGAACATGGTGATGCTAAGGATATTGATCTCAGCGGTCTGGAATGCGATTGCCCCACCGATAAGTACGGGCACAACTGCGCCGTGGAGGGTCCAAGGTCTGAACACATTCCACCATCCAGCCTTCACAGGTTTGACGCCAGCCATGTTGGTGGATTCTATTCATGTTATTTATGAATTATTTATCGATAATCGATAAATACTCTATCCTAGATACGCTGGTCATGAAAGCGATGACGCTCTTGACCAGCAGTGCATTCATGATGATGGCTGCAATGGTTGTAGCCTTGATTACGAATTTTGCCGGGCTCTTCCCCGGAGATGTACTGGATGCTGGTCTGCGTTCCAACCTGACCATTCTGACTTTGGTCGTGATGCTCACTCTGTCCATGTCCAGGATCCCCTTGCAGAACCTGAATCCGTTGAAGTATGGAAAATCCATGGCCAGGGCAATATTCCTTGGAATGATCGTTGCTTCCATAATCCCGCTCGTCGGATATCTTCTCCTCAAGGATACTGAGTACGCGGCACAGGCCGCAGGTCTCGTATTCATTGCGGCGACACCCTTCGCAGGTTCGGTCCTTCCTCTTTCTATCATCCTGCGCGGAGATGCTGAGCATGCTGCCAGGGGAACCATCGTGATCTACATACTGTCGCTCGCATGGATCCCGTTCATCGTATGGCTGATGCTCGGAGATTCCGTTGACATGGAATTCCTCATCATCACAGTTCTAGAGCTCATCGGAGTCCCGTTAGTCCTTTCAAGACTTCTTGTCAAGCTGCAGATCAACAAGGATGTGCTCGCAGCCTTCCTCAACTGTTGTATCTTCTTCATGGTATGGCTTTCAGTGGGCGCGACCAACTTCTCCGGTAACGCATGGTGGATCTTCCTAGTGTTCGTGATAATTGCTGTTCTCAGATCGTTCGGTCTCGGAACCGCTGTGGAGGTCACGGAGAAGAGGATGGGCATCCACTGGGGTCAGAGGGTGACTGATATCCTGATGACATCCTACAAAAACAAGGGTGTTGCCATCGCGCTCTGTGTGGCGCTCTATCCTCCAGGAATGGTTGCCATCGCTACGTCGATCCTCATCGAGATCACATGGGTTGCATTCATGGATTCGGTGCTGTTCTCGAAGAAGAGGATGGAGAGGGAATTGGCGGCGGAAGGGGATTCAGTCCTCTGAGCCGTCATCCTCGACGTATTCCAGGATATCTCCTGGCTGGCAGTTCAGCGCCTTGCAGATACCGTTTAGTGTAGAGAATCTGATGGCGCAGATCTTGCCGGTCTTGATATTGGACAGATTGACGTTTGAGATGCCCACCTTCTCGGCAAGCTCGTTGAGGGACATCTTCCTGTCCGCCATCATTCTGTCCAATCTCAGGATTATTGCCATAGTATCACAGCGTATGGTCTGATTCGTCCTGGAGCAGATGTCCGTAGCGGAAAATGATGGTCAGACAGTACATGACCACTGAGATAAAGATGCATACCAGCAGGACACAGAGGGCTAGGACGATATCTCCTCTGCTGGCGAATTCCAGGATGGTCATTGGAACAGAGAGGATGAGGAAGGTCATGCATATGAGCTTGAAGCCTTTCGGAGTATCCTCCATGAAAGGGCTGTGTTCTTTCTGGACAGCGACCATTATGTCATGGATGACCTTCACCGTGATGAACATCGCCAGGAACGCCAGCGTCATCTCTATCGCACTGCAGATCACGGACATATCTGTCGGGTCGCATTTTATCAGATTGATGTAGGATGAACGCATCCCGTCATCTGTGAATGCCAAGATCCCATATGTTGCCATACCTACTGCGAGAACGATGAATGCAACCTCTCCGATCAGCATTACGACCGATGCGTAGCTGCAGACTCTTTTGAGCGTATGGAGGTCCCCTCTCATATGCGGATGATGCATCTCATCAGCAATAAGAACAACGGTTATATCGCCGATTTGGATAACATCACTCAACAGTGATATCTGATGGATTACCAGCACTATCTGAAATGCTTCGTGAGGGCCATCCTCGCAGGTGTAGCGATCGGTATCGGTGGCGCCGTACTCTTGGGAACTATGGGCATAAACCCCGAGCTCAAATGGGTAGGAGCTATCCTGTTCTCCATCGGATTGTTCACAGTTTTCACATTCGGTCTCGACCTGTACACCGGAAAGGTTGGATACATGTTCGACGACAAACCCTGGACATATGGCATAGACCTTCTGATCATGCTGGTGGGAAATTTCATCGGAACCCTGCTCATAGCTCAGTGCATGCCCATGGCTGATCAGTTCG
>JAEEGH010014059.1_pt1 | contig 17642 bp, 16 predicted proteins | sample 9134181 | NCBI WGS metagenome assembly JAEEGH01 (sample SAMN16246544, study PRJNA631951) | gut metagenome | biome: gut microbiome; feature: rumen; material: DP-attached | host: Bos | place: Iran: Karaj | collected 2018-10
CAAGTAGGACAGGAAGGTTTTTCGTTTACTCAAAATACCGTATTTTAAATATTATATATATTATAATATATATAATATTTAAAATATAGTAAAATCTACAATGTACCTACTCCCTTCTACCATATCAAAACCTTCTTGTCCTAGTTGAATACTTGAATAGATGAATACTTTGTCAATCAGAGGAACAGGTTTTTGATTGCGATCTGGGTTGGTTCTTAGGGATCGATATTAATAGTTGATATAGATGAAGCTGTAAATAAAGACTATGGCGATGAGTAGCATTATGATAATGACGGCGAAGGGAATGAAGGCCACGATGGTTCGCCAGATAGTGCTCCAGTAGCTATAACCCGAGAACTGCTTGATGGGGATGATGACCAGTGGTAAAATCAGCAAAGCGAAAATACTATCTGCCGTATCGTTGGGCCATAGCAATGAGAAGATGATGCTATAGATGAGTAGCATATTAGTGATATAAATCATTGCTACGAAGCACTCAGAAAAGCGTAAGTCTGGTATAGCAGGACTGTGGCGGAACATCATATAGAGTGGCACGGAGAAGAGCAGCAGACATGCGAGATACATCAGAGAAAGATTCTTATTGAACCACTGATAGCCTTTTATAAATAATTCTCCTGAGTCCAATTTATTCATAAACTCCTTTTTCTTTTGCTGCTTTTCCACCTCCGCTTTAGTGAGCGTCTTGTCTGTTTCTTCTTTAGGATTATCCAGATGTACTGTTACCGAAAAGTTCTCCTCCTGCTGTTTGAAACGGTTTACGCCTTGAATATTCATGCCGGAATTTACTAGAATTGACAGGGTACAGAGCAGGAAAAGCATCTTGAAAGGTGGAAAGTAGGCCATCTGCATGCCTCTAAGATAGTCGCGGATCATGTAGCCAGGACGCAGCAGAAGGTCGCGAATGCTGCGGAACATACCTCGATTGCCTACACCCCAGACATCGAGAAACAGCAGGAACGCCTTCTTGAAGGAGTAGCGGCCTATCTGAGCCGATTGTCCGCAACGGGGACAATAGTTACCCTCGAAATGCGTGCCACAAGTAGCGCACTCGTGCATTTCCTCCGAGAGTGGAGCTACCTCATGAGGCTGGTGCTGCCATTTCTTGAATTGTCTATATTTCTCCTTCTGTTTTATCATTTGCGTCTGCAAAGTTAATAAGAAATTATCAATTCCGTATGGTTTTGAGGAAAAAAGATTGTAAATCCTTGCGTGTTTAAAATTAATGTCGTAACTTTGCCCGAGTATGAAGAAACCTCGTTGGCTTGAGAAAGAGAATCTCTACAAAATCATGTTTGAGTCAGAGCATCCGACTGGTCGGATCTTCGACCTCACTCTGATGACGGCTATCTCACTGAGCATCATCATCTCGTTTGTCGAGACGATTCCTTGGTTGGCACATACCTTTAAGTTTACGTTGGAGATACTCGAATATCTGCTCACTTTCTTCTTTACCGTTGAGTATATTGCCCGTGTCTATTGCTCCCCTCGTCCTCGCGACTATGTGCTGAGTTTCTTTGGTATCATCGACTTGCTATCTACTCTGCCGCCTTATCTCTCCTATTTCCTGCCCAACGCACGATATATGATTCTGTTGCGTTCCATCCGCTTCATCCGTATCTTCCGTATTTTCAAGCTGTTCAGCTTCATCAACGAAGGCTACATGCTGATGCACTCGCTTCAGAAGAGTCTCACTAAGATTTCAGTTTACTTTTTGTTTGTGCTGATATTGGATATCTGCTTGGGTACGTTGATGTTTATGGTAGAAAGTGGCGAACCTAATACTCAATTCACTGATCTGGCAACATCAGTCTATTGGGCTATTGTTACGATGACAACTGTTGGTTATGGTGACATCACACCAGTTACGGCAATAGGTCGTCTGCTTTCGGCTTTCGTCATGCTGTTGGGTTACACCATCATAGCTGTACCTACTGGTATCGTAACGGCAAACATTATCGATGTGACGAAAGAAAAGCCGAAAGATGGACATTGTCCGCGTTGCGATGGAGAAGTTCACGATGAAGACCACTATTGCTCTCATTGCGGAGAAAAGTTGTAGCACTTGTCAATACTGCGATGAATTTTTACAAATCACCGCCTGAGATTCGCGCGTTATTCACCAATCCGAACTTGGGTCTCAAATACGCGAATTATGACCTGTTTTGTAAATAATTGGTACACTGAGACTTATAAAATCGCTCTCTTGCGCCAACTCGAAAATAGACCCCAAAACAGCCGTTTTTACTATTAATTCCAGCAATTGCTACCATTAAATGTAGCAATTATTCCCTCACTAGGGAACAATTTTTCTTAGGCCAAGCAGTAACTCCGCCCTAACCAAACCCCAAGTCCCCTTACTTCAAACCTCCAGCGAGCTTACTTCTCGCTCCAAAATCGGCCTTTCCTCCCCCACTCTTCTCCTAAATCAATCCATTCCGAAGTGTTAAATTTAGGCATAATTCTTTTACATTTGTAACATAATCTAACTTTCTTTCGTTGTATGAATAATCGCTAAATAGTTTGAAAACATTTGGAGGGAATGCGGGGGATGTTTATTTTTGCAAGCGATATCGATATGATTGTTTTTGAAGATGACAAGAATGCGATTTTTTCTATTGTTGCTGATGGTTGTTGCTATTCAGGGGTTTGCACAAAGACGACTGGTGGTTGTCGATGTGGAGACAATGATTCCTGTGGTTGGTGCCAATGTGATCAGCAAAGATGGAAATTGTACGACAGACTCCTTAGGTTATTTCAGTGTGTCAGACAGTTGTAAAACGCTCTCTTTCTCGCATGTCAACTACGAGAGTCGTCTGGTGAATCTCAATGAGGTGAGCGATACTATCTTCTTAATCTCCAAGTTGCTGAATATCAAAGAAGTAGTCGTCTTCGGACATGGACAACCCAAGGAACTTCCTGAAGCCCTGAAAAAGCAACTTGAGGCGGAAAAAGAAAATGCGAAGTTGGCTGCAATTGACCCCAGTAGCGGCAATCTGCTGAGTTTGTTTGCCTATCTGATTCCCAAGAAGTGGCGCAAGAATACCAAAGCGGCGCGCCGCAAACGTCTGAAGCAGATTCTGGAGAATTATTAGGTCGGCGCTCAGATATCAATCAGTGCTCAGAAAACTATAAATAAAGCTAAAAATTTGGTGGTTCAGGAAATAGTTCCTACCTTTGCACATTATGAAACAGATTCTCACATCACTCCTCATGGCAATAGCCATGATTTTTATGGGCACAACGACAGCAAAAGTTGATGTGCCCAACGAAGAAACAGGTCAGTATGTCCTGAAGTGTGGTAACGTGTCGATGACGATTGATGCAGCCAAAGGTGGCAAGATCCTGTCTTACAAATACGGCGATCAGGAAATCATCTCACAGCTGAAATGGCCTGAAGCCTTTGGTAGCACTTTCTGGACCAGTCCTCAGAAAGAGTGGTATTGGCCACCTGTGCCTGAATATGACAAGAAGCCTTATCAGGTGGAAGAAAAGGATGGTGTACTGACGATGACCAGTGAGGTGAATGAGAAACTGAAGTTCAGGATCCGTAAGGCCTTTGCTGTCGATGAGCAGCATCAGGCTATCGCTATCACCTACTCTATCATCAATGCGAGCGATGAGACACGCAAGGTAGCACCTTGGGAAATCACCCGTGTGCAGAACGAAGGTGGACTGATCTTCTTCGAAGCCCCTGTGGATAGTATCTGGCCTGATGGTCTGATGAACTTCAAGGATGCTTTTGGTGCTGCCTGGTATCAGCCTGATGAGGCCAATGAGAATCGTAAGGTGAATGCTGACGGAAAGGGTTGGCTGGCCTATCTGAATCAGGAGAAAGGTCTGTTGCTCGTGAAACAGTTCGGGGATCTAGATAAGGGTCAGCCTGCACCAGATGAGGCTGAGATTCAGGTGTATGTCAACAGAGGCAAGACTTATATCGAACTGGAGAGTCAAGGTGCTTATGCAACGCTGCAACCTGGTGAGGAGTTGAACTGGACTGTACGCTGGTATCTGCAGCCCACAGATGCCTCAGAACCTTCAGAGGCCTTACTGCAGCAGGTTAAGAAAATATTGGAATAATTGAGAAAGATATTTTTGGCTTTGCTTCTGGCTCCTCTGACGATGGTAGCACAGCAAGCAATAGGTTTGAAGCAACGTGCTTTTCCCAAGACGGTATCTGCTGGAAATTATAGTGGAATTACGTGGTTGGGTGGTTCTCGTTATGCTGTGGCTAATGATAAATCACCAACGGCAGGTTTCTATCTGATGACGATAGATATTGATAGTATCACAGGTGAATTATTGTCTGTTCGTGAAGATTCTTTCCTCACAAGTGGTCAACCTAATCGCGACGAGGAAGGTATCTGCTATGTTCCTCAGAATCAGACGGTTTTCGTGAGTGGAGAGAAAGATCAGGAAATTCTGGAATATAATCTTCAAGGCCAGTTGACAGGTAGAAAACTAAATATTCCTGAGGTATTTAAGACGTCTTATTCCAATGGTGGTTTTGAAGCACTTACTTATCAGGTGCAGACCCATCGTTTTTGGACAACAACGGAGCATACACTGAAGTCAGATGGTGAGAAGCCGTCAATAGAACGGAAAATAAAGAATCGCTTGCGCCTACAGTCTTTTGGAGATGACTTGCAGCCCAAAGAACAGTATTGGTATGAAACGGACGCTACGAAGATTCAAAAGAATAAAGGTCGTAGCATATTAGGTGTCAGTGGGTTAGCAGCTCTTGACGATGGGCGGATTGTGGTGCTTGAACGTGAATTATATTTCCCCAAAAAGCAGATAGGTTCGTATTCTCTTGTCAAATTGTACTTAATAGATCCCTCTCAGTGCCAGCCAGGAGAAATACTTCAGAAAACACTCCTGATAGCATTCAAAACAAAAGTCAATCTCTTACGCAGAAACTTTGCCAACTTTGAAGGCATCTGCTTAGGTCCTAAACTCACTGATGGGCGACAACTGCTTATCCTTGTCTGCGATTCCCAGAATCATTATCGCGGTATATTGAAAGATTGGTATAAAACCATCATCCTTCCTCAGCATTTCTAACAATTATTCAAGCGAAAATTTTGTCAGTTCCGAAAAAAGGAGTAACTTTGTCGCTCAAACCAGAATAATAGATAGATAATGGCAAAGAAGGAGGGGAAAGAGCTGACCCCGATGATGAAGCAGTTCTTCGATTTGAAGGCGAAACATCCTGACGCAGTGATGCTGTTCAGATGTGGCGACTTCTATGAGACCTATTGCGAAGATGCCATTACTGCCGCGAAGATATTAGGTATCACCCTTACCCATCGTAACAATGGTGCTGGTGTGAAGGGCGACGAGATGGCGGGCTTTCCCCATCATGCCCTCGATACCTATCTGCCCAAACTGATCCGAGCAGGAAAACGTGTGGCTATCTGCGATCAGCTCGAAGACCCCAAACTCACGAAGAAGCTAGTCAAGAGAGGCATTACGGAACTGGTGACACCTGGTGTCGCCTTGAGCGATAATGTGCTGAACTATAAGGAAAACAACTTCCTCGCAGCTGTGCATTTTGGTAAAGGTTCTTTTGGTGTGGCTTTCCTTGATATCTCTACTGGTGAGTTTCTGACAGGCGAGGGCACACAGGATTATGTGGAGAAGCTCTTGGGTAACTTCTCGCCAAAGGAGATTCTGCACGACAGAACGAAGAAGCAGGAGTTTGAACGTAACTTCGGTACAAAATACTTTACTTTCCAACTTGACGACTGGGTGTTTACGGAACAGACTTCGAAGCAGAAGCTGTTGCGCCACTTCAATGTGAAGAACTTGAAAGGCTTTGGTGTGGATCATCTGGTGAATGGTGTGATTGCAGCTGGGGCTATCCTGCAGTATCTCGAACAGACGCAGCACACCCAGATAGGCCATATCACCAGCATTTCGCGCATTGAGGAAGATAAGTATGTACGTCTGGATAAGTTTACGATCCGTAGTCTGGAGTTGGTTCATCCGATGCAGGATGATGGTAAGTCGCTGCTCGATGTGATCGACAAGACGGTGAGTCCGATGGGAGGTCGATTGTTGCGTCGTTGGCTGGTGTTTCCGTTGAAGGATGAGAAGCCCATCAACTCGCGTCTGGACATTGTGGAGTATTACTATCGTGAGCCTGAGTTCCGTGAGTGTATCGATGATCAGCTGCATCGTATCGGCGATTTGGAGCGTATCATCTCGAAGGCAGCTGTTGGGCGCGTTTCACCTCGTGAAGTGGTGCAGTTGAAGGTGGCTTTGCAAGCTATCCAACCCATTAAGACAGCCTGTCTCTATGCGAAGAACGAGGCTTTGAATCGGGTAGGGGAACAGTTGAATCTCTGTGAGTCTTTGCGCGATAGGATAGAAAAGGAGATCCAGAATGATCCGCCTCAATTAGTAGCTAAGGGAGGCGTGATTCGCGACGGGGTGAATGCAGAACTCGACGAATTGCGCAGTATTGCCTATAGTGGTAAGGACTATCTGTTGAAGATTCAGGAGCGTGAGGCTGCTGAAACAGGCATCAGTTCGCTGAAGATCGGCTATAACAACGTGTTCGGCTACTATCTCGAGGTGCGTAATACCTATAAGGATCAGGTGCCGCCAGAGTGGGTACGCAAGCAGACATTGGCTCAAGCAGAGCGCTATATCACGCAGGAGTTGAAGGAATACGAAGAGAAGATCTTAGGTGCTGAGGATAAGATTCTGTCTTTGGAAGCTAAGCTCTTCAACGACCTTGTGCTGAGTATGCAGGAGTTTATTCCTCAGATTCAGATCAATGCGAATATCATCGCGCGCCTCGATTGTCTGTTGAGTTTTGCAAAGACAGCAGAGGAAAACAAGTATATCCGTCCTGTGATTGACTCGTCTGAGGTTATCGATATCAAACAAGGTCGTCACCCTGTGATTGAACAGGAACTGCCTCTTGGAGAGCGCTATGTGCCCAATGATATCTTGCTCGATAATGAGCGTCAGCAGATCATTATCATTACAGGTCCGAATATGGCTGGTAAATCGGCGCTGTTGCGTCAAACGGCTCTCATTGTATTACTGGCGCAGATAGGTTGTTTTGTGCCCGCAGAAGCCGCGAGAATCGGTCTGGTGGATAAGATATTCACGAGGGTAGGGGCCAGCGATAACATCTCCTTGGGAGAATCCACGTTTATGGTGGAGATGACAGAGGCTTCGAATATCCTGAATAACGTCAGTTCGCGCTCCTTAGTGCTCTTCGATGAGCTGGGTCGAGGCACGAGTACCTATGATGGTATCTCTATCGCCTGGGCGATTGTGGAATATCTGCATGAGAATGCCAAAGGTCATCCCAGAACGCTCTTTGCAACGCACTATCACGAACTCAACGAGATGGAGAAGAACTTCCCGCGTATCAAGAATTATAATGTATCAGTGAAGGAGGTGGATGGCAAAGTGATCTTCCTGCGTAAACTTGAAAAGGGTGGGAGTGAGCACTCTTTTGGTATCCATGTGGCAGAGATAGCTGGTATGCCTCGCTCGATTGTAAAGCGTGCTAATGTGATTCTGAAGGAGTTGGAGGCCGATAACGCCTCTGTAGGTACCGTTGGCAAGCCCACAGCAGAGATCGCAGCCTCTCGCGAAGGTATGCAACTCTCTTTCTTCCAGCTCGATGATCCTGTGCTTTGTCAGGTGCGTGATGAGATCTTAGGCATCGATGTGAATAATCTCACGCCTCTCGAAGCCCTGAATAAGCTCAACGATATCAAGAAAATAGTATCAGGTAAATAGCAAATTCACTGAAATTGGTCACCAATTTCAGTGAATTTACTGACCAATTTCAGTGAATTTGGTTTGAAAAGCGATATTAGGCTGTTTTCTTCTTGGCCTTTATCATACAATAGACTCCAAGGATGATGAAAGGAATCGAAAGGATCTGTCCCATATCGAGTGGGAGAGAGGCTTCGAAGGCTTCCTGGATCTCCTTGGTGTATTCGATGAAGAAGCGGAAGGTGAAGATATACGTTAGACAGAAGCCGAAGTACCAGCCTGTGCCAATCTTCTCAGGCATCTTCTTATGCAGTACCCACATGATGACAAAGAGTATCGCGTAGGCAATGGCCTCGTAGAGCTGTCCTGGATGTCTTGGCACAGCATCCACCCGCTCGAAAATAAACGCCCAGGGCACATCTGTAATCTTACCTATGATCTCAGAATTCATCAGGTTGCCCAAGCGGATAAAGCAAGCAGTAGTTCCAGTAGCGATGGCGATATTATCGAGCACTGTCCAGATGCTGAGTTTTGTTTTACGGACATAGAGCCAAAGGGCAATCATCAGGCCTAAGGTACCACCATGTGAAGCCAAACCGGCATAGCCAATAACGAAGAAACCACAGGTCTCCCCTAACCAGCTACCATCGTTGCCAAAGCGGATGGGCAGCAGCATCTCAACAATCCCTTTTCCTGAAGCGAGGAAATAATCAGGCTCGTAGAAGATGCAATGCCCTAGACGGGCACCTATCAGGATGCCTAAGAAGCAATAGATAAAGAGCGGATCAAAAAGCTCATCTTTGATTCCCTGCTCGTTATACAGGCGCCTCACAACCAGATAGGCCAGTGCTAAGCCGATGATCCACATCAGCCCATACCAGCGCACGGAGATAGAACCCAGACGGAATGCCTCTAAGTCAGGCTGCCAAACGATATAATTCAGTAAATCAATCATCATACATTGAATCTAAAGTGCATGATGTCGCCATCCTGCACCACATAATCCTTACCTTCTACAGCAAGTTTTCCAGCCTCACGGACAGCTGCCTCAGAGCCATACTGCAGATAGTCGTCGTACTTGATCACCTCTGCGCGGATAAAGCCCTTTTCGAAATCGGTGTGGATAACGCCTGCACACTGAGGTGCCTTCCAACCTTTCTTGTAGGTCCAGGCCTTCACCTCCATCTCGCCAGCAGTAATGAAAGTTTCAAGGTTCAGCAGGGCATAGGCTTTCTTGATCAGACGGTTTACACCACTCTCCTCCAAGCCGAGCTCTTCCAAGAACATCTGCTTATCTTCATAGCTTTCAAGTTCAGCGATATCCTCTTCCGTCTTGGCAGCGATAATCATCGCTTCTGCACCTTCTTCCTTTGCCAATGCCTCTACTTTCTTGGTGAAGTCATTACCACTTTTAGCATCAGCCTCACCCACATTGCAGACATAGAGTACAGGCTTTGAAGTCAGCAGGAAGAGATTACGAGCACAATCCTGTTCGTCCTTGCTTTCAAACTCCACGATACGGGCGTTCTTACCCTGCTCCAATACCTCTTTATAGGCGTGAAGCACTGTCACTTCCACCTTAGCGTCCTTATTGCCTGCAGCAGCAGCTTTCTCTGTCTTGGCCAAGCGACTCTCGATGGTCTCCAGGTCCTTTAGCTGAAGCTCTGTGTCAATAATCTCCTTATCGCGAATGGGATCGATGGTGCCATCCACGTGGGTGATATTTTCATCTTCGAAGCAACGAAGAACATGAATAATCGCATCCGTCTCACGGATATTTCCAAGAAACTTATTACCCAGACCCTCGCCTTTTGAAGCGCCTTTCACAAGACCAGCGATATCTACAATCTCACAAGTGGCAGGCACGATACGACCTGGATGCACAATCTCAGCGAGTTTCGTCAGGCGTTCATCAGGAACGGTGATGACACCAACATTCGGTTCGATGGTGCAGAAAGGAAAGTTTGCTGCCTGAGCTTTTGCACTCGACAGACAATTAAACAATGTGGACTTTCCCACGTTGGGGAGTCCCACAATACCACATTTTAATGCCATTTTCTTCTATAAACGTTTATTTCGGCTGCAAAGGTACGATTAAGTGAGCGAAAAACCAAATATATTAAGGAAAATTGCCTATCTTTGCACCCAAGATCAATAAAAACAGTAAGTAAAATGAAGAAAGTCTTATTATCAACAATCATCCTGTTGGCTTCTGTTATGACTGCCAGCGCACAAGTAGCAGAACCCAAAGACACACCACAACTGGAGTTTGCCTTGCAGCTGAAGGTCACATTGGGAGATAGCTATGATGTAGGTGAGACCCAGCATGGACAACGTATCGTGATTCCCATTACTGGCGGTACTTTCGAGGGACCAGCCATCAAGGGAACCATCATTAACGGTGGAGCAGATTACCAGTTGGCGAACAAGGCTCTGAACCGTACGGAACTGGAGGCTATCTACAGCATCAAGACTGACGATGGTGTCTATATCCACGTACGCAACAGAGGCATTATCTGGAGTGGTAAAGATGCCCAAGGCAACCCCTCTTTCTATTTCAAAGCTGCTCCTCAGTTTGAGGCACCCGCAGACAGCAAATATGCCTGGCTCAACAATTCACTCTTTGTCTGCGCCCCAGACTTCACCCAACAGTTCAAGGGCATCGTCCTCAACGTCTGGAGGGTGAAATAGCCTTAGTGAGCTTCAAGCCAGTTCTGTCCGAAGCCGCTATCAGCGACGAGAGGCACAGAAAGGGGGAAGGCGGCCTGCATCTCTTCAAGTACGATGCGCTCCACCTTCTCCTTTTCTTCTGGATAGACGGAGAAGTTGAGTTCGTCGTGTACCTGCAGCAACATCTTGCTTTGAATACCTTCTGCTTTGAAGCGATTAAAGATGTGGATCATCGCTACCTTGATGATATCAGCGGCAGTGCCCTGAATCGGGGCATTGATGGCATTGCGTTCTGCAAAACCTCTGACAGTAGCATTATGGGAGTTGATATCTGGCAGATAGCGACGCCGTCCGAAGAGGGTCGTGACATACCCTTTCTGACGGGCAACCTCCTTTGATTTCTCCATGTAGTCATGCACTTGTGGGAAGGTAGCAAAGTAACCATCAATCAGCATCTTGGCTTCATCGCGAGGGATATCCAAGCGTTCTGCCAAACCAAAGACGGTGATGCCGTAGATGATACCGAAGTTGGCGCGCTTTGATTTCGTACGTTCATCGCGAGTCACCTCAGAGATATCTTTCTTATAGATGTTTGCTGCAGTAGCTGCATGCAGATCCTTTCCCTCACGGAATACCTCAATCATCTGAGGATCCTGTGAAAGATGTGCCATCACACGGAGTTCAATCTGGGAGTAGTCTGCTGAAAAGAACAGACAACCTGGTTCAGGTATAAATGCCTTTCGGATCTCTTTGCCGTCCTCTCCGCGAATGGGAATATTCTGGAGGTTTGGATCACTGCTCGATAAGCGACCAGTGGCTGTGATGGTCTGATTAAAGGAGGTATGGATATGTCCTGTGCGAGGATTAATCAGCTTGGGAAGGGCATCGATATAGGTTCCGATGAGTTTCTTCAAACCTCTGTGTTCAAGGATGTCTGCCACAATCTCATGTTTGTTTCGCAACTGTTGCAGCACTTCTTCAGAGGTGACATACTGGCCCGTCTTTGTTTTCTTGGCTTTCTCAACGATCTTCAGCTTATCGAAGAGCATCTCACCCACCTGCTTTGGTGAGGCAATATTGAATGTCTCGCCTGCAAGTTCATAGATACGATGTTCGAGTTCATTCATGCGATCCGTCAAAACCTTTGACGTTTCCTTTAGTGATTCCGTATCCAGACAGACACCGTTCATCTCCATCTCTGCGAGTACTGGCATCAATGGCATCTCTATCTCATAAAACAGCTTCTCGCACTCAAACTTCTTCAGTTCAGGCTCCAACTTGTTCTTCAAGCGCAAAGTGATGTCAGCATCCTCGGCTGCATACTCATAGAACTGAGAGGGTAGGAGGTCGCGCATGGATTTCTGGTTCTTACCTTTGGGACCAATGAGTTCATCGATGTGGATCGTTTGATAGTTGAGATAGATCTCAGCCATGTAGTCCATGTTATGATGCAACTCTGGTTGGATGAGGTAGTGGGCAATCATGGTGTCCCACATCGGACCAGCCAGATGGATGTCATAGTTGCGAAGTACTTCGAGGTCGTACTTCAGATTCTGTCCAACTTTGAGGATCTTGTCGTTCTCGTACACCTCTTTAAAGATATTAACAATTCGCAACGCTTCTTCACGATTGGCAGGAACGGGTACGTAGAATGCCTCGAATTCCTTCACGGCGAAACTCAAACCCACCAATTCTGCATCGATGGCAGAGGTTGAAGTGGTTTCCGTATCTAGACTAAGAATTTCGTTTGTTAAGAAATAATCACGTAATTTCTTTAAATCTTCCTCATTATCAACGAGTTTGTAGTTGTGAGAAGTCGTTTTAAGGCTCTCAAAACTCGAGTTTTTGCCAGTATCGACCTCCGATACGGGAAATTCTGCAAAGAGATCGAGTTGTCCGTTAGCAGGAATTTGCGGTTTTTGAGGTTTTTTAAGAATTCTGTCTGCGAGGCTCTTGAACTCCAGTTCAGTGAAGAGTTTGCCCAGTTCTTCCTCATTGGGTTCCACGAGTTTCAAACTTTCCATATCGAGAGAGATGGGGACATCGGTTTTGATGGTGGCCAGGAAATAGCTCATCTTAATATCCTCGACATGTTCTTCCACCTTTTCGCGCAATTTACCTTTGATCTCTGATGAGCGTTCGATGAGTGAAGAGATACTACCAAACTCGTTGATGAGTTTCACAGCCGTCTTCTCACCCACACCAGGACACCCTGGGAAATTGTCAGCAGAGTCACCCATCAGTGCCAGGAGATCGATGACGGCATTTGTCGATGGAATGCCATATTTCTCGCAGACTTCTTTTGGTCCCATCGTTTCATAGCCACCTCCATGACGAGGACGAAAGATGAACACGTTCTCGCTCACCAGCTGCCCGTAGTCTTTATCTGGTGTCAGCATGAAAGTCTTGATGCCCTCAGCGCCTGCTTGTGTTGCCAAGGTGCCGATGACATCGTCGGCCTCGAAGCCATCCACCTGAAGGATAGGGATGCGATAGGCCTTCAGGATATTTTTGATGATAGGTACAGCCTTGCGGATATCTTCTGGTGTCTCTTCGCGCTGTGCCTTGTATTCTGGATATGCCTCGCTGCGGAACGTGGGACCATGAGGATCGAAGGCCACACCGATATGGGTGGGCTGTTCTTTCTGGAGCACCTCATTCAGGGTGTTACAGAAGCCGATAATAGCCGAAGTGTTCAGTCCTTTCGAGTTAATTCTCGGGTTCTTGATGAAGGCGTAATACGACCTGTAAATAAGCGCGTAAGCGTCTAAAAGAAATAATTTCTGCATAACTTTCTTAATTTTCCGCTCAAAATTACATAAAAATTATCTAATTCCACAATTTTTTTCTAATTTTGTCCCAAATATCTTCAGTTTATGGATTATTTATCAATTATTCGAAAGCCAATCGAGCAGGATTTGGAAGACTTCAAGCAGGTCTTTGAAAAGGTACTGACACGCGATGATGGATTGTTGGGACAGGTTCTTGGACATATCCGTCAGCGTGGTGGAAAACGTATGCGTCCAATTATGACGCTGTTGTCAGCCCTGAATATCGGTGAAATCAATCAATCAACTCTTCATTCTGCTGTAGGATTGGAGTTGCTGCATACGGCCAGTCTTGTGCACGATGATGTGGTGGATGAGAGTAGCGAACGTCGAGGACAGGCTTCAGTGAATGCCCTTTATAATAATAAGGTGGCTGTGTTGATAGGTGATTATCTGCTGTCATCGGCTTTGTTGAGTGTGTCATATACCGATAATCAGCGCATCATCCAGTATCTGGCGCAGTTGGGTTGTACCCTTTCTGCTGGTGAGATTCTTCAGTTGCAGAACATTTCGAATAAGGAATTCTCTGAAGAGATTTACTATCAGGTGATTAACCAGAAGACGGCTTCTCTTTTCGAGGCCTGTGGTGCGATGGGTGCCCTCTCTGCTGGTGCTAATGATGATCAAGTGGAGCGCGCTCGTCAGTTTGGGCATAACATCGGTATGATCTTCCAGATTCGTGATGATATCTTCGATTATTATGATTCTACAGATATTGGTAAGCCTACAGGTAATGATATGTTGGAAGGAAAGCTCACACTGCCTGCCATCTATGCCCTGAACGAGAATACTGACTATGAGGCTATGCATGCTTTGGCTCAAAAAGTGAAGGCTGGTACGATCAATCGCGATGAAATTGCTGTGTTGGTGGAGTTTACTAAGCAGAAGGGTGGTATCGAATATGCTCGTCAGAAGATGATTGAGATAGGAAATGATGTTCAGACTTTTATCGATCAATACGTGAGAGATGATCTGAAGGATGCCTTCTCTGCTTATCTGGAATATGTGATTCAACGAAACTTATAATCAAAAGAAATGGGGTTGCAATTGCAGCCCCATTCTTATTTTAGAAGTGATCGTGCTTGCTCGCTTTTGCTCGTTAAAAGAACTTCACTTCTTCGCCAGTTACTTCGCTAAGCAGCATATTTGCCAATCGCGAGGTTCCCATGCGGAACCACTGATTAGTGAGCCATTTCTCTCCCAGAACTTCTTTCACGATGGTGTAGTAGATCAGTGCATCCATCACGGAGTTAAGGCCTCCAGCAGGCTTAAAACCTATCTGAATGCCCGTTTCATCGTAGTATTCCTTGATGGCTTGGCACATCACGTAGGCTGCTTCAGGTGTAGCTGCAGGCTCAAGCTTACCTGTAGAGGTCTTGATGTAATCAGCGCCTGCATACATCGCGAGGATAGAAGCAGTCTTGATGTTTGCTGCTGTCTTCAGACAACCTGTTTCGAGAATCACCTTCAACTTATGCTCGCCACAGGTCTCTTTCATCTGTTGGATTTCATCGCAGACGGTTTCATAATCGCCTGAGAGAAAGGCACCTACAGACTGTACCATATCAATCTCTGTAGCGCCGTCTTTCAGAGCTAATGCTGTCTCTACTGTCTTCACCTCAATCAGTGCTTGAGAAGAAGGGAATGAACCTGAGACGCAAGCAATCTCTACGCCTTCTACCTCGAGGGTCTCGGAAACGACCTTTGCGAAGCGTGGATAGACGCAGATCGTAGCTACGTGTGGGAGGTCAGGATACTCGTTTTCAAACTGGTTTACACGTTCCGTAAAAGCCAATACAGACTCGTCAGAATCAGTGGTTTTCAGTGTTGTCAACTCCACACTACCCATCAGGAAGCGTTTCACTTCTGGGGTGTCGTTCTCGTGTACTTTCTCTGTGATGATCTGTTTCACAGCTGCTTTCACTTCCTCGTCAGTGATGTCGAGGTTATACTTTGCAAGAGCCTCTTCGTATTTGCTCTTGGTTGGCATCTCCACATGGTGGTGATGATGCTCATGCTCATGATGGTGTTCTGCCATAATCTTTATGCCATTAATTTCTTGTTATGTATATGTCTTAATGAGTCGCGCTGAGTCTTCTTCTCAATGCTTTTCTGAAGCTCTTCCGTGAGGTCAACACCTGTCTGGTTTGCCAAACAGAGTAAGACCCAAAGCACGTCGGCCATTTCCTCTCCGATGTTGTCTTTTTCACCTTCCTTAAAACTCTGATCGCCGTATTTGCGGGCCATCACTCGTGCCAATTCACCTACTTCCTCTGTCAGAACAGCCATATTGGTGAGTTCTGAGAAGTAACGCACACCATATTCCTTAATCCAGCGATCTACTGCCTCTTGTGCTTCTTTGATGGTCATCTTGCTCTTAACATTTGAATGAATAATAGGGCTATCGTCAGTAGGATAATCCAGATATATTGCTTATTATCACGTGCATATTCGTTCCAGTGAAAGGCTTTATAGAGGAATACGATCAGCATCAGCAGGATGCCGATTCCGCAGATCCATCCGCCATAAATCGAACCCCAAATCAGTGAGTTGACGATTCCAGTAGACGCCAGAATCACCCCTGCCATTTCTATTTCTCTTAGGTACTTTTTCATTCGAAGCTAAATAGATTGTTTGGTCCAATAAAGTATAACAGCAATGCCCAAGCTACGATGATAATCACCAATAGACCAATCCATTCGAGGTTCAAAAGCTTGCTGTTCTTTTGCCATTTTGTAAGCCCCCAGATTGGAATAATTGGCGATAAAATTAGAAACACGATGCATATCCACTTCTTAATAGGAATTGGTAGTACGTGTAATGCAAATATAAATAGGAATATGAATCCCCATTTGGCTGCTGGATGCTTTAAGATCTCTTTGTTATTCATATTTGGTAGGTGTTTATAGGTTGATTTATTCTTTATTCTTTGTATCCATGCATATGGTGACTGGTCCGTCATTTAGCAGTTCAACCTTCATGTCAGCACCAAATTCGCCTGTGCCAACAGTCTTGCCAATGGCTTGAGAGAGTTCTTTGCAGAAAGCCTCGTAGAGTGGGATTGAGTGCTCGTGAGAGCCTGCCTTGAACCAACTCGGACGATTTCCCTTCTTATAGCTTGCGTAGAGCGTAAACTGACTGACCACCAAGCAGTTGCCTCCTATGTCGAGAATCGAACGGTTCATCATATCGTTTTCATCGCCAAATACCCTTAGGTTAGCGATTTTCTTTACCAGCCAATCCACATCTTCCATCGTATCTTCATCGCATATGCCTAATAGAATCAGGAATCCTTGTGTGATTTCTGACTTCTTGATGCCCTCGATGGTGACGCTGGCGTGATTGACTCGTTGTATGACTGCTCTCATTGCTTATTGATTTGTTTGCAAAGATACTAACTTATTTCGTAACCTCCAAATTTTATCCAAATATTGTGGTCATTTGGTCAAGGTCATTTGGTCATTTTCGATTTCGGGAACGCGGTCATTTGCTCACTATATATAAATATTCTATTTATATATAGTGGAGAATTTTGACAATCCGTTTTCGATTTTGACAAATGACCAAATGACCAAATGACCACGCAAATTGCTACCATTAATGCTAGCATTTTTTTCCTTTAATGGTAGCAATAATTTCCCTTAATGGCTGCAAAAGGCCTATTTTGCGCTTTCTTTGAAATGATTGTACACAATCTCTGCTTTTGACTTGCCAATCAGGTTTGTGAGTGTTTCAAGGTCTGCCTCACGGATCTTCTTAACCGATTTGAGGCCATTTAGAAGCTCGTCACGCGTTTTTGGACCTATGCCCTTGATATCATCCAACTCAGAGTGCAAAGCACGCTTAGAACGCTTGTTTCTGTGAAATTCGATGGCGAAGCGATGCACCTCATCCTGGATATGCGTCAGCACGTGGAAAAGCTCAGAATCTGTCTTCAAAGCCACGTGAATCGGTGGGAAACCATAAAGCAGTTCGTTGGTGCGATGGCGATCGTCTTTAGCGAGTCCGGCAATAGGAATATCAAGATTCAGTTCGTCTTGGATCACCTCTCGGATCACCTCCATCTGCCCCTTTCCGCCATCAGCGATAATGAGGTCGGGTAGGGGTTGTTCTTCATCTACGAGACGTGTATAGCGACGATGCACCACTTCCTTCATCGAAGCATAGTCATCAGGACCCTCTACCGTCTTGATATTGAAGTGTTTATAGTCTTTTTTGCTGGGTTTCATAGCCTTGAAGACCACACAAGAGGCTACCGCATCCGTACCAGAGATGTTAGAGTTGTCGAAACACTCGATATGATAGGGTAGTTTGGGTAGGTGTAATTTATCTTGCAACTCCTTCATCAAACGCGTCTGTTTCTGTTCCGGATTCAGTTTT
>JAEEGH010014060.1_pt1 | contig 17641 bp, 10 predicted proteins | sample 9134181 | NCBI WGS metagenome assembly JAEEGH01 (sample SAMN16246544, study PRJNA631951) | gut metagenome | biome: gut microbiome; feature: rumen; material: DP-attached | host: Bos | place: Iran: Karaj | collected 2018-10
GGCTGTCGCTGACCATGAAGGCGCCACGTTCCTGTTTCTGTCTGACCCCCACGAAACGGGTCTTGGCGCGCTTCAGAATCTCCACCACTTGCCCCTCGGGTTTGTGCATCTTGCGTTGGGGGAACATGAGCACCTTGACTGTGTCTCCGTGCAGGGCATGGTGGGTGTTGTTGGGCGCAATCTGTATGTCTTCACGCCCTTCCTCGTTGGGGATTACATAGGCCTTGCCGCCCTGCTTCATGTCGATGGTGCCGGTGACGTAGTTCTGTGGCAGCAGGTCGTCGTCGATGCTCTTGGGATTGATGCGGTACTTGCCTTGGTGGTCGTCGGCGATGAGATGCTTCTGCTCGGCGAGCTCTTGGATGGTGCGTATCACCTCCTGCCGTTCGGTCTTGCTGCCCGCGCCGATACGTGAAGAGATTTGCTTGTGGTTGAAGGCGTCGAAGGGGTTGTTGGCGAATACTTTGAGTATCTGTTTTGCTAAATTTTCATTCATAATAGGTTCAATTATATTGGTCGTTTTCTCGCCATGCCAAAGTTCAAGCATCTTGACTTTGATCATTTGGCTTAACGAAAACGTCCATTCTTTTAAGTAATGCTTTATTGTCGGGCTCACGGCCCATGAAACGACGGAAGAGCACGGAAGGGTGCTCGGTGCCGCCACGCGAGAGTATCTCGCGACGGAAGGCGTTGGAGGTCTCCTGGTTGAAGATGCCGTCATGCTTGAATCGGCTGAAGATGTCGGCATCGAGCACTTCGGCCCACTTGTAGCCATAGTATCCCGAGGCGTATCCGCCGCTGAAGATGTGGCTGAAGTTGGTGGCTGTGCAGCAGCCGGGAACTCGAGGGAGGAGGTTGGTCATGGCCGCCGCCTCGATACTTTCCGCTTTCCACTTTCCGCTTTCCACTCTCATCGTGTGGAAAGCGATGTCGGTGTAGCCTAGGTTGAGCTGGCGCAGGCAGAGCCATCCGGCCAGGTGGTTCTGAGCAGCTCGGATTTTGTCGATATACTCGGTGGGCAACGGCTCGCCGGTCTGCCAGTGACGGGCAAAGGTGGCAAGGAATTCCGGCTCGTAGCACCAGTTTTCCATCACCTGTGACGGCATCTCCACGAAGTCGCGCTTGACGTTGGTGCCACTAAGACTCTCGTACTGCACGTCGGAGAGCATGCCGTGCATGGCGTGCCCCATCTCGTGCATGAAGGTCTCCACCTCGTTGAAGCGGAGTAGGGAAGGGGTGTCGGCGGTGGGCTTGCTGAAGTTACACACCACCTGTATCTGCGGACGTACGCTGCCATATTGTCCGCGGAATTCGGTCATCCATGCACCGCTGCGCTTGGAAGGACGCGGATGCATGTCGAGGTAGAGCATCCCCATCTCGCGCTCACCGTCGCTGACGCGATAGACGTGCACTTCCTCGTGATAGACTGGCACGCTGAAGTCTTCCTCAAAATGCAGGCCATACAAGCGACCATAGAGACCGAAGATGCCCTCGCGCACGGCGTCGAGCGGGAAGTAGGGGCGTAGGGCTTCGCTGTCGAAAGAGTAGCGTTGCTGCTTCAGTTTCTCCGCAAGGTAACTAAAATCCCAGCTGTTGGTGGCACCCACATCCTCCAGATCTTTCTGTGCGGAAGGAAGGACGGCGGCCTTGAGATTGTCCACGAAGCTCTGCAGGTTGTGTAGGCTTTGTACCATACGGTCCTCGAGCACATAGTCGCAGTAGGAGGTGTAGCCCAGCAACTGCGCCTGTTCGGCGCGGAGTTCGACAATGCGGTGTATCACGTCGTTGTTGTCGTGTCCGTTGCCCCGATTTCCGATGCTGTTGTACATGAGGTACATCTTTTCGCGCAGGTCGGAGAGTGCGCTGTAGGTCATAAAGGGGATGTACGACGGAGCCGCCAGAGTAAATACCCATCCTTCCAGACCACGGCTTGCGGCCTCCTCACGGGCTGCGGTGCGTATGGCCTCGGGCAATCCTTCGAGTTCCTCCTCCTTGGTGAGGTGCAGGGTCCACTCGTTGAGGTCGGCTAATGCATTCTGACTAAAGCGTTGTTTCAGCTCGCTGAGTTCCTCCTCGTTCTGCTTATAGCGTTCTCGCTGTTCCGGCGGCAGGGCCACGCCATGGCGACGGAAGGACTTGAGGGTGTTCCCCAGCAATGTCTGCTGCTCAGTTGAAAGATTTGGGTTGGATGTTGAGAGTTGTTCCACGCGCTTGTACAGCCGTTCGTCGGTCATCACCCGCATGCTGAAGCGCGTCATCTCGGGCTCCAGTTGCAACACTATCTCCTGCAGCTCGTCGCTGGTGCAGCATTCGTTGAGGTTCATCATGATAGCGCTGATGCGGTCGAGTCGCCGGGAGGCGGTCTCCAATGCTTCGACAGTGTTTTCGAAGGTTGGCTCCTCGGTCGAAGTGGCGATGGCTTCCACGTTGCGTCCCGCTTCCTCGATAGCGGCGCGTATGGCAGGTTCGTAATCCTCGGTGTGTATCAGGTTGAAGGGAGGAAACTCCCAGTTTTGTAGCAGAATATTCATTATGTGTGAATAACGGGATTCGTTAAAAAATATTTTGCCAACCTATTTTTATTTAGTATTTTTGCAGCCGATTTGGTCACCCGATGAGGGTGCCAAGAGGGAAGCCGGTGAGAGTCCGGCGCAGTCCCGCTGCTGTAAGCTCAGTAGTTGATACCCAAAGAAGTAAGTCACTGTGTATCGTCATAGGTGCATGGGAAGACAGGGTGGAAACGAGCAAGCCAGAAGACCTGCCAAATCGCATAAATCGGTACCGCTTTCGAGGAAAAAGCACCCGGTGACACAGGATTTGCATTCGCCGCAGGTCTGTTTCCCTGAAATTTCCGTTACCGATATTGAGATTGGAAGTATTAACTAATATAAAACAATATCAATATGGTAAAAAAAATACTTACAATTATGATGGGACTGATGCTGGCCATCAGTGCCTCGGCAACCATCAATTTTTCCGCCTCGGATATTCAATACTGGGTGGGTACCGGCAGCAACCAGGCTGTTGTTGTCATCGGATGGGACGACAATCCCAGCGGCAGTAACTTCGCCTTGGCTTGGGGCGTGCGTTGGAACGGCAGTTGCACAGCCGTGAACATGCTCGACACCATCGCTACCTATGACAGCCGTGTGGCTTACGCCATTAACTCGGGCTTCGTTACCAGTATCGGCTATAACGATGGCACGCTTGTCTCTGGCTCGAGTGACAGTTACTGGTGTTACACCCTCAACGGCGGCAATGCCGGTGCCTATTCGACTCAAGCAATGGCTAATGGCGACATCATGGAAATCAGCAGCAGTTGCGATTTCAGCCTTTCCACCGCCATGGCCGCCACCAATCCCAACGGTGGCAACACAACTTTGCCCGACACAGTGGATGCTTCGCTTCCCTTCAGCGAAATTCTATACTGGGTGGGTTCCGGTACCGACAGCGCCGAGTTTATCGTTAACTTCGCCAATCCCGACACCGCCTTTGCCTGGGGCTACCTTTTCAACGGTTCCACAACGGCTCAGGCCATGGTGGACGCCATTGCCGCCGCCGACCCGCGTTTCTGGACCGAAGGCTCTCCTTCGTTGAGCGGTGACATCCATTTTGTTACCGACAACGGTGATACCCTCGGCCTCTCGCCCGTCGACCCCACGATGGGTTACAATTTCTGGTGGACCAACCTCAACGGCGTCAGCGCCGGCTCGGGCGCTGCTTCCACGCTTCACAACGGTGACGTCTTTAAGTATGGTGACATGAACTCTGCAACCGGCTGGGATGCTATGGGTACCTATTATATGGAGGAGGCATGGAATACCATTCCCACTCCCGTGTCAGTGCCTACTTCCGGAAATACACCGACCGAGGCTACCATTGCCTTTGGCGACATCCTCTATTGGGTGGGTGAGGGTGCGAATGAGGCTGTCTTGGCCGTCAACTGGGCCGATACCGCTTTGGCTTGGGGGTACCGCTGGAACGGCAACGCCACGGTGGAGAGCATGATGGCAGCCATCGCCGCTGCCGACCCGCGCTTTGATTACAGCGGCACCGGCTGGCTCAATGACATCACCTTCAACGACGGTACTGTCAGCCTCGCGGGTACTCCTGGCAACTATTGGGGTAGTACCAACAACGGCATCATGGATGCTGGCATGACCCAGGCCCTTGCCGACGGCGACTTTGAAAAGTGGGGCGACCCCGCAGCAGGTGTCATCGTCGACAGCAACAACTACGGTGGCCCTGTCTGGTACTATACTTATGCCTACCCCATGACCATCCATCCCGTCAGTGTGCCTAGTGCTGCACCTGTGGTTGAGGCTACCATCGACGCCAGTGCTATTGAGTATTGGGTGGGTGAGGGCGTGAACGAGGCCATCTTGACCGTCAACTGGGCCGACACAGCCTTGGCTTGGGGCTACCGATGGAACAATGACGCCACTGTGGCCGACATGATGGCCGACATCGCCGCCGCCGACCCGCGTTTCAGCTATACAATGAACGGTGCCTACCTTGGCGACATTCTCTATACGGCAACCGTTGGCGATACGCTGCGTGGCACCAGCTGGTGGGAATGCTCGCTCTACAGCGGCATGGCGCAAACTCTCGCCGCCGGAGACTTCGTGAAGTGGGCCGACCCTGCTGCCGGTGTGGTTGTCGACAGTTCTTACTCTGATGGCTGGGGCTGGAGCTATACATACGCCTATCCGATGGAAATCCATGCTGTGAGTCAGCCTTTCGGCAATGGTCCCTTCTGCGGCATTGTGGGTACTGAAGGCTGCACCGCCATCGCCGCCAACAGCTCTGCCATCCTCGGCTGGGCTACGGCCTGCACCCTTGACCTCGGCCCGCAGAACATCAGTGTAGATGGGTCTCCCCTCGTCTCCTACCACACTGCCGAGGATGCCATTGGCCCCTGCACCATGAACGATAATCTCTCTGTGGTCAGCCTCGGCGACGGCGGCTCGGCCACCCTCACCTTTGCCCATGCCATCAAGAACGGCAATGGCCCTGACTTCGCTGTCTTCGAGAACTCGTTCGATGACTACTTCCTTGAGCTGGCTTTTGTAGAGGTGAGCTCCGACGGTGAGCGTTTTGTCCGTTTCCCCGCCACCAGCCTTACCCAGACTGTCCGTCAGATTGGCGGCAGTGGCCGTGTCGATGCCTCCTACATCAACAACCTCGCCGGCAAGTATCGCAGTGGTTACGGCACTCCGTTCGACCTTGCTGAGTTGGCTGACAGCACTGGTGTTGACATCAACAACATCACCCACGTCCGCATAGTGGACGCCATCGGCAGCATCGACCCGCAGTATGCCTCCTATGACGCCTTTGGTCACATGGTCAACGACCCGTGGCCTACCAATAGTTACAGTTCTGGCTTCGACCTCGACGGTATCGCTGTGCTGCATCAGGTAGGTGAGGGCATCGATGACGTGACTGTTGCTCAGGTGAGCATCTACCCCAACCCCGTCGCCGATTGTTTGACCATCAGCGGAGCTGCCGGCACTGAGGCTGTGCTGTACGACATGACGGGCCGTCAGCTTTTCTGCTGGACGATTGTGTCCGACCAGCAGCAACTGAACACAAACACGCTCGCCCAGGGCATCTACATGCTTCGTGTCGGTGACATGACCTTCCGTGTTGCCAAACGCTAGTTTTTAGAGCGCCTGTTTTTTAGGTAATTGTATGGTTGCCCCTAGACTGTTTTTGGGAAATTTTCTAAGAACAGTCTAGGGACAACCTTTTAATTACCAAGGAAGAAAAAGCTATAATGTTGTCACCGAAGGTATTCTTTTAACATTATTTACGACTGTACAATATACTACCAGCATTGAAACGCCGTTATGATGTTGCCTTGTTTAGGCGAAAAAGTTTTATGGTATAACGAAACAATAAAGATAGATAATATGAAGAAAATCGCATTGACTTTGGGTCTGGTGCTTGTCACCATGAACTTCACTTCGTGCAACCAGAAAGAGCTTAACAGCCGTCAGTACACTATCGACTCATTGCAAAGCATCGTTGACACCAAGGATGCTGAGATTGACAGTCTCTTCGTAATGCTCAACGAGATTGAGGACAACTTGTCGATGATTAATTCCAAGTACAGCACCATCCAGGAGATGCGCCGCAACAACGTGGAGGGCAACGTCAACCAGAAGAAGCAAATTGCCGAACAGATGAGCGCCATTGAGACCATGATGGCCTCCAACAAGCAGAAGATAGCCCAGCTCAATCAGAAGGTGGGTTCCCTCGACAAGAAAGCCGCCGACTTGGAAGCTTTCATCACCCGTCTCGAAGAGCGTGCCGCCCAGCAGGAGCAGCAGATTGCCGCCCTCACCGCCGAACTGGAGAACAGCAAGGTCGTCATCCGTGACCTCAATCAGAATGTCAGCGACCTGACGGCACAGAACCAGCAGAAGGACAATTACATCGCCCAGCAGATTGCCGACGCCAACCGTGCTTGGTTTGTGGTAGGTAGCTACAACGAGCTCAAAGAGGCGGGTATTGTCTCCAAGACCGGTGGTTTCCTCGGTATGGGTCGCAAGCAGGGCACTGTGGCTGACATGAATACAGAGATATTCACCGAAATCGACCGCACCAAGGTGACGACCATCAGCATCAATAAGAAGAAAGCTGTCGTCATCTCGCAGCATCCCGACAACAGCTATGAGTTGGTGGCTGACGAGGACAACGAGGCTGTGGTTGCCTATCTGCGCATCCTCAATCCCACACAGTTTTGGAAATATACCGATTACCTGGTGATTTCGACCAAATGAAGCATAACCGCGTCCTGATTGTCTATACCGGTGGCACCATCGGTATGGTGCAGGATGAGAACGGCTCCCTGCACCCCTTCGCCCTTGACCGCATCTACGATGCAGTGCCACAGTTGCGCGCCTGCAGCTATGACATTGATTCGGTGACGCTCGACAATATCATTGACTCTTCCAATATGACCCCGTCGCTGTGGGTCGACATCGCCAATATCATCGAGCGCGAGTACAATCGTTATGATGGCTTCGTGGTGCTCCACGGCACCGACACGATGGCCTACACAGCCTCGGCCTTGAGCTTTATGTTCAAAAACCTCGGCAAGCCCATCGTCTTCACAGGTAGCCAGTTGCCGTTGGGGATGCTCCGTTCCGACGGCCGAGAAAACATCATCTGTGCCCTCGAGGTGGCCTCCACCCGGCTGGTGACCATCCCGGAGGTGTGCATCTTCTTCGAGAGTCACCTCTATCGAGGCAACCGCAGCACCAAGATTAACGCGGAGAATTTTGACGCCTTCGAATCGTACAACTATCCGTCGTTAGCTAAGGCTGGTATCAATATCAGTTTCAAGGAGCACCTTTTCCTACCAATGCCCACCGAACCGCTGCAGGTGCGAAAGAGGTTCGACACGCGGGTGGCTATTCTCAAGCTCTTCCCCGGCATTGGCTCCGAAGTGGTCAATGCCGTGTTGCACACTCCTGACCTGCAAGGAGTGGTCATTGAGACTTACGGCTCGGGCAACGCCCCCACTGATGAGTGGTTTATCTCGGCCCTTGACGATGCTATCCGACGTGGCATCATAGTGCTCAATGTTACGCAGTGTAAGGCCGGCGCCGTCAAGATGCGCCAGTATGCTGCCAGCTGCGACATGGACCGTATCGGTGTCATCGGCGCGGGCGACATCACCATCGAGGCCGCCATCGCCAAGATGATGTGCCTCCTTGGCGAATACCCTGACGACAAAGAACATGTGAAGGTTCGCCTCAGTCAGTCGCTGCGCGGAGAAATTACGGAATAAGGTGAAAATCGAAAAGCTAAAGGTGAAAGGTGACTGGCACGTCTTATTGGTCGGGCTGGCTTTCTCTTTTTGTCTGTCACCTGTTGTTTCAAGGGGACAAGGGTCGATCGGCACCCCGGGTCAGTTTGACCGCCACCTATATCATTGGGGTATTCAGGTGGGTTACACGCAGAGCAAGTTCGACCTGCGTTACAACGACGACGCTACCCTACGCGAGACACTTCAAGGTACCACCTCCTACTATGCCCCCGGTTTCCATATTGCTTTTGTCGGCGATTTGCGTCTTGGTAACTGGCTTAACCTACGCTTTCTGCCTGGTGTCACTCTTGTCACCCGTGAAATTAGCTATGCCTGGGAGCCTAACTATTTGGCGTCGCATCATTTGCTTGAGCAGAGTCGCAATGTGGAGTCGGTCTACGGAGACCTTCCTCTCGAGTTGAAGTTGCGCTCCGTCCCCTATGGCAGGTTTCGTCCCTACCTCACCGCCGGTGCCAGCTATGGCTTCGACCTCGCCTCGTTCCGTAAGAACCGCAATCTGACTAACCAAAGCATTGTCCGCTTGGAACCCAGCGACCTGCGCTACACGTTGGGGGTGGGGTTCGATATGTTTCTGACCTACGTCAAGTTTGCCATTGAGATGCGGATGACCTTCGGCCTCCTCGACCTCAAAGTGGAAGACCCGGAGATATACATTCGTTCATTCGACTATCTCAACACTCGAACCTTTATGCTTTCATTTACTTTTGAAGGGTGACAGCGTCGGCACATCGGATGCCGTCGAGGGCAGAGGAGACGATGCCGCCTGCATAACCGGCCCCTTCGCCGCAAGGATACAGGCCCTGCAGTTGTGGATGCTGCAGGGTTTCTTTGTCTCTGGGGATGCGCACGGGCGACGAGGTGCGGCTCTCGACGGCCAGCAGAGAAGCTTCCTCGGTGATGAACCCGTGCATCTTACGGTCGAAATCCTTGAAGCCTTGTGTCAATGCTTCCACTACGAACGGCGGCAGTAGCTCGTGCAGAGGCGCGTTGGTCACGTCGCCCATGTAGCCCGTTTTGTTCAGTCGTGACGAGGACTTGTGTTGCAGAAAGTCTACCAGCCGCTGGGTGGGGGCGTTGATGTCGTCGCCGCCGGCGTGGAACATACGCTGTTCGACCTGCCGCTGGAACTCCAGTAGGGACAGAGGGCTCCCTGTCCGCAACTTGGTTGGCATGTCATTGGGCTCTACGGTGACAGCGATGCCGCTGTTGGCGTAGGGCGAGTTGCGGCGCGAGTTGCTCATCCCGTTTACCACCTGCTGTCCGTCGGCTGTGGCGGCAGGCACGATGACACCGCCAGGACACATGCAAAAGGAGAAGACGCCGTGTGTGCCAGCCTGGGTTGTCAAGTTGTAGGCCGCCGGTGGCAGATATTGGGAATAGCCCTTGCCGTGGTATTGTATCTCGTTAATGAGTTCCTGAGGGTGTTCAACGCGTACGCCGAGGGCGAACGGTTTGGCCTCGAGCAACCAGCCGTGGGAGTGAAACAACGAGTATATGTCGCGGGCCGAGTGGCCTGTGGCCAGGATTACGGCTGTGCCCTCGATGCTGTTGCCGTACTGGTCGATTATACCTTTTACGGTTCCGTCCTTGACAATCAGGTCGCTGACACGGGTGTTGAAGTGGTATTCGCCGCCGTGTTCCACGATGGTGCGGCGCATGTTGGCTATGATGCCGCTCAGTCGGTCGGTGCCGATGTGGGCGTGGGCATCGAGCATTATGTCGGGGTCGGCACCGTGGGCTACGAAGGTGCGAAGCACACTGCCCACGTCGCCTCGCTTGGTGGAACGGGTGTAGAGCTTGCCGTCGCTATAGGTGCCGGCGCCACCCTCTCCGAAACACCAGTTGCTGTCGGGGTTGACGCACTTTTCGCGGGTCAGGGCGGCAATGTCGTACTTGCGCTCCTCCACGGGTTTTCCGCGTTCCACGATGATGGGACGGATGCCGTGTTCCAGCAGCCTCAGCGATGCGAAGAGGCCGGCCGGGCCGGCACCGACGATGATGACCTTTTTAGTGGATAGTGGATAGAGGGCGGTGGGTAGCATTTGTTTGCGTGTGCTATCCACTACACACTCCCCACTACCTACTTCAATTTCCGTATGATATACAATATTTCTCCGGCGGCAGTCGAGGGTGCGGCGTGTTACACGGAAGGACTCCAACTGTTCCTCGGATACGCCTAGTTGCCGTGCCACGGCGCTGCGTAGCAATTCGGGTACATGGTACTCCTCCGGAGTGAGGTCAATGGTAATCGTTCTCATACATCCAATAACGTGAATAGGATTGTTTTATTATGCTGTCCTCATTGTGTCTCCATTGTGGAAGAAAGAGAGCGCCTGCACGGAGGAAAATGTTCGTGCATGTGCAATATTACGCGTAAGGGGCCGTTAATAAATATACGATGAACTTTGACTTGAAATCGGACTTTGCGCCCATGGGCGACCAACCGGAGGCTATCCGTCAACTGGTGGAGGGTGTGCGTTCGGGTCAGCGGGCCCAGGTGTTGCAGGGCGTCACTGGCTCGGGCAAGACGTTTACCGTCGCCAATGTCATACAACAGTTGGGGCGCCCCACGCTGGTGATGAGTCATAACAAGACGCTGGCGGCTCAGCTCTATGGTGAATTCAAGCAGTTCTTCCCCAATAACGCGGTGGAATACTTTGTGAGCTACTATGACTACTACCAGCCAGAAGCCTACATTCCATCCACCAATACATACATCGAGAAGGATTTGGCCATTAATGACGAGCTTGACAAGTTGCGTCTGCGTGCTTCGAGTGCACTTCTCAGTGGCCGGCGCGATGTGATTGTGGTGTCGAGCGTTAGCTGCATCTATGGCATTGGCAACCCCGACGAGTTCAAGCGTGGTACCGTTACGCTGCGTGTGGGTGACCGGCTGCAGCGCGACCAGTTGCTGATGGCGCTGCTAGAAGGTCAGTATGTGCGCAACGAGATAGAGTTTGTCAACGGCCGTTTCCGTGTGAAGGGCGATACGGTGGATGTATTCCCTTCGTTTGCAGACTTTTGTTACCGAATCAGTTTCTGGGATGATGAGATAGAGCGGCTGGAGAGTTTCGACCCCGTCAGCGGGAAGACCTTCGAACGTTTTGACGAGGTGGTCATCTATCCCGCCTCCAACTTTCTTACTTCGAAGGAGCACATGGGCGATGCTCTGCTCCAGATTCAGCATGACATGTATGAACGTCGCGATTATCTGTACAGTGTTGGTAAGAATCTTGAAGCCAAGCGGTTGGAGGAACGTGTGAACTACGACGTGGAGATGATTCAGGAGTTGGGGTACTGCTCTGGCATTGAGAACTATAGTCGGTATTTCGACGGACGTGCCCCTGGGTCGCGGCCGTTCTGTCTGATTGACTATTTCCCCGACGACTTTCTTCTGGTGGTTGACGAGAGCCACGTGACGGTGCCGCAGATCGGCGCCATGTTTGGTGGCGACCGCAGTCGTAAGACGTCGCTGGTGGAGTATGGCTTCCGCTTGCCGTCAGCACTTGATAACCGGCCATTGACCTATCAGGAGTTCTACAATCTCACGGGACAGACTATCTACATCAGTGCCACTCCGGCTGATTATGAATTAGCTGAGGCAGAAGGTGTTGTCGTAGAACAAGTGATACGTCCGACGGGATTGCTTGACCCTGTAGTCGAGGTGCGGCCCGCCGTGAGTCAGGTCGACGACCTGCTGGACGAGATTGAAAAGACGGTTGACAAAGGAGAACGCGTGCTTGTCACCACACTCACCAAGCGCATGGCGGAGGAGCTGACGAGCTATCTAATAAACCTTGGCATCCGAAGCAAATACATCCACTCCGATGTTGATACGCTGGAGCGTGTGGAAATTATGCGCGACCTGCGCATGGGAGTGTTCGACGTACTGGTAGGCGTGAACCTGCTGCGCGAGGGATTGGACTTGCCCGAGGTCTCTTTGGTGGCTATACTCGATGCTGACAAGGAGGGTTTCCTTCGTAGTGACAGGGCTCTTATTCAGACGATTGGTCGCGCCGCACGTAACGTGCACAGCAAGGCCATCCTCTACGGCGACACAATTACAGGCTCGATGCAGCGCGCCATCGACCTCACCAACCGTCATCGTGACAAGCAGATAAAGTACAACATGGAGCATGGCATCGTGCCGCGTCAGATAGTGAAGAGCACAGAGGCCATTCTGGGGACCACCAGCGTCATTGAACGTGCCGCCGAGGAGCGTGAGTTGGGTGGCACAAAAGCCCCGGTGCGGCCCTATGAAGAACGGCAGGAACAGCCGTTGAAGGCTGCCGAGGACGACGGCAAAGAGGTCTCCTCGCCGTTGGTGGACCGTATCTCGGCGTTCATGGCTATGACCAAGGAACAGCTGCGCAAGGAGATACGTGACCGTCAACGCAAAATGCAGTTGGCCGCCAAGGAGTTGGACTTTATGGCTGCCGCCACTTTCCGCGACGAGATAAAGGAACTCCAACATCTGTTGGAGACTGCAAGATAAAGATATTGCCTATGGTAAAAGATTATAAGTGGTATGACTGCCTTCAGTATGCTGTGCTTTGGCTGTTGGTGGCGGCAGTCGTCAACAATTGGCGTGCCGGCTTGTGGATGACGATGTTGTTTCTGTCGGTGACGGTGGTAAAGATGATTGCCCAGCGGAAAGTGGGGAATCCTGCGCTGGGTCGGGCTCTTCGCTGGACGCTGTGCGGTCCGGTGGTGTATTGGATGGTGTTGGCATTGAGTTTGTTGTGGACTTCTGATGTGGCTACCGGTCTGGAGGTGCTGCGATTGAAGGCTGTGCTGCTCGTTTGTCCGCTCTGCCTCCTCGTGTCGGATACTTCATATTTCACTGCGAACCACCTACGCGGTTTAGGCTATGCTATGTTGCTGGCGCTCTGTGGCTCGTTTGCCTATTTTGCAGTGAAAGCTGGAATTGCAATGTCTGAAGGTACAAGCCTCAGTGCGTTCCAGGGCGCGTTTTATGCCAGTCGCGATGCCGGTCAGGTCTACCATCATGCCTATATCGCCCTGTATGCAGTGATTGCTATGGCATTTGTCTATTACGACCTTCAGTCCCGTTGGAACGGGATGCAGGGCTGGCTTCGTTGGCTGTTGATAGTGTCGCTGCCACTGCTTATTTGTTATGTTGTGGTGGTCAATTCCCGTGCCGGCATGTTGGCAATGGGGTTGACGGTGCTGGCGTGTGTGGTCCACCTTATCGTCACACGCCGCAGTTGGAAGTTGGGGCTCGGAATAGGAGTGCTGGCCGTGGTTTCCATTGTGGCTGCCACACAGTTTGTGCCGGGATACAGCGACCGCATTGCTTCGACATTGGAGAATGTTGAAGACGATGCCCGCACAAGCATCAATCGCTGCAACTGGCATGCCTACTGCAAAAGTCCTGTGTTGGGCTATGGTGTCGGCGACTATCATGCCAAGCAAGTTGAGCAGTATGCCGAAGACGGATATGACTATGGTGCCAGTGCCAGTTTCAACGCCCATAACCAGTATCTGGAGAGTCTTTTGGCGGCGGGCATTCCTGGTCTGTTGGCGTTGCTTCTATTCTTTTTATTACCAGTATACATGGCACTACGCATCCAGAGCTCGCACCGCTTTGTGATTACACTTTTCATGGCAGTCGTGCTGTTCAATCTTCTCTTCGAATCGATGCTCGAACGGCAGATGGGATTGCTTTTTGTTGGGAGTATGTACCCGGTAATGGTGTTGATTATGAGTTTGAAAGAAAATAAATTTGTCCAATCAGTAAAAAGTTAGTACTTTTGCACACTCTTTTGGAGTGATTGTCCCATGGTGTAATGGTAGCACATCAGATTTTGGTTCTGCTTGCCCAGGTTCGAGTCCTGGTGGGACAACAAGAAAGCCCCGCAGTCTGCGGGGCTTTCTTCGTATCTGATTAATGTCTTCTTAGTTCTTTTTGCCCCACGGCATTGTGGGGAGTTCGATGCTTTTGAAGGCCGAGAAAAGACCGGAAGAGGAGGATTTCTCGCGGCCGTAGATGTCGGCGACGAGACTCTTGTACTTCTCCATCAGCGGCGCACGGCGCAGCTTCAGAGTGGGCGAGAGGAGCCCGTTGTTCGGAGTCCATTCGTCGGTGACGAGGCGGAACTGCTTGATTTGCTCGTGTGGAGCCAGTGACTTGTTGTATTCGTCAAGCTCTTTGCGTATCCTTTCAAGCACCTGTGGCAAGGTGATCAGTTCGACGTTGTCACGGTAGTGCATCTTGTGCTTCAACGCCCAGTAGTGCAACGTGTTGAAGTTGGGGCTGATGATGGCTGCGGTCTGTTTTTCATTTTCACCGATAACCATTACCTGGTCGATGTACTCGGAACCACGGAGCATGTTCTCTATCAACTGCGGGGCCACATATTTGCCGGCCGACAGTTTGAAGATGTCTTTCTTGCGGTCGGTAATCTTGAGGTAGCGTCCGCCGACAAGTTCTCCGATGTCGCCGGTATGGAACCATCCGTCTTTGTCAATCACCTGAGCTGTGTATTCAGGGTCTTTGTAGTAGCCCAGCATGACGTGTGGTCCGCGGGTGAGAATCTCGCCGTCCTCGTCGAATTTCATCTCCACGCCGCTCAGAATAGGCCCTACGGTGCCAATCTTCACCATGTGGTGGGCTGGGTCGTTGACGGCGATAACAGGGCTGGTTTCCGAGAGGCCGTAGCCTTCATAGATATTGATTCCGGCAGCGGCGAAGAGACGTACCATCTTGGGCTGGATGGAGCTGCCTCCAGTGATGACCGTCAGCCGCTTACCACCAAATTTCTCACGCCATTTGCTGTAAACAGCCTTGTCGAGGAACCACTGTGCCAGTTGGTAAAAGAGGCTCACTTTCTTCACCAAGGTGTAGTCGTAGCGCTTGCCGTGGGCAAAGGCCCAGTCGTAGATGCGCTTGCGCATGCCTCGGAAGTCTTTGCCGGCGGCATAGAGTTTGTCGTAGACCATCTCCAACACGCGCGGCACCGCGCAGAAACCGTCGGCCTGTATCTCCTGCATGTTCTGCTGGATGGTACCCAGACTCTCGGCATAGTATGTGCTAATGCCTTTGTATTGGTAGTGGTAGTTCATCGAGCGCTCGTAGATGTGGTTGAGCGGCAAGAAGGATAGGAATCTGTGTCGGCTGTCGCAGGGGTTCACTTCGGCATGGGCCGTAAAGTTGGAACAAAGGTTGCGGTGGCTTAGCATGACGCCCTTGGGTAAACCGGTGGTGCCACTGGTGTAAATCATGGTCATCCAGTCGTCGGCCTGGATGCTCTGCTTGCGGCGTTCTATCTCCGGCATCCATTTCTCACGGTTGGCGATACCGGCTTTGAGGATTTCCAGCATGCGGTGTTCCCCTTCGATGTTGGACAGGGTGAACACCAGCGGCTTTTTCTCCAGTTGGTCCAATGCAGCTTGCAGGCGCCCAAGCAACACCTTGGTGCTCACGAAAACTGCCTCGGCCTCGCTGTGTCGCAGGATGTGGAGGTAGTTCTCGGTCGACAGGGTGGGGTAGATGGGTACATGGATGATGCCACACATGGACAGGGCCATGTCAATGAAATTCCATTCGGGGCAATTGGCACTCATCGTCACCACGCGGTCCCCTTGCTTAAGTCCTATCTCGCAGAGGCCATAAGCCAGATAATGAGCGTATTTATAATAATCATGCGACGAGTATTTCACCCATTCGCCGTTCACCTTGCCGGCCAGTATGTCATCCTTTGGATAACGTTCTACCAGATAGTCCAGCAGGTCGAAAGTACGTGTAATCTCTGTCATGTTTCTGTTTAGTTTTGAAATGCAAAAGTACATACTTTTTTTAATTTGGTGGCAATAAAAAATATAATTTAACATAATTTCGTGGCCTCTTCGTGCAGGGCAATAGTTTTGTCCTGTTCATTCTCAGCTCTTTGTACTCTTTTCTATATGGTCTGGTGAAGAATGTGTAAAGAACACGTGAAGAACGGTAGAGATACTGACGGGGAATACAGGAGTGGGTGTCTCACGGAAATGGGAGGTGGAGGCGTCCGTGTCCGATTTCGACAGCCGACTGTTGATTTGTTTTTAGTAATTAATATATGGTTTCCAATAATATTTTGTATTTTTGCATCACAATTGATAGAGTATTGGAGTATGGAAAATACCGAGATAGAGGCCTTGAAAGAGCCGGTAGTACAGCTTGAGAACGTGGTGATTAGTCACGATGAGGAACCGCTGCTTAAGGATGTCAACCTGCGACTCGACGCGGGCGAATTTGTCTATCTGATTGGCAAAAGTGGTGCCGGCAAGACATCTTTGCTGCGTTGTTTGTATGGCGACCACCCCATTGCCGACGGTCGTGCCACCGTGTGCGGCATTGATGTGGCTCACCTTCGACGTCGTCAGGTGCCCGCCTTGCGCCGCCAGATAGGCATTGTGTTCCAGAATTTCCGTCTGCTCGACGATCGTAACGTCTATGCCAACCTCGAATTTGTGCTGCGTGCTACGGGTTGGAAGAAGAAGCAAGAGATTCGTGATCAGGTGGAAAAGACGCTTGCTGCGGTGGGAATCGCCCACAAGGCCGACGCTATGCCCCGCCGTTTGTCGGAGGGCGAGCAGCAACGAGTGGGTATCGCTCGGGCTTTGATTAATAATCCGAAGCTTATACTTGCCGATGAGCCTACGGGAAACCTCGACCCTGTGACTTCGGCAGAGATTATGCAATTGCTTGTCGATGTGGGACGTAATACTGGAACCACGATGCTTATCTCGAGCCATGATTTTATGATGATTGACCGTTTCCCGGCCCGGGTGGCGGTGTGCGAGAATGGCACTCTTGTCGATACCGAGCGCAATAGTTAGTCATGCTCAAAGTGCAGAAAACTGTTTGGTTACAATAATTTGCAAGAAAGAACGTTATTCGAGTACTAAAAGATAAATAATAGCAATCCTTATGAAGAAGATAATCAGTCTTTTGATGGTTGGTCTGCTGCTCGCGGGCAGTTTTGATGCTTACGCTCAGGCCAAGCCGCGTGGCGGCAAGAAGAAGGCCTCGCCTTTTATTGAAGGTCGTCAGAAGGTGCGTCAGGACGACTACGATACTCTGTGGAAGTACACCAACTTCAATACCAAGGACACCAGGATTTATTATATGCCCTACGACTATGTCCTGATGCCGGTTGTCGCCAAGCAGAAAAATGCCAATTGGGGTGGCCTGACGCCCGTGGTGAACTATCTGCAGCGTATGACGCGCGCTACGGCAACCATCTGCGCTGTCTATGCCATCAATCCAGAGATTGAGGACAATGCACGACGCGAAGCACTTGCTGAGAAAGCCCGTATGGAGGCCAAAGAAGCACTCGATGCCTTCGATGCTTGGAAGGTGAAAAAAGAGATGCGTAACAAGTTGACTTATCAAGTGGCGGAAATCGACTACCGCTACTTTAAGGGAACCAACTATTACAATGAAAAGCGAGAAGAGGATGTCATTCATGTGGGTCTGCTCATGTACTTCGGCAGCAAGAAGCGTCCCATCTTCACTCCCGACACGGTGAGCCGCTCTTTCGACGACATACGGTTTTTCCCCAACGACGCTACCATCCTGGAGTCGTGGATGCCGCAGATCGATACCATCGCAGCCTACCTGAAGGAGAATGAACGTAAGGGGGTGTTGCTGACGGGTTACTCTGACAATCAGGGAACTGCAGCCTACTGCGTTGGCCTTTCGCGTCAGCGTGCCACCGAAATCAAGAAGGCACTGATGCTGCGTGGCATCGAGAAGGATCGTATCGAGGTGGAGGCTAAGGGGGATTCCGACCCCATCGG
>JAEEGH010014067.1_pt1 | contig 17637 bp, 19 predicted proteins | sample 9134181 | NCBI WGS metagenome assembly JAEEGH01 (sample SAMN16246544, study PRJNA631951) | gut metagenome | biome: gut microbiome; feature: rumen; material: DP-attached | host: Bos | place: Iran: Karaj | collected 2018-10
CCTTGTCTATACCCTTTTCGTTTTCTCCTTCTCCTCGGAACTCCAGTTCAATGCCAACACGCTTAAATGCATAATAACAGAACTCACGTACAGAATGTTGCACACCCGTCGCAATCACAAAATCCTCCGGTTTCTCCTGCTGGAGGATCAGCCACATGCACTCCACGTAGTCTTTGGCATATCCCCAATCACGAAGAGATCCAAGATTTCCCAAATACAGTTTCTCCTGTTTCCCCTGTTTGATGCGGGCTGCAGCCAAAGTAATCTTTCGAGTGACGAAAGTCTCACCTCTCCGCTCCGACTCATGATTGAAAAGGATTCCCGAACAACAATACATATTATAAGCCTCACGATACTCCTTCACAATCCAGAAGCCATACTGCTTTGCAACGGCGTATGGACTATAAGGATGGAACGGTGTATTTTCATTTTGAGGAACCTCCTCAACTTTCCCATACAACTCCGACGTTGAAGCCTGATATATACGACAAGTCTCAATCATTCCCAATTGACGGACTACCTCCAGGATCCGTAAAACACCAACAGCATCCACATCGGCCGTAAACTCTGGTGAATCGAACGACACCTGTACATGACTCTGTGCAGCCAAGTTATAAATCTCTGTAGGACGGACTTTTCTTATCACGCCAAGAACGCTCATTGAATCCCCCAAGTCTGCATAATGCAGATGGAAATGAGGTTTTCCTTCCAAATGAGCAATACGCTCACGGAAATCCACCGAAGAGCGACGGATGGTACCATGCACTTCATATCCTTTATCCAAAAGGAACTCGGCCAAATAAGAACCATCTTGGCCAGTGACTCCCGTAATAAGTGCAACCTTTTTGTTCATTTTATATATAGTTATTTAACAAATTTCGCCTCAACAAATTGTGGCACCTTCCACATCATTTTCATTATTTTCGTTGGCAAAGCCCAAAAACCATGAACCGTATATAGCCGGATATCCTCATCCCACATAGCTTTTCGCTTCTCGCTATCAGTAGACAAGCCCCCCATCCGCATCCGTATAATCTTTCGTTTCAGATATGCAACTTTCAGATTTGCCTTATATAGATAACGTACGAGCAAATCTGTATCAGCAGCTATCTTATATGACTCATCATATAGACCTTCCCGCATCATTACGTCTCTACGGATATAACAAGTGGGATGCAAAGGCAACCATCCACAACGAACTTTCCACCGATAATACTTTCCGCCAATCCAGTTTCTTACAATCTTATCAATATCAGTTGAATTGACATAAATACCATCACCATAAAGGAAATCCGCATTTGTCTTTTTGAATTCTTCTACAACAGCTGAAATGGTATGACTATCATATAGGAAATCATCAGAATGTACCAGTCCAATAACATCACCTGTTGCCATCCGGATGCCCTTATTGATAGCTTCATACATTCCTTTATCAGGCTCTGACACTATCTTTGCTATTTGGCTCTCATATTCCTTAATAATCGACAAAGAGGCATCTTTTGATGCCCCGTCTATCACAATATATTCAATATCAGAATAATCTTGGGCTATCACACTTTCAATAGCCCCACGGATTGTTTGCTCTCGATTATAGCAAGATGTAATTATTGATACTTTCATCAAGAATTCTTTTCTACATTGTTTATCCAGTTCAACGTTCGTTTAGTCCCTTCTATTCTTGAAACTGGCAGATTTGGCGCAACGCTTTCAATTAGTCTCAAGTCATGGATATTATCAGTTGTCATATTGTGCAATCTGAAACTGGTCATGGGGAAAGCGAACCCAAGCTTTTTCATCATATCACCGAACCAACCTGCACATTTAAAACACCAATATGGAACCTGCGGAATATGTATTCCCGATTCTTTAGCTATTTCGTTGGCCCATTCAGTAATATCATAGGGTTCATAATCACCCAAATAAAACACCATCCGATTAACCTTCTCGGCATCAGCCTTGAATATTGATAATATTTGATAAACGGCATTATCTACATAACCATACGTCTTCTTGCAGGCTCTTTTCCCCATGTGAAAATACAAATGATTCAGTACTATATGAAAGAATTTGTTGTAAGGCTCTCCAAACCAAGGTCCCCATATTGATGTTGGCCTTATAATAGACCATGTGTATTGAGGGTTCCTTTCTTTTATTCTTTTCTCTGTTTCCACCTTACTTTCACCATAAAGAGTATGCGGAGCATAGTCCTCAAAATCTTTTGGCATATAACCAGGTTCACAAACATACATTGATGACGCGAAAACAGCCTGTTTCACATTGGGGACGTTCTCCAAAACATCCAAAAGATTTGAAACACCCTCCATATTGGCATTATAGTCTTGCAGTGATTTTCCATTTAAGTCAGTTTTTGCTGCCAAATGAATCACATAATCTGGTAAAAAATTAGTAATAACGTCAGCCAACATTTCACATTCTCGAATATCAATCTTTTTCCAAATTTTTCTATGTGCAGAAATCTTAGGCTCTACAATATCAAGACTTAACAAAATACAATCCTCTTGTTTCAACAACTTCTCTATCAGATTAGTACCAATAAAGCCACTTCCGCCAGTAACTAATATCTTCATCATTATTTCTTATCCAATCAAGTTTTTCTTTCCAGTAAACCAAGGTAAATACTTATTCATCATTGGGATGACAAATAGAAAAGCTATCATAACAAAAACGAATGTCAGAAGGAATTCAGCCATTTCACCAATACAAAGTTTTTTTACAATGATATTTACCACTTGGATAACTGGCATCTGCATACACAGCAATATTAGGGTATTCTCACCATAGTACTTTAGTAGACGAGAACTTTCGAGTATTTTTGAAAGAGCAATTAATACCCAAAGAGCCTATTACGCCACAAGTATATAGCGGCTCCAAATCGTCCATTCTCCATTTATTCTGTTTAAAGCTTAATCCGTGAGAAAAAGAATAAAAAAAAGGGCAAGTGTAATGAAAACAAATAGAAAGATCTTCCCCGGAGGGTTACTTATTATACTTGTCTTATTTTTTCAGCTAGTAACCTACAAAGAAAAAAGGAGTTGCAGTTAAAGCATTGTCAAAATTTGCCCATACGAATACTCTGTTTACTCCCAAGAAAAAGCCCAATGGCCCACATGCCAGACTCAATATCGCTAAAATGGGCACTCGCTTGTCAAATCCACCATAAGTTTTAAAGAACATACCGGAAATCAAGAAGTACAATGGCATCCTGATTCCATATAGAATTCACCTGTCTGCAAATCTAAATAGTAAGTATGAGCATGTTGCCATACAACCAACAACATACACAATCCTTTTGCTACATCAATATATGCAATCCGCTGTTTAGTCATTTCCACTACTACTATTTAGCCCCTATGATTTTCACATTATGTTGGTTTCGCTTATCTATGGGTGGAGGTGTCATATAATTCGGACCATATATTTTTGTAAGGAAATTCTCGGTTTCTTTCATTCCCAGAACTTTCATATCTTCAAATTGGAAATACCGATTGTTCCCAAACCATGATTTTGGCATTGTTTCATCCATCTTCAGTGAGCCTCCCAATGTTGCAACAAATTCGCAATTATCCACATCAAATCTTCTTGACACCCAATCTAACCAACATCCAGCCAGCCTCTGATTAACTATATGTTCTATATGTGTAACCTTTGCAAATTTTATAAAGAAAGCTTCAATTGATGTTCGCTTTCTCTCCATATCAACTTCTTTGCTAAAATTTGAGAATTTATAGAACAACCGAGCTGATAAATAGAGAGCACTGAATAACTTATATTTCAATGTACCAGGATTTGGTACCCCTTCAATAACAAGTATATCAACCCAAGGATTCATTTCAACCCTAAGCAATCCATGCCCAACTTCTATTCTTAATCTCTTATCTATTATATGTTCCGCAGTCCACTGATGGCCTTTATGCCTAATTGAATCAAGTAACATATAATCAGGCAACTCATTCTGATATTGCTTAAACTTCTCATAGTCTTTACGCGGCATAGCAATATCAACATCATCGTCCCATGGGATAAACCCCTTATGTCTATAGGCTCCTAATAGAGACCCACCGTAAATGTAATATGTTAATTGATGTTTCTTACATATCTTATCTATCTCTTTCAGGATACCAAGACCGACACGTTGCAATTCATTCAATTCTGAATTCATCTATACATCATTTTACCATTTCTGCTATAGTATGCTCAAATCCCTCTCGAATGTGAGATTTCGCAAGCCACCCCAATGCATTCAACTTTTCCGTAGAAAATACTGATTTCGTAACAACATTGAAACCCCTTTTCTCATCTGCATCAGGAACATCAATAATAACTTCACGGTCACCTATCTCTGCTATCGTCTCAGCCAACTCACGGATACTGATATTGGACTTAGCATCTGCAATATTGTATGCCTGACAGTTCTCACCTTTCAGCAAAATATATAATAAAGCCGAAATACTGTCCACCACATAGCACCAGCTACGGAACTGTTCACCTGTACTCTTCATCACGATATCTTCACCGCGAAGTACGTTACGAATAAACTGTGCATAGACACGGTTGTCCTGTTCCGTAAAATATGGACCGTATGTATGACAGGGACGTGCAATCACCACGTCTGCCCTATATTCAGCTGCATACGACACACAAAGTGTCTCTGCAGCACGCTTGGATGACGGATAGCAGGCCCGAGGAGTTGCACAGTTCACATAACCACTGTAGTCTTCCGTAAACACACGTCCATCACCTTCTCCGTAAACTTCACCTGATGAAACATAGAGGAAACGTTTCATACCATGACTCAATCCATAATCCATTAGATGAGCGACACCATCTATATTGGATTTCATCACTTCTACAGGTTTTTGAGCGAAGAAGTTGGGGCTGGCATTGCTGGCTGCATGAATGATATAGTCAAAGCTAATCTCACTTTCCAAAGGTTTCAAAATATCATATTTGAGAAAATGGAAAGCTGAATCGTCAGCATAATCCTTAAACCGCTTTCGCGCCCTTTCTTCATTACGACCTGAAGCATACACTTGATAATCCCGATTGGGATTTTTCATCAAGGTTTCCACTAAGCAACCTCCAATTAGCCCAGTGGCACCAGTCACAAGAATGTTTGCCCCTGAGAGTTTTTCCCAAGGTAAGTCCTGCTCAAAAATATGCAAAATATCTTCCTTGTATGGACTCATTTCAACCAAGATTCTTTAGAAGTATGCATCAAAGCCTTAATCATTTCAAGGTCTTCGACAGTTGTAATCTTGATGTTCTTCTCAGATCCAGGAACAATGTGCATCATACGCTGAGGGCCTAATTCTGCTATCAAGGTACAGGAGGCAACAGAATTAGTTATTCCCTTTTCCTTCGCTTCCTCATGAGCAGCAATGATATTACCCAAACGGAAGGTCTGAGGCGTCTGGGTACGAATCAGGGTGTCGCGGGGAATACTCTGGTTTGTCGTGAAGCCATCCTCACTCTTTAAGATTGCTTCACGACATTGAATGCCAGTAATAGCATAGCCGTAGGCCTTACAAATAGCGATGTTTGAAGAAATAATCTCCTGAGACAGCAATGGACGTACAGAATCATGAATCAACACCAAGTCTTCATCATCACATCCCGCCTCTTTCAAACCATAAATGCCATTGTGGATAGACTCGAAACCAGTCTCTCCACCAGGGAATATCCACTTAAGCTTATCAATACTGAACTGGTTTGCATAACTCTGTAGCACTGTTTCCCAGCCTTTCAGACATACCACAGCAATCCCGTCAATATCCGGATGCTGCTGAAATGCCTTCATTGTCCAAACTATGATGGGTGCCCCATCTACATGCATAAACTGTTTGGGGATATCCTGCCCCATACGATTGCCAGAACCTCCGGCGATAATCAAACCTATATTCATAATTATTACTTTTTAGTCTTTCCAATAATAACGATTAAAATCATGAGTAACACGTTTATCCTCAGGTGGTAGTTTCATGTAGTCCCCATAAAGACTTTTCAAATTGGCATCCCACCCAGACATAATGTAAAACTCAGAATCTTCAAATTTGTGCAGTTCAAAGTTCTCCATATTCTTTTTAGGTTGCCATTTCCCCATCTTATAATGAGGAGTAACAAAAAAATGAGATGACTCAGTAAAATCATATTTTTTTCTAAGTCTCAACAACTTTTCAAACAAATTTTCCTTAATACCAACTGAAAGAACTTTTTTAACTGCGAATTTTATCTTTTTTGATATAGACTTTCCTTTATATATATTTGACCATGAAGAATAACGTACACCTAACCAATATGCTTTCAGCACTAATGAATTAATCTTTTTCAAGTGTAATTCTGCATCCTCAAAGGAATCTGGCATTCCATCACATGGCAATATATCTATCCAAAGACCAACTTTCTCTGGAATCCATGACAAGATTCCTGTATCTACCACAGTCTTTTCCATATCACATAGTCTTGCATAGCAATACGTCATCTTTCTTTGTGCGAAGTCAGACAATTCTCTTGAATACACCTTATACCCATTCTCCGAATGATATGTATGTATAAACCTGTCATAATCTGGTCTCGGCATTTGAACATCTATATCATCATCCCATGGAATAAAACCGTTATGCCGAATTGCACCTAACAGGGTACCACCACTTAAAGAATAATGTAGTCCATTTTTTACACAGAAGTTATGAAAATCCTGTAGAAGGTCCAAACTCATCCGTTGGACCTCTTGTGCTGTCATTTCTCGCATTTCTAACTGTATTTATAGTCTTACCTTATAGAGTCCACCTTCTTGTCCACAATATAGTAACGCCTTCCCCTTATAGAAATCCATATCTTCAGGTTCGTTTGTAGTGACTAAGGACAAATCTATTCTTCTTGTTAGTTCTTTCTTTTTTAAGTCAATTACTTGTATAGCTCGTTCTGCGTTAAATTGCCCCCTTGCTGATTCCTGTAGACCAGTAGTCAGATACATGTATCGACCTTTTATAATACCGCCTTGCGTACCGCTGGCAAAATTCACAACAAAGGTATCAATACAATCTTTTTCAGTAAACACAATATCTGTCCCTTCATATAATTGAGGTAAGCGATATTTTGATATTTTCACCTTATCAGAGTTCTTTTCACCTTTCAAAGGCGCTTCTCTTGCAATTGCATAAATAAATTTATTCTTATTATCTACAATCCATGACTGTACAAAAACATCTTTACCTTTTTCGACTATTTTAATTGTTTGGAGTAACACACAACAATTATTACCTATATGTTCTACAAAGCACCGACTCGGAGATTTATACTCTGATATATAGATAGCAGGTATGTTCCCTCCTCGAGGGCATTCAGACCCGAAACAAGCCGAATTTACATGGGTATTTTTCCCCGCAGAAGCCAAATCAATTTCCCGTATTATCTCACCTGTCTTCAAATTAAGTACCCGACAATGCCCACCATCATTAAAGAGGAAAGCACTATCTTCCCATATTGCCATGCCCTGAGCAGACTTTCCCTTGTATGTCCCAACAATCGGGTATTTTAGTTGAGCAAAACTATGGCCAATAGCAATGTAGAGTCCACTAAAAAAAAGAAGAAACTTATATCGCAAATCCATTACTTTCTCTTCAAATCAACAGGCATGCTCAAATTGCGGAATTTCTTTCCCAACAACATCCGCACCTTAAATTTCACTTGACGCAAAAATAAATAAACAGTATTCTTATATTGAGCCTCACGCCAAACACAAATATAATTTTTTCTGCCAAACTTATCCCTATCCTGTCCGATAAGTTGATAAATATAGTCAGACTGGTTTTTGACAAATTGATCGAATGATTTCAAAAGTCTATTACCTTCTGGCGTATAATGCTTCGTTAAGTAAAAATTATAGATGACCATTATTCTTCGCTTTAACTTTTCCGTCATAAACCGTTTTGAGTCATCTGCACAAGTATCCAAGACAGAAGCATAGAACTTCACCATTGATATTCCAACCTTGATTCGCTTATCAAATGATGACATCATTACTTTGGGGTCAAAGGTTTGTCCTTCACGTCCTAATAAATAATGATAGACGATTTTAGGGAAGTACACTACAGACCGAACTGCCACCATCGGTATAAAAATCCATTCGTCATCCGTATAAGAAATTCCCTCTGTCTGTCTGTAATTAATCTGACGCAATATTTCTGTTCTATAAGCAATACCGTGATGCCATAGCCATTCCGTCATTCTTAGCGGGATATCAGCCAATGTGAAGCTGCGGTCTGTTGGCAGGTTAAATGTATAGTCATCTATTACCTTATCATTTTCTTCAACCGTACAAAAATCATTTAATACCAAGTCCACATCAGCTACCTGCGCCAAGAATGAAATAAAGCTGTTAAAAGCCTCATTCACGTAATAGTCATCAGCATCGAGCACCTTCACATATATACCCGTTGCCTCTTTCAACCCCCGGTTAATACACGAGCCATAGTTGCCGTTCTCCTTGTCTATCACTCGGAATGTCTGAGGATACTTTGCTTCGTACTCATGAGCTATTGACGATGATGAGTCTTTTGAGCCATCGTTAACAACCAGCACTTCCAAGCGTTGCATATTTTCATCCGACACAAGCAATGAATCCAGACATTTACGGAGATATTTCTCCATGTTGTATGTCGGAATGATGATTGTCAATATCTTGTTCTGTTCCATATTCCTGCAGTTGATTATCATATATCCGCACCCTCTACACTATCCGACAACCGAATATATTATCCTGACCATATTTATCCCAGGCAATCCATGCCCCACAAGGGTTCTTGCGATACATGTCGGAATTGAAGCCTTTCACTTCCTGCCCTTTTCCCCACACGGCCTGCTTCAGCTGATTCGTCAATTCCAAGAGTATTCTCTTCATTAGTCAACGCTCGAATCTCCCTCGTAGAGAGCCTGCGTGTACGAATGCCACCACTTGGCCACTTTATCGTAAGACTGGTCGCTCATGGGGCTTACATTGATATACCCTAAGTAATCATCGAGCGAGAGCCGTTTTACCCAGGATACATATTCCGACAGGTGCGAATTTTCTATCGAATTATTTGTTACCAATTTCACTCCCGTTCATAAACCAAGACTCTAAAATATCTTCCTGCACACATTCTGTTTATATCTTTCAAGACGCTTTACAGCAAGAAGAACGTATTCTGGGAAAGAACGTTTCCCAACTACATACTTGCTTCTCAAATAGTTATACGCATTTGTCCTGAAAAAATAAACGTCTTCTCCCGCAAAGCAGTGGCTTACCTCGGCCAACCCACAAAAAGGATCGTTTATCACCTGCTTAATTGCGTCATTTATCTCCCCAGTTTTCTTAACGTTTAACAAAACTTCTTCTTCATTTAGCAAAAAAAATTGGCGATTTTGGAAATATGACGGATTAGTACACAAATAATGCACGATCTTCGCATCCTTTAAATAACGAACTCCATGCTTCAGCTCGCAATTCCAAACATCAGGAAGATGTTGAATAACATGCCCCATTTCAAAGTTTGTTTTGGCAAACGAGGGTTGGTCCATATAGACTTTCTTTGAATAACCAGCATTCAGATTTTCGTTCCAACGACGATAAAACTCATGTGTTTCCGGAGTATCTTTCACAAAAATAACCCCACTATTAAAATAATCTCTTTCACCTTCTATTGGCCATCCTAATAACTTTCCATGCCGCAAAGCCATGTCACGATATGGGTTATGAGCAAAATCCACATGAGTATCTCTACATGCAGCAATCATACTATCAACTTTGTCTATATCGTCAAGAGGACGCGTAATAATAGTATCGCAATCTACAAAAAGAAAATCCCCATCAATTCTATTTCTTACACTTGTCTTCAACTGTCTGGATCGCTTTTGAGCATTCATTATTTTCCCATCCAGATCTACAACCACCAACTCATCAACATATTTTATTTCCTCCTTTCGAACACCTATGAAAGAATCTGCCGTCAATCTATCGGTCAGTAGCGTGATATGTACCTCTGGCATATAATAGCGAAGAGAATACATTGATATATATGCCTGTTCAAGATATATATCATTAGGGGTACTAACCAGTACATATATTATTTTTGTATTCATATCAAAAATACATCTTAAATTATTTGCCGTAACACACCTTTGTCAAACGTTATACACCAACTATTTATAGCTGATGGCAATAGAAGTCGCAAACTTTATACGGCCAACATCCTCCTTTGTTTTGGATATAATCACAAGCCAATATTCCTTGCTCTACCTCCTCCGCCATTTGTCTCTGAATATACAAGATTCATATTATAATCATTTTCAACATCACGATTGACATAAAAAAATTATTTGCCCAAGAAACAAGTTCTAGTAATACGGTTCTTCTCAAACAAGAAATAAATCAATGTAGGTATTGCTATTGCCAGAATCAACCGCATCGGTCTTTTCTCTATGCCTAAATCAGGCAAAGTTTCCCTGAAGAACTGATGCAAGAACATTATCACCAAAGAAGCCTTACCAATATATACCAACACTACCTTTATCTTATATGCTACGATCAATTTACTAATTAACATTACTCCATAACTTATTAGAACAGAAGAAATCAATGAAAAGAAAGGTAAGCCATAATCTGCGATTTTCATATCTAAATTAAGACGTGTTGTAAATAATGGCACTATGCTAACAAATAAAATCAAACAATATAAATACAATTTATTTTTGCCTCTATTTATCATTTGCTCAACGTCTGTTCTTCTATATATATAACCCAGCAACATATATAATAATGCCATTGGAACTACATGAGCATTCCAGGCAATTTTAAAATGACTAAACTGAAAATGTATGATAGGCTCAAACAAATCATTATTATCAAAAACACATTTATATGCCACTTGATCACAAGATTTAAAATAATCAATGATAAAAACAGGACAGTAACAAACCAAAATGTACCATAGCATTCAATCAACGTCTCACCTCCATAAACTATCCTATATACCCCCAAATGATTACCATACAAAGAATAAGTGAGCATATTCAATAACAGCATAAAAGAGAAATAAGGAAAGATAAATAAAGGCATATGAAAAGAATATACATAACGCCATTCTAACACATGTCCCAAGACAACTGAAACAATTCCAATCCCTTTTAAAACATCAAGCCACTCAAGCCTCATTGTCAATATCTACTGATGTTTCTAATTGTGGAAACGCATAACAACATACAAAAAAGAAAGACAGAGCAGGAACGCCACATGCCAAAGAATTGTTAGTAGAGGCCAAACCTATTGTTACAATGAATAACAAAAAAGAGGTATATCTATCATACGGTTGAATTGCCCATTTAAATAATGGAACAAATAATAATACCACAATTGTCGTGACAACCAATCCAACTACCATCGATGACAAAACAAACCAATTTTCAACATGAGTCATTCCCATAACAGCCAATGCAATCTTTTCAACATCCTTACCAGACATTCCCCACAAAAAATTTGTCAACCCATAGCGGCTAAAAATCCCCCATACCTCTATCCGGGCTAAGGTACTGCCATCTTCAGATAAATCACCATTTTCTTCAAAACGTCCACCAAAACCTGCATATAATAGATACAATACAACAATAACAAATGACGTTAACAATAAGATTGAAACAAACCGTTTCGACCAAGATACTTCTTCCATAAACAATGGACGAACAACATATAATGCAAATGTCCCTGCTGAAATCATTATAGCCGCCCGAGAATTGAAACATAATAAGCTGAAAAAACCAATAAAATACAAAGAATATTTTACCAGGAATCTAAGCCTTGAAGTCAAAATAAAAATCATAACAATTGACATTAACAATGCGTTTGTCAGAGGATGACCTAAAAACGCAGAACTTCTGAAAATCATTTCCTCCTGAATCTGATCAAAAGAAAAATCAGTACGTATCAAATCAAAAGGAAAATACAATGTCATCGTTAATCGCTCATATATAGCTAGCAATCCATTGACAACAAACAATAATATGACTAAGTATCTAATTTTACTTCCATCAATTTTCTTATCTTTTAGCAACTCAAAATAGATATAATACATAGCAGGCAGAGCCATGGAATTGAAAAGAATCACTTTGCCATTTGAGCGTCCCAAAACTTTATTTAACAAAAACCAACCGAAAGCCACAATAAGAACCCAAACTGCATACTTATATTTCTTTTCACTTAACTCGCCTTTTGTATATTTTATACAAACATATACAATTAAGATGTAAAAAGAAGGGTATAAATGAACTGTTTTAAAGTCTCCTTCTACTGGCCAACCTATGACAGCTAAAACCACAGGACCAATAAAAAGCAAAAAAGTCAATATATAAGCAAGTAATGTCATTTTCTATGAACTATACTTTTAATAATATCACTGAACTGATATTGATGAAGGAATTTGGCCATAAACAAAGTCATAATAAAAACCATTATACCCTTAAAAACCAAACTCAATATTACATTACTGATGGAAAAATGGCTGCTAAATAAATAAACAGCGACAAATACGACAACAGAATTAAGAATTTGTGGTAATAGAGAACTAAAAAAAGATGCCACAGATTCATTCAAAGAATATGCATGCAAAATATAATATGAATTGATGAAATTAATTACTAACGTAACATCCCAAGCCCAAGCCATTGCCTCAATGGAGCCTCCCCAATGTGCAGCAATCAAGAATCCGCAAACAGTACAAAATGTATTTAAAATGCCATTGTAAAACATATGATTAGTCTTTCCTGCTGCCTGATAAATCGCGCCAGAAGTGGACTGAATCATCTGCAGAGGGAGAGATAGAGCCAAAATGCAAAAAACAGGTATTGCAGCGTCCCATTGGCCACCATATACAATTCGAATAATTTCGCCACCGCAAAAAAATAGTAGCAAACCGATTGGAAAACTGATATTTGATATGGTTACTGCCAACTTCTGATTCTTGGCTTTCAGCTCATGCTTATTATCTTGAAGTGATGAAAGAACTGGATGCAAAACTGGCTCTATAACAAAAGAAACATTCTGCAGAGGCAACATCATTAAATGATAGGACTTATCATAATAGCCCAACTGGGTCATGGAGAAATACTTACCAATAATCAGTTTATCGAGATTACGAGAGAAATAATTACAAAAAGCAAAGGCAAACTGGAAGAAAGAAAACGATGCCACTAAATTCACGGCCTCACCGCTCATTCGCATAACCACACGAAGCGGATAATTGTAATAATTCACGCAGAATACGCCTATGGCCGTTAATATGGGTGAAACCAACAATGCATAGATGCCCCACCCATGAAATGCTCCCCATACAGCTATGCTTCCACTTAAGACCTGAAAAAACAATGTACGAAAAGCTATTGTACGGAAACGTTTATCCTTACGCATCAATGCATTCGGAACCACATTCAGAGAATGGAAGAATATGACCAAAGACATCATTTGGCATACGCGTTCCAAGGTAACATCTGCATAATAATTTGCTATCAGGCCTGACAATAAATAAAGAGCCGCTGTAAGAAGGATGCCAATATAAATTGTCAATGTAAACAGGCTGTTTAAATGTGACTTGGTTAACTGTTTATATTGGACAACAGCCGGACCTATACCTATGTCAGCCAATATATTCAGGAAATGCAGAACCACCATAGCTACTGCTATGGTGCCAAACGCTGCTGGCAAAATAAGACGAGCCAATATCGCCGTTATCAGCAACTGTATAACGATGCCAGAATACTTAGCAATCGCTATCCAAAAAACACCCTTTGCTAGTTCTTTCTTCAGCGAGGGCATTAAATCAGTTTTTTGTAAAGTAAATATTTGGTAAACACGTCACATATCTGTGGGTCGTTACCATTCTGAACTACATTGGCAATATTCAGTCCTGAATCCTGCCATGAATCATTGAGTATATAATCCTCTCCTTTTCTATTCCTGGTATATACTTTGTTTATAGCTGTACCTTTTTTGAGAGCCATAGCTGTAAACCAGACATCATCTGCATATTTACATATATCTAGGAAAACGTTTTCATTAAACACTTCCTGATCAAGACTCTTTGGAGGATATAACACACCACCGACCCCAGTCAGGAAATACAACTTATTGGTTCCCAATTCCGAACAATTCCACTCCCATTTCCTATAGGGTATTAGCCTACCATCATCATTCAACACCATCTTATGGACTCTACAACAATGTATCTGACTGGGAGAATTCAAATATGCATGAATCAGATGCTCCAACAAATCGTATTCATAAATCAAATCATCATCAACTGTAATAATCGCATCATTAGGGAAACGGCGTAATGACGGAACCAATTTGGTATAGGAACGGATATCTTTACAATAGGCTATTTCCAATCCTCGCTTCTGCTGATTAATCAATGACTGAGGTAGTTGTTGATTCTGAAAACTATAGTCAAGCCAAAGAACTATCTTATTTGGCTTCATACTCTGTTGCATGATAGACTCTATGGTAAAAGCCACATCATGAATACGCTTGCCATAGGTAGTCAATGAGACAATAATATCATGATCTGTATATCTATGGGATGTCACACCACTCTCGGTATCATGCAGAATATGCTCAATCAATTGGTTTTTGCGCACCTCATAACGGAAATCAGACACAGCAGTCTGTAACTTAGTAACATCTTTCTGCAACTTTGCCGTTCCTGCTATCTTTCTGATGATATTGAGTATCTGTTTTTTCATCTTTGAAACGCTCAAAATGAAAATGGACTATCAAAGTCCTTCAATAAAGTATGCTTAGTGTCCTTCTCAGAAAGGACAGCATGTTCTACAGGAATCTTCCAATCGATTCCCAATGATTCATCTAAAATCGAAATGCCGCCATCAGCCTCTGGATGGTAAAACTCATCACATTTGTATTGAAAGACTGCGGTTTCTGAGAGTACTGCAAAACCATGGGCAAAGCCTTTGGGGATGAAGAACTGAAGACCGATGTAGGATGGAAGAGGGCTGACGGAAGATGTAAGAGTTTCGCCTAATTCATTGGCAATACGCTCTCCTTCTTCATCATGGGCACAGAGGAGGCAGGATACATGCTGACCATAGGTTGGTGAACCTTTTCTTATGTCCACTGCCACATCAAGTACTGCTCCTTTCACACAACGAACAAGTTTGCTCTGAGTGAATGGTGGGCGCTGGAAATGGAGGCCTCGCATTACACCGTAGGATGATTTGCTCTCGTTATCTTGAACGAAGGTCACAGTATGTCCAAGGATTGGAGCAACTTTCTCGTCGAACTCTCGTTGAGAGAAGGATTCGAAGAAATAGCCTCGGGCGTCTTCGAAGACGCGGGGCTCTATGATGACTACGCCATCAATGGTGGTTTTGATTACGTTCATGTGATATTTTGATGGAAGAGGGAAGATGGATGATGGATGATGGATAATGTCCGGAAACTAATAAGGAGTATGAACATGACTGTGCCAACACCACTATTTTTATTGCTACCTGTAACTATCAAAATATGGGGTAAGAAATTCCACAAGAGGTTTAAGTTTCTCGCCTTCAAGATTCTAATATTCAGGATTGTCAAACTGCCAATAACCTGCTTTAATTTCATTTCCCAACTTCTGTAGTCCTTTGTGCAAGGTCTCATAGGTGTACATTTTCCCCTTTCGACCTGGCGTTACATATTTCTCCTCTTGGGGATCGTGCTGCCTGACGTTTTTTTCAAATTCGTCATAACAATCCAACAAGCACTGATGCTTTGCATTTATCACCTTTGATAACAAAAGTTCAAAATCCCCATCACCCTTATTATCAGGCCAAAGGAACAGGTCAAATTCTATGCCTGCTTTCTTTTTGAAATCTTCTAATGATGCCTTCCGCTTTTCGAAACCTCCACCGTTTCGATCTTCATCAGCATCAAAGACTACAAGATTTGTTCCACTTTCATCAGTGTTCTGCTTAAAGTCATAACTTTGATTGGCAATATTGGTCCAACCATCGACACCTACTACCTCAAAATCTTTCGACACAACTGCCTCTGGGAAATAGTGGGCTATAATCTTTTCAACAAAATCCTGCTCATTTGTGGTCTTCTTGCCTTTACTCCTGGCTGCAGAAACACCACTTTCAATGAATATGCGTATCATCTGATTTCCCTTTCTGTATCAAGCAAATATTCGTATTGGGCGTACGTGTGTGTATATATACGGAGGAGACCATCATCAGCCTTTTTAAGAGTGAAAGCCCGCCACGCATCCTTCAAGGATTCATCCTTACTCTCGCGAATTACCTCCTTAACAGCATTTAGCGAGTCAATATTGTGAGTGGTACAAAATACCTGGACATTAAAATCGCGGGCTGCTGCTATTATAGCTTTCCAGAGGATAGGCATAGAAGAATAATGCAATCCATTTTCCAACTCATCGATCAGAATAACTCCATTCTTGCAGAGATAAATAGCGAGTACTATGTTCAGAACTTTTCGAATACCATCGCCAAGAACCTGAATGGGTATTCTTCGCTCTAAGCCTATGTCAACCATCACACGATCGTCTGCTGCCACAATATCGTTAATTGAAGGCTCTATCTGCTGTAGTATTTTCACTATACGAGGCTCCTGTTTTTCCTTCAACACCTGAGAGAAATTCACATAGTCATCATCTCTTTCATGACCAGTTGCAGAGGATAGGTAGGCACAATTAATATGCCATGGAGAAACATTTATCTTATTGTCAATAAGGAATTCATTCGGATTTTTAGGGTCGAATGTCAATCGTGCGATAAACTCATGTACACTCTCATCCTCAATTTTATTATTTATCTGAAGACCGAATAAGCGATTGTTCTTATTATTTTTCAAATCGACATTCCCCTGCTCTATCTTTTCTGCAATAGTCTCAAAATATGAAACAGTTACAGACCTATTGGTACTTCCATATCCCCCCTCAATAACAATAGGATTTTCGGTATTAAGTCGATAAAAGCACAACTTTATGTCATCACTATTCTGTATATTCAACTGTCGAATATTCTGAATAGTGACATGAGCCTCAGGATGCTCATGGCTCATAAACAGCAGCAATGCGTCAAGTACTGTCGACTTTCCACAGTTGTTGTGGCCTAGGAATAAATTGAATTGCCCCATATTGTCAATGAAAGCATCTCTTATTCCTCTGAAATGGTGAATATGTATGTTATTTATCATTTATGAACTGTTTAAAATCGATTTTACTTGTGTATGTCCGAACCTAGAGAGATACGTTTCACTTTTGATACAAGGAGATGGATGATGGATGATGTTTGATGTTATTCCACGCCGTCAAGTTTCTTACATCGGTGCGTTAACACCTTCACCAACTCCTCACAGTCAGCATAAATACTTGGCTCCTCATTCTTTACAATTACATTCCCCAAACCATAATGGTTTGACCTTGATATTCTTTAGGATGATGCCAGATGCGTTCTTCCCAGATTTTATTTTTCGAACGGTCGAAAATAATCAAGTGGCCTTCGTCTACACTACCCACAGCATCCATATACTCAAAGGTTTGACGAAGGCCATCGGCAATGACTTTCTCCAAAGAG